>Ga0233378_1000019_pt1 | contig 66369 bp, 59 predicted proteins | sample ElkDunMinimDraft_7_FD_180690 | JGI IMG/M metagenome (GOLD analysis project Ga0233378, IMG submission 180690) | Fecal eukaryotic communites from dung pellets of Tule Elk in California, USA - Elk Dung E4 | ecosystem: Host-associated > Mammals > Digestive system > Large intestine > Fecal | place... | reverse complement strand
AACCCAGGACTCAAACCGTCGTTCACCAACAACATCAACATCAGCTACAACAACTACATCATTGAGACAAACCGCAACATCACGGCCAACCTCTCACTGAACAACACGCTCAACAGCATAAGCAACCGCACACAGTACAATGAAGTAACAGGCGGACGCATCACCCGTCCGGAGAACATCAACGGCAACTGGAGCGCAAGCGGAAACTTCGGATTCAGAACACCGATATTCACCGACAAACTCACCATCAACACCAACACAAGCACATCCTACAACAACAACGTAGGCTACATATACCAAAACAACGAAACTCTCAAAAACAACGTCAAGAACCTCCGCATAGGCGAACGCCTCTCACTCACATGGCGCGAAGAATACTTCGACGTAGTGCTCAACGGCTCGTTGACATACAACAACTCACGAAACAAGTACATCAAGACAAGCAACCGCGACACATACGACTTCAACTACGGCATGTCGACCAACGCCAACCTTGAAAACGGATTCGGGTTCTCCACAAGTCTCAACATGAACAGCCGCCGCGGATACAGCAGCGCAGACATGAACACCAACGAACTCATCTGGAACGCACAAGTGTCATACCGATTCCTACAAGGACGAAGAGCTACTATAAGCCTCCAGGCAAACGACATCCTCCAAAACCGCAGCAACATCAGCCGCACAATCAGCGCTACGATGCGTTCCGACACACGCACAAACTCAATCAACAGCTACGTCATGCTCAACTTCAGCTACCGCTTCGGCAAGTTCGGCGGACGTAATGGAGGCGGCCGTCAGAGAGGCGAACAGACACAAGAACGCAGACAAGGCGGCGACACACCACAAAGAGAAGGCATGGAAAGAGGAGGAGGAAACATGCGCGGAGGCGGCGGCAACAGAGGCGGCGGCATGGGCGGTTTCAGATAACAGAAACATTCTGAAAATCAGAATACTCAGAACATTCCGATTCTCAGATTACTCAGAATCTTCCGATAACTCCGATAACACCACATAAAGAGGGGACCCGGCAAACACCGAGCCCCCTCAATCTTTTTCAGCAAGTCAACCAACAGACCCGCCCCTCTCGACTAAACAAGTTCATCACTCTCGCCATCATTTTCGCCATCACCTGCAGACTTGGCAAATGGATTATCTGTTTCGATATTCACCTGGTTCAACTTAGCCTTGAGCGAAACAGAAGGAGTGACCAGAATGCGGCGAACACGCACATTTGTCGAACTCACTTCCTCAGCACTCTTGGCCGCCTTGCAGCTCACGCCCATGCGCATAGTGCCAATGTTACCGAGCGAAATCGAGTGACCGTTCATCAGAAGCTCCTCCACCTGAGTAGCAATCGCAGCAAACGAAGCACCCATGATAGGCTCAGGGATACCTGAAGCACGACTCGCATGCTGAATAAGTTCTTCTGTCGGAATACGCGAAAACGTGACATGACGGCTAACGTATATATCCTTGTCCTGTGCAATCATCTTCATCTTAGAAGTCTTCAATCTTACCTTTCCCATAAAAATAATTCTCCTTTCCTTAAGATTTTAGAGGGGCCCGTACCTCCTGCAACAATCCTTTCACCCTGCAGCAATTACTATACTTCCTTGCCAGCATCCTTCTACCTTAAAAATTCATGCCACACTTGGCACTTCGCCCCTGCTCTGTTAATACTAAAAAGTTTACTAAAGTGCGACTCGGTTCCTGTCGGTTTTGTTGTTCAGAGTCCTCCGCGCGAATGCCAGAATCTTTCCCTCCTCATCCGAGCTTTCAAGTGCATTGACCGGTATTTGCACCCTCCTGCCTGGAGCCAGATTTCAGTACTGACCGAACCCTTTACAACACCTCTTTTCACCTCATCTTTCTCTATACAAATATAGCATTTATTTCTTTAATATCCAAACTATTGCAAGTATTTATTACATATTTGATTAAAATAAACAAACTGGTCTATGCTATATTTGAATTACAAATCTTGTGATACTGTTTTGCAACATTGGTATCCTCAATCATCCAATTCACAACTCATAATTTCAACTCCTCAATTTTTACTTTTTACTTCTTACTTTTACTTTTCATCCACCGCCCTCGCGTCTAAACACCACCTCGGTCGCCTCACATCTCGACCACGCTCATAAAACAACACCACCGCCCTCATGACACAACACGAAGGCGGAGGAGAAACCCAGACAAGGTGGAGCTGCTTAAAGAAAAAATGTATACACTTTGGATACACGACGCCTATTGCAATACTAAATTTCTTGCATACATTTGCAAAACAAATCACATAAACTACAATATTATGGACAACAAAATTATTATCGGAGAACTAATTAGAAAGGAAGTTTACAAACAGGGACTAACAATACAAGGTTTTGCGGATAAAATTCCCTGCCAAAGGAAAAATGTTTATGACATATTCAAAAAAGATAGTTTACATACAAAACTTCTTGCACGTATAAGCAAGATATTAAAGCGCAATTTCTTTCAAGATTTGGCAGACAGCATAGACATCAATGAAGAGTACAATCCCGAGGACAATCCACATCATGATAACATCACAAGGTTTTTAGACTCTGTAACCGATGCTCTCAAAGAACTTGGAAGAGATTCAACAATTCTCTTCCCCGACAACAGCGAATTTGAGGAATTTGACGTTCCGGACTACATTCTCCCTGAGTACATGATAACATTTACAGTAGGATTTTGCATGAAAGAACGATTCGGAGATAGTAACCTTCTGACAATAGAGACATTGGAAGATGAGAATGGTTTGGAAATAGAATTAATGACAAACCAAATGACAAAAACCACGAGCATTAACATCAAAATTGACGAGAAGACTGAAAAGGAATGGTATGATGTAATAAAATTCGCTTTTGAAATATACGACAAACACAATATTAAACAGACATGGAAAAATCACTTGAATTGGTAAACATCTATAAGGAAGAAAGAAAATGCGTCTACAAGGACGAACTATATTCCGTAAGAGACAATGGTGCAATATTCAGGCATCCGCAAAGAGCATCGCAACCGCGCAAACTCGACAATTATTGGACATTTGGCGAGAAGAACCCCAAGAATGGTTACATGCAGCACGGAAGTCATAGAGTACATATTATAGTGGCTAACGCTTTTCACGGCAAAAATGACTCAAAGAAATTTGTAGTAGACCATATCGATACTAACAGGTGCAACAACAGAGTTGAGAACCTGCGATGGCTGACCAGACTTGAGAACGCACTAAATAACCCCGCCACACGAAAGAAAATAACGTTCCTTTGCGGCGGAGACATCAACAAATTCATCAAGGACCCAAGTTGTCTAAGAGACATAACTGGCAACAACCAAGACGTAATGTGGATGCGCACAGTAAGTAAAGAGGAGGCAGAAAACGCCTACAAAAGAGTAATGGCATGGTCGCAAACACCGAGCATTGCCAACACCACAGACAACAATACGCCAATAGGTGAGTGGATTTACACAAAACCTGGCAAAGGTATTTATCAAAAAACAAACACATATACATATAAACAGAACGGGCAAGTTAACACAAACTCCAAAGACATACTTTTCCACAAATCACTAACACCTAACGTTTTGCAAGAAAACTGGACTACACCCACAGATTTTCCTCTTTGCCCTACCACAACAACTCTTGAAGGAATAAAAGAATATTACAACAAATTAAATGCAGGTAAAATATTCCACACAAATCAATATGGAAGTGGTATTATATCAGATTTTGCATTATCAGAAGACTCTCAAAAACTATGGGTAATAACTGACAATGGGGCAAAAGCATCAAAACAATGGGGACTGGCTGAAATTTACATTAAAGGTGAAGCATTCGTACACAAATCCTTAGGCACATATTTTGAAGAAAAAGGTGCGCAAAAATATTTTACAATAAATCAAGGAAAAGAATGGACTGGAGGAGAATGTTTTGATGATAATTGCTAAACTAACTTACAAAGAATTTATGAAAACACTATCCGCTATACTTATATCACTTTTCACTTTGCCTGTCATTCATGCACAAAGCATTAAAACAGACAGCACAAATGTAGCAAATATCGACTCAACACACGCAGACTCTGGGCATATTGAGAAAGTAGCAGACAAAGACTCTGTCATGTTGAGCAATATTCAAGGCATTTATGGTCTTGTAAACACCTTGAAACCAAGATACAAGATGTATCAAACAGAACACACATATATATTACTAAAACTCGACACAGCAACAGGGCGCGTATGGATGGTACAATATAGCGTGGGAGACGTAGACGATATGGTAGTCACTGTAGACAATGATTCACTGCTTGGATATTTTGACGAAATAACCCCAGGCCGATTCGAATTGTACCCAACAAAAAACATGTACAATTTCATATTACTTGACACCTTCAAAGGCTATACATACCAAGTACAATGGCATCCCGATACAAATAAAAGATTTAGAATACCTCTATGGTAAACCTCGCCTTAAAGAAGGTGATTAACCCACAAACCTATCCGATATGTTAGTATTGGAAAAAACAAGGGGAACTTTATGGTATCAACCCATAAAATCCCCTTTAAACCCTTGAGAAGTAAAAAGTAAATAAACCCTAAACCCTAAACGATAAACATTAAACGATAAACATTAAACATCCTCACGCTCTGCCTGAGTTGCCGATGAGTTCCTTGACTTTGTCGTTGAATGCAGTGGCTGAGAGGAGCTGCTCAATGGTGAGGTGCATGCGGTAGCGCCAGTAGTGACGAGGATTGGACGGTATGTTTATGCGTTCGTCTTCTGGATTAGGATGGCGCAGTGTCTCGTCCATGGAGAGCCAGTCCTGAAGAGAGAGGAGGCAGAGGGCTGACGGCGAGAAGAGGTGTCGGCTGATAATGTCTTCTGCCAACCATGCTGGGAGGACTTTCGGTGCTATGCCGTCGTTGTAGAGGGCGTTGTTGTAGAACTTCTGCGTACGTTCGTAGTCTTCTTCCCACCATAGGCGCATTGGAGGCATGTCGTGGGTTGAGATTGTCGCTACGGAGCGATATGGGTTGTTCTGCGGTAGTCCGAATTCGAGTCCGAGTTGCTTTGGCATGGTTTGTATTTCGAGACTGAGCATGCGGAGGTTGTTCATGACCCACTGCACGCTGTCGGGCACCATTCCGAGGTCTTCGGCACAGACAAGCATACGTGTCGCTTGTGTGAGCGCTGGGAGTTTCTTCATTGCCTCGCGATACCAGAACTGGTTGTGGCGATGGTAGTAGTAGTCGTTGTAAAGTCGGTTGAAGGCTTCTTTCTTTTGGTTTGAAAGGTTATGGTAAGAGAATGAGTGCTGGGCTGCTATGCGCGGATGGTAGAGGTTTTCATCCTTGCGGTCGCGAACGAAGAGTACGTCGCTCACGAGCGAATAGAGTCCATCACGCAGGTTACGGCTGTCTTCATCATCGGCTTTTGCTGCAAATGCTGCTTCTATCTTGCGCTGTGTGTCAAATTCTGATTTGAGTGTGTAGCGTCCGTCAAATGCTGGGTTTAGATAGAGAAGCTTGACCATTTCCTTTTTATAGCCGAACACAGTCTCAATGACATCGTCTGTGATGTATGGGCGTGTCATGGTGTCGGCGTCGAAATCGAATCCGAATGCCTGTATGTCGATAGCACTGAGCGGGAGTGACGGCGAGAACTGTCCGAGCAGTCCGTGTACGCTGTGCATTGGTATTTCCCAGATGCGGAAGAATCCGAGGACGTGGTCAATGCGGTAGGCGTCGAAGTATTCTGACATTTTCTTGAATCGGCGCTGCCACCATTTGTAGCCGTCCTGTGCCATTACTTCCCAGTTGTATGTAGGGAATCCCCAGTTCTGTCCGTTGACTGAGAAATCGTCGGGCGGCGCTCCTGCCTGTCCGTCGAGGTTGAAGAGATGCGGGTCGGTCCATGCTTCCACACTGGTGCGGCTGATGCCTATCGGTATGTCGCCCTTGATGACTACCCCATTCTTTCGTGCTGTCTGGCATGCGTCGAGGAGCTGCAGATGGAGCTTGTACTGTACGTAATAGTAGAATGCCACCTGCCCGTATTCCTTGCCTTTAGGGGAGCACAGGCGTGTTATTTGCGACTTGTTGTAGACGCTGTGTTTTGGCCATTGGGTGAAGTCGGGTGTTCCGAATGTGTCGCGCAGATGACTGTAGGCGGCGTACGGTACGAGCCAGTCAGAGTTTTCCTTGAAGAAAGTCTTAAATTCATCGGTTGCCATCTCGTCAGCCCCTTCCTGTGCGTATGCCATGTGCAAGTATTCGAGCTTGAGCTTGTTGACACGCTCGTAGTCAATCTGCGGAAGTGAGTTGAGTTCCTGCTGCTGCATGAGGAATTTCTCCATGCTGAGTTTGTCTTTCAGGCGCGGCAGTGCGCTGAGGTCGCAATACATGGGGTGGAAGGCGTAGATGCTGATGGAGTTGTATGGATAAGAGTCCATCCAAGTGCCGTTCATCGTCGTGTCGTTGATAGGAAGTATCTGAATGGCGTGCATATCGGTGCGCACTGCCCACTTCACCATTTCCTTCAAGTCGCCGAAGTCGCCCACTCCGTAGCTGCGTGAGGTGCGGAGGGAGAATACTGGTATTACCACTCCGGCACACTTCCAATGTGGCAGGTTGAGTCGGGGACGATGGTCGGTCTTTATCCACATCTGTCCGTCCTGCATCTTCGGACTGCGCACGCGGCGGTTCACTCCGTCTTCCCACTTGATGACGCTTCCGTCCTCGTCTACTATGACAAACTTATATTCCAGTTCATTATAGAGCATGGAGGCGTCGAGGTTTATGGCCCATTCCTGCAGTCCTATACGGTTCATTCTGACAGGACGTTCCCATTCGCCAAGCTGAGGGCTGTTGCCTACCACTGCGAGCCACTGTCCTGAGCGCAAGCGAGGCTCTACGACTCTCATCTGCAGCGTCTGCTTGTATGCCTTGTTCAGTTTTTCCTCATTGTGCCATCCTACGCACTCGGTGAATGCCGAACTGTAGAGCGGCAGGTCTTCAGGTATAGGCCGCCACAAGTCGGTAAGGATATAACTGGTAGTTTTTCCGTCAAGTTCAATTCTGTGGGGAGCCACCTCCCATTCAGTCCAGACCAGTTCGCCGTCACGATAAAGGGCGTACTTGTATTCGATGCTCTTCACGCCCGTCATGGGGAAGGACATTTCTCCTTCCCATTGTGTTCCGTCATAGGTTTCGAGCGGATATTCCTTTTGCCTGAGTCCGCCTTCAGCCATCACCTTTGTAAGTATGACACGAAGCTCTTCCTTCCACTCAGTCTTGTACTCTATCGTAAATTTTATCTTCATATTTTATCCTTGCTTTTATTAGATTCAAAAGTTCAATAGCAAAAATAAGAATAAATTATGAATTAGCGGTTAAAGATTCACCGGAATAATCTGAAAACGCCGAATATACGGAAAACCCAAAAAATCTCCGAGCAAAGGACTAAAACGTCACCCTGAACATAAATCGCACACCGTCCTTGTTGATGTCAGGATTGTCGAGATAAGTGAGTCGGCGCACATATTCCACATGGAAGAGTTTGAAAATGTTATGAATGCCAAAGCGCAGTTCGACATAAGGTTTGTCAGGGTCCATCATGCAAGTGTTCGACTCGTACGAACCGTCAGCAAGAAAATGTCCTGGGAAATAGAACAAGTCCTTGTCTGCATAATTAGACGTGGCAGGATTGTTCTTATCGCTCAAAGCTCCCCAAAGCACATTCACGCCTATCATCTCGCGCCACTTGAGTCGCTTGAGCAATGGTATGCGGTTGAAGATTTTTCCGTTCAAGTCCCACGATGCCATGAGGGATACGTAGCGGTCGTTCAGAAACTCCAGGTTGTTGATGAGGTTGAACGTATTCGTCTCGACAATATACGACTGGTTGGCAGCAGGGTGAATGAGCAGCGGGAACGGCACTTTCGACCATTGTATGCCAGCCTTGACATCGGCATCAATCTTTCCCCACGACCCCAGCCAAAAGCGCTTGTACACGCCAGCCTCAGTGACATGATAGTTGTATTCGCCGCCCAGCAGCCCATCAACACCCATCGTATGACTAAGAGTGTAAATAGGCGCATCCTCATTAACCCTGAGGCGGCGCTGCTTGGTGTTGACATACGTTGCACCTGGCTCGTAGCTTATCTTCGCCTTAAACTCTGCGGTGCGCATGCGGTTAACCCACTTCGACGGGTCGTTGGTAGGAACAAAAAGTTTCGTGTCTGCTACCTGTCTCCCTGTCCCAAGAGGCTGATAGAAAAGAGCGTCAACAGCCTTGCTGCTCGTATGGGCAAAGGAAGAATAGAACTGGAAACCATTCTCCCACTCGCGGTCATAAGTCACCTTAAACTCCTTGACGTGGTTGAACTGGTCGACCTTGCCTGTCTTGAATGCCAGGAACATATTGTCCTTATCCGTAGGCAGGAACTTGTCGAACGGCGACATCACATCGTTCATGTAACTGACCGAAAGGTTGTGCTTAGGGAACTCACGCTGCAAATACGCTTTCTTATTGAAGGAATAGGTGACATCGAGCTTTCCATAAACATTTTCCGAGTTAGTACCATAGGCAACGTATCCGCCAAAGAAAAGGTGCGGATTAAGATTGGCTGTGGTCAGACCGGAGAGGCGGAAACGATACTTGTCGTAATGGTTGTAGGAGATGGTCGTGTTGATAGGGCCAATATCAAACTTGTTGGTCTCAAGCGAGTCGCTTGTCTCGACGAAATTTTCCATAAGCACCTTGACTCCAAAGATGAAATACTTGAATCCCTTGATGTTCTGTATGCGGTTGATGAACGTGCCCATCTTGCTCTCGCTCTTGGTCAGTTCCACCTTGCGCACGCCAGACCAGAACTGTTCGGTCTGCATGCGTGCATCGGGCTCGACGAGCATCTTGCCCTTGATACGCTTGAACACGTCGTCGGGCACAGGGGCAAAGGAATAGTCGGTGTTGCGTATGGTGCGCTGCACCTGCAGTTTGTTGAGCCAGCTTATCACCTTTATCTCAATGAGCATATCATTGCTCTCGACAACAAACTCTCCCGTAGGCAACTGTCTGAAGTCCTGCCTCACCTGCATGTTCTCGACGAAGTTGACATCGCTCCTTGCCGGTATGGTCAGTTCCACACGGCGCACTTGGTAGGACGAGTCAGCCATTATGTACAGATGTCCGGAGAATCCGAAATCCTGCTGGTTATTAGGTGTAAATCCGACTCGGACAACCTTGTCATCATCAATATATGTCGTGTCTTCGAGATAGTAACGATAGAAGCCGATGGCATTGTCGGCTATAGGGCTCTTGAAAGGATACTGAAGCAGTCGGCACTCGTTCTCATAGATGTCGACATCGGTGAAGACATCCTTGAGCATCGTGGTCAGAATCTCGCCCGTGTTGATGAGTTCGTTGATGCCCTTGTCGCTCTCCGCCTTGACGAGAGTCTTCTCTGCGTTGGGCGACTTGCGGTAGTACATCTTCGACAGGCGTTCGTTGACGGTTATCGGCAAGATGGTCTTGCCAGTCTCCGGACACACCTCGGCATGCTCCTTCATGAACTCGAATTTCTTGTGCTTGCCGTCATTGAAGAGCGTGTCGTTAAACTCGTTGATAGAGAATGTCATCTTCTCATATTTGTCAAACGAATAGTAGTCGCGCGAGCGCAAGTCGGTCATCTCCTTCGCCTCAATTACCTTACGCATGAGGTCGACGGCAGGATTGTTCTTGCGGGCGTAGCGCTTCTTCTTGGCCGTGACAGTCACAGCATCGAGTTTGCGCGGTTCGGGCACAAGACGGATGGTCAGCCCCTTCTTCTTGCCTGGTTTGAGGCGAATGACTTGGGTGACATATCCTATCGACGACACTGTCAGCTGATTCCATTTGTCGTTTTCCTTCACAGTGAAGCGTCCCTTCTGGTCGGTCTGCGTGCCCACTCCCTTGCCGTTGTAGTACACGTTGACATAGTCAAGCGGCTTGCGTGTCTGCGAGTCGTAGACTGTACCAGTGACCTGGGCGTTGGCTGCAAGTGAAAAGATTAAGGCAAACAAAGCAATTATCCGGTGTAGGCCGCAATGCTTCATACAACAAGTTTAGGTTAGGTATAAGTGGTTTAGGTCAAATTTCAAAGAACAAGTAGAGACGTCACAGTGTGGCGTCTCCACTCTATTTTAGATACAGTCTGTTCAGGCAGACAGATTAGTCGATTTCTTCATCAGCCTCATATCCGCCCATCTCACGGATGGCGTTCTTAAGCATCGTATACTGCTGGAAGAGGTGGTTCACAGGCACTTCATCAGTTGTATAGTCATACATTGGCGCCTTGAGGTAGAAACTGAGGAAGCGCTGTATTCCGTAACGTCCTGCACGTGCTGCGAGGTCGGAGAGCAGACAGAGGTCGAGCAAAAGCGGAGCAGCGAGAATAGAGTCGCGGCAGAGGAAGTTAATCTTAATCTGCATAGGATAGCCCATCCAGCCGAAGATGTCGATATTGTCCCATCCCTCCTTGTCGTCGTTGCGAGGCGGATAGTAGTTGATGCGTACCTTGTGATAGTAGTCTGTGTAGAGGTCAGGCTGTTTTTCAGGTACGAGGATAGACTCAAGAGTTGAAAGCTTTGACACCTCCTTAGTACGGAAGTTTGCAGGCTCGTCAAGAACCAGACCGTCACGGTTGCCCAGAATATTAGTAGAGAACCATCCGTTCAAGCCCAAGCAACGAGTACCGATAATAGGCGCAAAACCTGACTTCACAAGCGTCTGGCCTGTCTTGAAGTCCTTTCCGGCAATCGGCATCTTAGTCTTTTCAGCGAGTTCCCACATTGCAGGAATATCGATAGTTGTGTTTGGAGCACCCATAATGAAAGGCGCGCCTTCTGCAAGAGCCGCATAAGCATAGCACATTGACGGAGCAATATGTTCTGTATCATTATCCTTCATCGCCTGCTCAAGAGCAGCAAGGCTTCCGTGTACAGGTTCGTAGACAGGAACATATATCTCTGTAGAAGCAGCCCACGCCACAACAATACGAGAGCATCCGTTCTCTGCCTTGAACTTGCGGATGTCCTCACGAAGCTCCTCAACCATTTCCCAACGAGTCTTGCAGTCCTTAACGTTGTCACCGTCAAGACGTTTTGCAAAATTCTTGTCAAACGCAGCCTTCATTGGCACAATCTTCTCGAGTTCGTCCTTAACTGGATTAATGTCCTTTTCCTTAAGGACTTCGCAATACATTGCCGAACGATATGCATCAGCAGGATAAACATCCCATGCACCGAACACTATGTCGTCAAGTTTCGCCATAGGAACTATCTTCGAATAAGGAAGATACTTCTTATCAGCACCCTTGCCAACTCGTATTTTGTCATACTGAGTCATTGAACCAACAGGCTTTGCAAGTCCCTTACGAGCCATCAGCACACCTGTCATGAAAGTAGATGTCACAGCGCCAAGCCCGACTACCATAATACCTAATTTACCATCGGCTGGCTTTACATTACAATTTCCCATATTATAATATTTTATACGTTTAATGTTCCTTTGAAGAACAAAGTTAATGTTTTTTTAAATTCAGAAATTACACAAATAAAAAAAATACTTACATATTTACACATCTTTCAGACAGAAAGGACATCCAGCACCTCACGACAAATACCTCGCCACACTTGAATATGCACGTTTCACAAAAGGCACACGCATAATCAAGAGTTCAAAAACACAAAGTCCGATTACTGTACACATTATTCCAAGCAAAACATCAATCATATAATGATGGCCGCTATAAACTGCAGAGAACCAAATGCCCAAAGATACAAAAGCCAACAGGGACAGCCAGAATTTGGACGGTGTTGTCTTCAATGCATAATAAAATGCTATTGGAACGTATGCAGAATGGAGCGAAGGAATAGCAGCAAACACATTCGCATTCTTTTCATAAAGCATCTTGAATATACCTAATCCTGTCATATTATCAAAGTGCACGAAACCTGCCACTTGCCCACCAATACTATGGTCTGGCACGAATCCATAGTCCATGACATACCAAGGCGGCGCTGCCGGATGAATGTAATACCCAGCAAAACCTATCAGATTGACAAGCAAGAACGCTGTAGTAAATCGCAAACACAAGCCGCGTCGACCAGTGAAATAAAGATAGATTCCGTAAACTATTGGCAACGGCACCCAGCACAAATAGAAGACGCCAGACATAAAGTCAAGTACTCCCCAATGATTTTGCTTGAAATATTCACATGGAATGAGTCGTCCCTCTGGCGTCGAAATGCCAAAAAGCGATTTTTCCAGTTCGTATACACCTTCCGTGTCAATAGGGTTTACCAAATAATTGGGATAAACCCTCATGAAGTCGTATATCAAGGCAAATAGAATTATCGGAAGAAAGGCTACTATGAGTTTGCGCACTTCAACGGACATATTAAACAGCAAGTAAACAGCAAACACTACTATTGTAGTTGGTAGTGAGAACCCTATAAACAAGGTGTTTGCCACTATATACAGCAAACAACACATGCCTGATACAAATAATCTTTTGCGAATTTTATCCATTGCCTATTTTTTCAGCTCCTTATACACATGATGAATGCGCACGCAAGCGGTGAGATTAGCGAGAACGGCAATTAGCATCTGCGGTACAAGCAAAAACCAGACTGGCGAAAAATCATCACGAACAGTATCAGCTAAAAGTCCACAAAGAATAGCGCCAAGACTTGTCAGCACCACTCTTTCTGGGCGTTGCATGAGTCCGACCTTACACTCAACATCAAGACCTTCGGCACGAGCACGAACATAGCTCACCATTATGGAACCGATGAGCGACAGAAAAGTGACAACAGCACCTAAGTCATTGCCATGCCTCATAAAATAAAAGCAAATGCCACTCAACGTAAACAATTCGCAATAACGGTCAAGCACCGAATCATAGAATGCGCCAAAAGTCGAAGTCTGATTCGAAGTGCGTGCAAGATAACCGTCAACCATATCGAAAAGGCTGGCAAAAATAATCACTCCGCCTGCAATCCCGACAAGCGAATAGTCATTCTCTGGCACGAAAATTGCTGAATAGACAAACAATGCGGCTGCACACAAGTTGCCAATGAGTCCAATAGTAGTGACCATATTAGGTGTGACACCTATCCTCGCCATAAGCTTCACCGACGGGTCTATAATTTTGTACACACCCATCTGAATCATATCTCTCAGCTGTTTTGCAATTTTTGAAATCATTTTATTTTCGTTTTTTATAGACAAAATATTTTTGCATTAGGAAATTCCACAACACTGCCACGAGGACAGCAACTATTACTTTTGAAAGAAGCACAGAGTCAAGCCCTATATCGCTTTTGCCTGATAGAATACGCGCGCCTATGGCCGTACCCCATGTATTCAGGACTATACTACCACCCCATACCAAACAATACTTTATCGCGACACTGCGTTTTGACTGACCATTCCCATTGAAAGTCCACTTGTAATTTACGACACAATTGACCACCCCTCCTGTTACAGACCCCAAAAACGTGCTCCACACATAGTATACTCCACAAAAGCGGAAAAGTAATGCAGTGACGGCAAAATCAACCAACGTTGCCGTCAGCGATGAGATTTGCGCTTTGCAAAACTCTGCAATTGTAGCAACAGTTCTTTTACTTGACATTATCAGAGAATCATATTTATCAAGAACAACACAATCGCCCCGTACACGCCTGCCAATATGTCGTCAAGCATCACCCCCCAGCCTCCGCCAATCTGTTCCATTCTGCGCACACCCAAAGGTTTTACAATATCAAAAAGGCGGAAAAGGACAAATGCTCCTACTATATATCCCCAATGCCCGTCGACAGGTACAGCCAAAAGTGAAATCCATACACCTACCATCTCATCAACAACAACACGCGACGGGTCTTCTCCCCAAATCTTTTCAAGTCTGTTTATAGACGGTATACTCAATAAAGTAAAAACCAATATTGCAACAGATGTTACAATCTGCAAACAGACATAATCAAGGCAGAAGTAGCCGTTCAACCATATCAACGTAGCAACCAGCGCACCCATTGTGCCTGGAGCAAAAGGAGAATAACCGGAGTAAAACCCTGTTGCCAGCGCTATATCCCAATTTGTATATAACTTATTACTTTTCACAAACAGCTCTACTTAATATGATTAAAATCAAAACTTCCTATAGGTAAGAACCAAATCTTCACGACGGAGTATCATTGCATCCGAATCAAGTTTTACAACCTTATATCTATTATTCAATGAATATATACCCCATTGCTCAAGTTTATCTAACTCCGCCTCCGTTATCCATTCATTATTATCTGTAGCCGTCTCGTTTTTGGAATTATGGCATAAATCATAAATGAACAACGAATCGCCTTCATGCTTGAAACGGCCGTAATAAAGTCGGGAATGGAATTTGCCCCCATTATCCTCATTTGGTCCGTCAAGCTGTACCAAATGAAGCTGAAAAGACATATAGATTTTATCCGTCTTTACATTCTTCGCCCCATTTGCGTCCTCTTTCACCATCAATTGCCACATACCGTCAAGATCGCCATTCATGGGCACTTTGTCGCAAGATATACAAAATGCTAACAAAAGTAATATGAATAATATATTTTTCATAACTAAAAACAGACAAAAGATTTTCTTAAAGTAAACTGCCCTCCAAAAGAATTGCCCAAAAGGCAGCCGTCGTCATAAGCACAACCCATTGTTGCGGACCACCCTTTCAACTTTTTGGGTGAATAGGACACTTCAAACAGAAAATAGTTCTGGCGCAACACATCATCAAAAGGCTGGTCATATGTTCCCCAATTACGGCTGAATGTCAGCAAAGCCCTATAGCCCAATTCTGATGTTGGTTCTCCACTAACACCCAAATGCCATGCCTTGATTCGGTTATTATAAAAATAAATATGACCGTTATTATTATATATAGGTGAAGTCAGTAACGGATTGCCCATAGTCATGCCCCAATGCTGATTCCCTGTATAAAGCGAATGGTTGTAGTAGTTGTCACGACCATTCATTTTGTCTGGAATATTCTCCGTTTTGTCATGATAGACAGCACCAGACTGGTCTGTTGTACTTATATGTTCTACGACAAAAGATGTGACAATCGGATTCTTAGGAAGATTTATTTCCAAACCAAGAAGATGGTCATATATTCCATATTGAACCGTAAGCATTGACTGGTCATCAAAAGTACGTTCAAAATAGGCTCTTGCTCCCCAAGTTTCACCCTTATAAGTCAGAGCCATGTTATAACTTCCGAAGTGATTGCCGGCTGTATTTGGTTCCGTACCATCCGTAGCATCGCTTCCGCAAGCAAAAGTGGCATCCCAAAAAGCTTGGAAACCTTGGCTATGATGAAATGTTGTCGCTTCTTGATAGTTACGTCCCTTTCCATTATAGGTAGTTCCTCCGAACTGGGTTGCCATCTGTAATCCAATTTCAAAAGTCAACGGAAAAACCTCCTCTTTACCAAACTTCCAGTACATAGCCTTTTCGTGGTAAAGGGTATTGCTCGTATATCGTAACTTTGGATGAGAAAATTCCTTCTGCCAATTTCCGTCGGTGGTCATACCATAACTGCCTCTAAAACGCATTTTCCACCAATGATTCATTCCAGGAATACTGAAATAATCGGATTCCAAACGAATCTGCGGTATCGGATGAGTATTAATGCCAAGTCCTAACCCTCCGCTTGTCAACTTGTTATTACGTAAATCAATCGGATGTTCTTTAGCACCAACAATCAGTTTCATCTTTTTGTAGGTAACATCTGCATAAGCCTGATGTATAATGTAATCATATATAGAATTCACCCCTACCGCAACATCTAATCCATAACCAACCTTCCACGCTTTCAATGAATCAATTTCATTTGAGCGAAACAAAGAAATTCGTTCATAATTAGAAATAGGTTCAACCGAGATCAATCCATATCGGTTACTACTCAACCAAAACGGGGCAAAATCGCCAGTACCGACTACCGTCGAACTTTCAATATTGACATTCAATCCATCAAACAAATTGTGTTCTTTTACCTGTGCATTAGAACTAACTATAAAAAGTCCTAACATAAGCAGACATACACAATGCAATTTATATTTCATTACTAACATTCTTCTTTCAGATTCAGAACGTCCCTATTACCAACTTTTATAAGCAACATTCCTATAGCCGTCCAAAATAGCTCTCTTATTCTGCATATAATGGAAATAAACACACCAAGAGCATTCGTAAAACCAAGTTGGACGCACGACATCACAAAACCGCCCTCACGTCCTCCAAGTTGCAACGGCATAAAGAACAAAAGGTTAGCAAACAAGGATGTCCATGCAATTATCAAAGTCGCATATAAACACAGTTGCAAAAAACCTCCGGCAATTCCTAATGCCACCAACACGCAATAAACCTCAAAGGCCTGAAGCACCCTGCCTACAAACTCTAAACAAAACGACAAGTAGAAACTTCGTCTGTCCTGAGTATGAAGAGACGCAATCTGAACGTCTATTTGCTTTAATTCATCCCTGTGAGAATGCATGAATCGTGCCATTCTATTCTTCAATCCAGGAATACGGGATATAGCATTAAGTATCTTCATGACCATGCCGTTCCTGTATCCTTTTAAAAACAGATACACTCCGCACAAACTGAAAATTATCATAAATAGCAAAACGCAAAACATTGCAGAATTGACGTCCAACAGAAACAGATACAGCAACGATGCCGCCAACCAATACCAGAAATGTGAAAATATATGCGTCATGCTAAACAACAAGACAGAAGACGTCGCGCGCGCTCGGCCTACATAAGGTGTTAGTTCCATTATTTTATAAGGTTCGCCACCCATTAGTCCTGCTGGAGTTGCATAATTCAAAGCAAAACCAGAGATAGTCAGCTTAAACAACAATGCATATGGAACAGCGCAATCACCACTACCTTTCAGAATGATACGCCATGTCAAAGCATTCATAAGATAAAGAGGAATCCACAGCAATAATATTACTATTATCCACCCTCTTGCCTGGCAAATGCATTCCCACAAATCTGTCAAACTAACGTCTAACGTGAAAAACATTACAACAACAGCAATGACGCCAAACAAGAAAAATATATTCCTTATCCTATTAGTCATTCAAACATGATTTAACCTAAGCCTCGTCATCCACTTGGTCTAACCGCAACTTATCGCTATCATCCCTCTTTTCATAATATTGTTTTTTGAGGGGCGAAGCATTTGCCTCATCATATCTTTCCCTGTTACGCGCTATGTCTATTGCCGCATATACAGCATTACGGAATGAATCTTCGGAAGCGCATCCTTTGCCAGCAATGTCATAAGCAGTTCCGTGTCCTGGAGATGTGCGCACTATCGGCAGACCTGCAGTATAATTAACTGCACCATCCATTGCTATCGCCTTGAAAGGAGCAAGTCCCTGGTCGTGATACATAGCAAGAACTGCATCAAAATGCTTATAGGTTTCAGCGCCAAAAAATCCGTCAGCCGAATAAGGACCATAGCAAATCAGTTTATCGGAATTGGCCTCTGTTATTGCAGGAATTATAACTTCATTCTCTTCGTATCCGATTACGCCACCGTCACCGCAATGAGGGTTAAGTGACAAAACAGCAATACGTGGAGCGCTTATCGCAAAATCCCGTTTCAAAGATTTATGCAATATTGCTATCTTCTCCTTTATAAGTTCCTTTGTAATGACTGTAGAAAGTTCAGATATAGGCACATGCGTCGTAACCAATGCAACCCTAAGGTTGTCCTTCATTAAAATCATCAATGGTTTTTGCCCTTCTCCGACTCTATCTTCTATATATTCTGTATGTCCCTGAAATTTAAATTTATCGCTCTGTATCGTATTCTTATTTATCGGCGCAGTGACAAGTACATCATACGCCCCTTTTTTGTAATCTTCCATAGATCTCTCCAAAGCGCACAGAGCAATACTTCCAGCTTCAGACGTAGCAGAACCGAAATCTATTTTGCAATCATCATCACCAAAGCAATTCACAATGTTCAAACAATTTGGTGCAACATTGGCTGCTGATTCTTTCACCACAAAATTAGTTTGGCATCCTATTGCCTTCTTATGGTAAGTTGCCACTTTAGGCGAACCATATATTATAGGGGTACAAATTTGAAGCATCTCCTCGTTTTCAAAAGTCTTCAAAATCACCTCATATCCCACGCCATTTATATCGCCATGAGTTATTCCTACTTTTATCATATTATTCATAGATATTGTTTTTCTATTTTTATTAATATTAAATCTTAAGGCACTCTCAACGTGTAAAGCGCGGCTTCAAGACGTCTAATCATAGTTCTTTTCATCTTTTCAGGCGCATACACGAAACCTTCAACCACAACTATGCGATTGTTTACCGTATCGACTACAGAATGAGCAACAAAAGGTCCGCCCATTGCATCATTTTCCATATGCCACAATCCACGCGCCTCTTGGGCGTATTCTCCTCTCACTGTTATATTTTTCACCTCAACATGATTTCTGTCTGTTGCCATATACTGGTTTGGCTTTCCTCCTGGAATGTTCTTCTTCATAAAAGAATCACGAAGAGCTATATACACTCCTTTACGGAACACCTTTTCCGTAGCATACGGATAACTGTATATCACTATGTTCTGTAATCCAGACAATGCGTCATTTGAGGCCCATATAAAATCCTCACCTATCTTCATTTTCTTTATATCTACCGGAATATAAAATTCACAGTCAAACATCTCCTTCACTTTTTCCGCAAACTTTATATTATGCTCATCATGAAATTCACGAGCAGCCCGATTGATTTCTTCGTCAGAAAAGAACTTTATAATATAATTTGTGTGTTCTGTTATATATATAGAAACAGCTTCAACGGTAGGTCCTTGAATTGTCATAACGACCTGCGGAGAAGAGTGTACATCACGTTCTATGCGAAACTTGGGTTGCACATATTCTCTCCCTATTTTTATAATTATTATATTACGGAATAGATTTGTAATTCTATCGTAATGTGCATTAGACACTCGTGAGACATGGAATGTACTCTCCACTTGCGGAAGTCCCTTAAGAGGTTTGTTCAGCACATCATTCAGTGCCCTACCTGCATATCCATGCCAGATACTGTCATCTGCAACAACCATCACCTCATATGGATTTCCCGATGATACCGGAAACAGCCAAGAACGCTGCACCTGTTTTTCTCTTACTTTTTTATCGTTATTGCATGCGGTAAAAAAGCATCCAAATAGAACGGTCATAAAGACCAAACCTAAAATTTTATTTTTCATATACATATAAAAAAACATATAGTGTCGCCCTATAAAGCATTTCCTTCCTTACGAGCAGTTGACAGCAACCCGCATGCAGCCCAAATATCTTCACCACGAGAGGCTCGAATTGTCGTATAAAGTCCTTTGGAAGTCAAATAATCCCTGAATTTCAACATTTCATCTTTACTACACCCTTCCAATTCGATACCAGGAACACTATGAAAACGGATCAAGTTTACCCTACAATCCAATCCATTTAGAAGTTTCAGCAATAACTTTGCATGAACTTCGCCATCATTTAGCCCCTTAAACATTATATATTCAAATGTTAGTCTTCTCTGATGGCTAAAATCATACTCCTTCAACAACGCCACAATTTCCTCTATAGGGAACTGCCTTTCAGCTGGCATCAAACTCATACGTTGCTCATGGGTTGGAGCGTGAAGACTCACTGCCAAATGGCACAAGCTTTCATCAAGAAAACGTTTGAGATTTTTCTTCAGTCCGACAGTTGAGACAGTGATTCGCTTAGGGCTCCATGCAAATCCCCAATCAGAAGTCATCACATCAAGCGCCTTCATCACATTATCAAGGTTGTCAAAAGGTTCACCTTGCCCCATAAAGACAACATTAGTGACCTTATCCGCATTTTCTACAGACAGAACCTGATTTATTATGTCTGCAACACACAAATTCCCATTAAAGCCCTGCTTGCCTGTATGACAAAACAAGCAATTCATCTTGCACCCGTTTTGACATGACACGCAGACAGTAGCACGGTCATTGTCTGGAATGTATACCGTTTCGACATACCCGCCGTTGACCAATCCGAACAAATATTTAACAGTGCCATCCTTAGAACGCTTAATATCAATAGGAACAGAGCGTCCAACAACATAACCTTTTTCAACAAGGGAGTTGCGTAACGCCTGCGGCAAATCAGACATTTCACTAATATCTGACACTCTATTAACATAAAGCCATTTAGCCAACTGACCTGCTCGATATTTTGGAGCTCCAAAATCTGCCATCAAGCTAACCAATTCGCTATAAGTCAATCCCAAAAGGGTATTAGCCATATCCTGAATTACTTAAATTACTTTTCGTCTTTTCTGCAAAGTTAATCAAAATAATTCAACCCTCAACAATTTACCTATTCTTTAATATAGCGCTACACATGACGCTACTCGCTTTCCGTATAAGGCAAACCGAATTTACCCTCTGAAACACTTCTCCATGTATCCAATAGAAAACGTAAATGCGGATATTCCTCTTTAAACTTATCATTAAAAAATTCCTGGTCTAATTTGCCATCAATGCCATCAACGTCCCACAAAGCGCAATCACCACATTCCTTCCACTCTTTAACTTCGTCATCGGAACAATGAACAACAAACAAATACACCACTCCCCGCCCACTTACATATTCAGACCGATGTTTTAGGCAGAAACGCACATCCTCAATGTTAATTTTGCCAAGCGAAGACACCATACGCAACAAAGCATCTTCCAATGCTTCATTGGCACCAACAAAAGTCTCCAAAGCCAAATCCCACTTCTTTTTTACACCTTCACAAGTAGAAGGACGTAAAAGTATAGCACCGTCACAAATAACAGCAATACGAATTTTATTCCTTACAGCTACTCTCCTGCGATAAAATGACGCATCTAAACATTTACTGCGAACAGTTTGTATCTTCCAATATAATACAAATACAACAACTAAAATTAAAAAAATGAATGCGATAACCATTGATGTCCTTTTTATTGAATTCAATATGAAAACAAAAAATCGACAATCTATGTTCAAACAAGGTCTTTTTAATACAAAAAGAGGTGTAATATTCACTTAAAAACAACAAAAAAGAAGAAAAACAAGATTTTTTTTGTGTGTTATGCAAAAAGTTCGTAATTTTGCATCCGGTTTTAAAAGCAAATATATTTTTAATTTTAAAAGTAGTAAAAAAATGAAGAAGTTGGTATTTATGTTCGCTGCTATCGTTGCAGTTTCTTTCGCATCTTGTGGTGGTTCTACAACTGCTGAGGTAGCTGATTCTACAGCTTGTGATTCTGCATGCGCTGACACAACAGTTTGCTGCGATTCAGCTTGCGCTGACACAACAGTTTGCTGCGATTCAGCTTGCGCTGACACTGTAGTTGCTGAATAATTTTAGCAGACTCACTTATTTATGGGGAAACCCATAAGAGAGAATTGAAACCTGTATGACCAACGTCTAACAGGTTTTTTTGTGCTACCAATTGAACCATTAGTAGCAATAATAACACAAAACAGCAGGAGGGAGACATCCATGGGCTCCCTCCTGTTATATCTATACGCCATTTGCTAAAAACCTATCCTACGAGCAATATTTTATTTTCATGCGCCAATTTGCGAAGGTTTATAATTGCATATCGCATACGTCCAAGCGCAGTGTTAATGCTAACGCCTGTTATATCCGCAATCTCCTTGAAACTCAAGTCCTGATAGAACCGCATCAAAACGACGTCCCTCTGTCCTTGAGGCAGCAACCCGATAAGCCCCTTGACTTCATCAAGAGTCTGCTTGTCTATCATCTGCTTCTCGATACTGTCTTCCAATTCCAAAGACGAATTATTAAATAAATCAAATTCTATCTCATCGTTTGAAATAGTATTGTCGTTTTTGCTTTGTCTAAAATAGTCAATGACTAGGTTATGGGCAATGCGCATCACCCAAGAGGAGAACTTACCGTACTCAGTATACTTCTTCTGACGGAGAGTTGTAATAATTTTAATAAAAACGTCTTGGAACAGATCCTCAGCCAGCTCTTGTGCACGAACCGAATAAAGCAGATATGTAAATACTTTGCTTTCGTAACGTTTCAAAAGCACATCAAATGCATTATTATTGCCATCAATATACAAACGAAGAAGAGTTTCATCCGTTTGAACTCGCAAGTTATTCATTATGCGTAATGTTTAAATATTAGCGTAATGTTTCTTCTATAGGCAATAATTTTTAGTTAATAAAACAAGTATTCTGTCGGCAAATTAAGTAATAATTTATTTAAAATACAAATAATCAAATAAAATATCGATTAAATATGCTAATACCGCAGTTAGAATAACCATGCTCAATCACCGGAAAACGGCATTCTCTGCAAATTTATACCCGCGCAAAAATTCTTCGGTTTGCATTTTCTTTTTCCCTGCAATCTGCAATGTTTTCACCTTAACAAAACCTCCGTCAGCAGCGACTTTCACCTCTGATTTGCCATCTGTCAATATCGCTCCTTTTTCATATTGAGAAGAATCAGCAGGCACTTTCTCCGCTTCAAATACCTTCACACTTAAAACCTTATCGCCATTGACAAGTTCGGTCCACGCCGCTGGATAAGGGCTCAGCCCTCGTATGAAATCATAAATTTGCTTTATGTTCATGCCTTTCCAATCTATCCGACACGTGTCATGAAAGATTTTTGGTGCAGGACGAAGCACTTCACCGTTAGCAAGCATATCATCCTGTTCAACAGATGTAACCGTTCCATTTATAATATTGTCAACAGTTTCAACAACAAGTTGTCCGCCAAGCATCATCAAGCGGTCATGCACATCGCCCACATTGTCTGTGTCCGAAATTGGGACCTTCACCTGCTGTATTACCCTACCAGTGTCTATTTCGTGCTGAAGGAAGAATGTTGTTATTCCAGTCTCCGTGTCACCGTTAATTACCGCCCAGTTTATAGGTGCAGCACCACGATACTGTGGCAGAAGTGACGCATGCAAGTTAAAAGTCCCCAAGCGTGGCATATTCCACACCACTTCGGGCAACATTCGAAATGCTACTACAATCTGCAAATCGGCTTTAAGCGAACGAAGTTCCTCAACAAAAATTTCATCTTTCAATCTTACTGGCTGCAAAACTTTCAGTCCCTTCTCCATTGCATATTGTTTTACGGAACTCGCCTGAAGCACACTGCCATGGCGGCCTACTGGTTTGTCGGGCATAGTAACTACCCCCACAACATTATAACCACCTTCAACAAGGGCTTTCAAACTCTCCACGGCAAAGTCGGGAGTTCCCATATAAACTATCCTTAGTTCCTCTTTTGTCATAAGATTAATACGTCCGTTTTATATTTGTATGCAAAATTACAATTTTATTCGCCACACAAAAGCGCGTAACATATTTTTTAGTAAATTTGAGCACATTTAATCATATCACAATAGCGTTAAAACATAACACATCATGAAAAAAAAGGCACTCTTTCTCACTATAATAACATTATTCACAGTTTCTGCAATCTACTCACAACAGACTAACAATTCTGATATCGCTGATATTTTGAAAGGTAAAACAATCAACGTGATTGGCGACAGTTATGTAGCAAACCACAAACGTCCGCGCTCTGAGTCTTGGCACAGCAAATTAGCGCAGAAATACGGCATGGTCTACAACAACTACGGCCGCAATGGCGGATGCGTGGCGTTCGACAGGACAAAAGACGGATTTGGCCCGTCGCTGATGGTACGCCACAAGGATATGGCAAAAGACGCCGACTTCATCCTCATCATTGCCGGACACAACGACGCCTCCAAGATTGGCAACTCCAAAGACTCTTTATCAATGTTCGCCGACAGCTTGAACATTCTTCTTCATTCGATAAAGCACAATCATCCCAATGCAAAAATCGGCTACGTCACACCTTGGCATATTGACAGGGCCGGATTCTCCCCTGTCGTCAAGACTATCAAGAAAATATGCCGCAAACACAACATCCCCGTACTCAACAATTACAGCAAAAAGAGCATCATAAAAGTTCGCGATTCTGAATTCAGAAAAAAATACTTCCAAGGCGCAAACGACACGGCACATCTTAACAACGCAGGACACGACCTCTTCCTTCCTGTCGGAGATGACTTTATCTTTAAAATGACCTGCCAGTAATCACAAATCGCTACAACCCACTTCTCCTTAAACCTCCACCGCCTTCGTTTTCCAACACGACCGCAGTGGTGATGCAACACGACCGCCCTCAAGATTGAACGCCACCGCAGTGGCGACGCAACACGACCGCCCTCGTCTTACACACAACATCTATTTTATAAACAGCAACATACGCCCCTTCTATTTGCGCATAAGGAATAAAATGACTAAATTTGCAACTTGATTGCGCAAAAATCGCACAGAATTAACACACATTGTAATATAATATCTAAACAGTAAAACAAAAAAATGAGACTCGACAAAAATACTATTATCGGTTTCGTGCTTATTTTCTTAATATTAGCAGGTTTCCAATGGTACGACCAGAAGAATAGAAAAGAGAATCAAATTGAATACGCAAAAAATCAGGTTATAAAGGCTAAGGAAGACAGTCTCAGATTAATCGCTGAAAATATTGAAACGCAAAAGCTTGAAGAGAAATTACAGAAAGAACTCTCCGACAGCACAAACGCCCTTTTCGAAGCACGCCAAACAAATGATGGCGTCAGCACTATTGAGAACGAATTCCTCAAACTCAGCATATCAAACAAGGGCGCGCAAATTGTACGCGCAGAACTTAAAGACTCCACTTACAAGAGCAACGACATCAAAGGACGCAAAGGCATCAAGAAGGGAGACAACATCGTACTTTTCGAGCAGGGCGATGCTGAGATGAACATTATGCTTAACGGTAAAGAGCATAACATCAAGACATCAGAACTCTATTTCCAGAAAGTCAAGACACAAAGCAACGACTCATGTCTGCGCATGCGTCTCCCAATAGCCAGCGGAAACATCTACATAACATATTCACTTACACCAGGTTCTTACCTCCTGAAAATGAGCGTCCAAGCAGAAGGACTTGACGGTTTCTTCCCTGTCAGCACCAAAGAAATGGAAATCGTTTGGAACGAGCGCGTACCGCAACAAGAAAAAGGTTTCTCATTCGAAAACAGTCATTCATCCATCAGTTACCGCACAACAGACGGCGACACCGATGTGCTTAGTTCTATGGGAGCAGACGAGGTTATGGACGAATTTGATGAAGATGAAGAAAAACTCAAATGGATTGCATTTAAGTCACAGTTCTTCAGCCAAATATTCATTGCTGACGACGCATTCATTGTAAGCAAGCTCTCAAGCAAACAAGACAAAGAGGGCTCAGGATATTTGAAGACATACAATGCCGAGATGAAAGCGAAGTTCGACCCAACAGGTGTCACAACAACAGATTTCGCATGGTACATCGGTCCAAACAAATTTTCGACTCTCAAAGAAAATGAAAAGATTCTGGCATCAAACGACGACCTAGACCTCCAGAGCATGGTATATCTCGGATGGCCTATCGTAAGGTGGATAAACCGTTTCTTCACAGTCTACCTCTTTGATTTCCTTACAGGATGGGGTATCAATATGGGAATCGTATTATTGCTTCTCACTATTTTGGTAAAACTTATCGTCTACCCTCTCCAGCGCAAATCATACATCTCATCAGCAAACATGAGAGTATTGCGTCCGAAGGTTGATGAAATCAGCAAAAAATACCCTAAACCAGAAGACGCAATGATGAAGCAGCAAGAAATGATGCAGCTTTACAGTCAGTATGGAGTTTCACCTATGGGCGGCTGCCTCCCAATGCTCATACAGATGCCTGTATGGATTGCACTCTTCAACTTTATCCCTAACGCAATCGAACTCAGAGGACAGTCGTTCCTATGGGCAGACGACTTGTCTACTTATGACGACATTATCAACTGGGGAACAGATATTTGGCTTATAGGCGACCACATCAGCCTCTTCTGCGTACTATGGTGCGTTTCCACATTCGGTAACACATGGATTTCAATGCGTCAGCAGAAGGATACGATGATGCCAGAGCAGCAACAAGCAATGGGTATGATGAAATGGTTCTCATATCTAATGCCAGTAATATTCTTCTTCTCTTTCAACGGTTATTCTGCAGGACTCAACTACTACTACTTCCTTTCAGGACTCATCGGAATACTCATGATGTGGTACTTGAAGAAAACTACAGACGACAAGAAACTGCTACAGAAACTTGAAGAAAGATACGCACGCAAAAAAGCCAATCCGAAGAAAACGTCCAGCATGATGGAAAAGCTACAAGCCCTTCAGGAAAGGCAACAGGAAATTTTGCGCCAGCAAGAAGCTGCAAGGAATTATAACAAAGAAGAGAACAAAAGATATAATAAATAACAACAGACATAAGGGCGAGGAGAAATCTTCGCCCTAAATTGGTTTATATGAACAAAGGGCTATTAACAACAATGATGGCAACGTGCCTAACTATCGCAACACCATCGCAGGCGCAAGATGCCCCTGCATTCATCGGCAGGCAAAAACCCGCAATAAAAGAACGCACATTCACTCCCGAAGCACTTTGGGCTATGGGCCGAATTGGTGGATACGAAGTCGCTCCAGACACTAAGAGCGTAGTCTACAATGTAAGTTACTACAGCGTTGAGCAGAACAAAAGCCACTCTGTAATTTACACCATCAACACTGATGGAACAGAGGAAAAGCTCCTCACAACATCAAAAGGAAGCGAACTTGCACCAAAGTTCATCGCTAACGGCAAACTCATTGCATATCTTGCTGTCGACGACAACGGAACAATGCAGATTTGGACCATGAATCCAGACGGAACAGACCGTAAACAGATATCTAAATTGGTAAAGGACGTGGACGACTTCATGTTCTCGCCCGACGAAAGCAAGGTGCTCGTCATCCACACAGTCAAGTCGGGCAAGCGTGCATCAGACATTCACCCCGACCTCACAAAGACGACAGGACGCCTGCTCAACGACGCCATGTATCGCCATTGGGACGAATGGGTTGAATCTGTTCCACAACCATTCATCTACAGATTCAACGGCACAGAACTCTCTACCGATCCGATACGCATACTCAGCGACGAGCCATACGAATGTCCAATGAAACCATTCGGAGGAATAGAACAGCTTGCATGGAGCCCCGACTCCAAGCAAATAGCATACACTTGTCGCAAAAAGACTGGTTTGGACTATGCTGTAAGTACAGACTCTGACATTTTCCTCTACGACATCGAGAGCGGCAAGACAGCAAACCTTTGCAAACCTGTTGGATATGTTGCACCAAAGGTCGATTATACACGTTCACTTCAAAACCAGGCAGTGAATGCACCGATAAAGGAAGGCAAAGACTACAACCTTGGATATGACACAAACCCACAGTTCTCGCCTGACGGCAAATTCATTGCATGGCAGAGCATGGAGCGCGACGGATACGAAAGCGACCGCAACCGACTCTGTGTATACGAAATCGCAACAGGAACAAAGACATACGTCACAGAACTGTTCCAAAGCGGAGTAGATGCATTCTGCTGGGCAGAAAATTCCAAGAACCTCTTTTTTGTAGGCACATGGTACGGATGCACCCACGTCTATGCAACCAACCTTAACGGTGAGATTAAGAAAATTACAGACGGACAATACGACTACACATCGGTTTCGCTCTGCGGTAAGAACCTCCTTTGCGGACGTCAGTCCATGTGCGAAGCAAAAGAACTCTACCTTGTCAATCCAAATCTTACACCAGAGGGTAAAAAGATTAACATCTACAAGGCAAAGGCACCTAAGAAGGGTTCTCATTTCGGGGGTGCTACCTCATGGGATTTTGAAGAACTCAGCATCAAGAATGATGATGTAACAAAGAATGTCACTCAGCTTACAAAGGAAAATCAGTACTTCCGTGACAATATTGATTGGGGAACAGTGGAAGCATTCATCACAACCACTGTTGACGGAAAGAAAATGCTCAGTTGGATTGCATTCCCTCCAAACTATGACCCGAACAAGAAGTACCCTACCCTCCTCTTCTGCGAAGGAGGTCCGCAAAGTCCGGTAAGTCAGTTCTGGAGTTATCGTTGGAACTTCATGGTCATGGCATCACAAGGCTACATTGTTGTTGCACCAAACCGTCGCGGCCTGCCAGGTTTTGGCATGGAATGGCTTGAGGAAATCAGCACAAACTACGGCGGACACTGTATGGATGACTACAAGAGTGCTATAGATGCAGCCGTAAAGCACTACCCTTCAATCGACAAAGACCGTCTTGGATGCGTTGGAGCAAGCTTCGGCGGATTCAGCGTCTACTGGCTTGCCGGCAACCACGACAAGCGTTTCAAGTGCTTCATTGCCCATGACGGCATCTTCAACCTCGAACAGCAATATCTCGAAACAGAAGAGATGTGGTTTGCTAATTGGGACTTAGGTGGTGCTCCTTGGCATCAGGACGACCCTGTAATCAAACGCACTTACGACAATTCGCCACATAAGTTCGTCAACAAATGGGATGCACCAATCCTTTGCATACAAGGCGAAAAAGACTACCGCATCGTCACTTCACAGGCCATGGCAGCATACAACGCGGCTCTGTATCGTGGCATTCCTGCCGAGTTCCTCGTATTCCCAGACGAAAACCACTGGGTACTGAAACCTCAGAACGGAATGCTTTGGCAACGTACATTCTTCAGATGGCTTGACCGTTGGTTGAAATAAACAGCAGAATATTAATCCATTAAGCATATACTAAACATGACAGAAACTTTAAGACAAACACTTCGTGACTCCAAAGTAGCGCGTTGGTCAGCATTGGCAATAGTGTCATTCACAATGATGATTGCCTACTTCTTCACCGACGTGATGGGACCGCTTGAAGCTCCGCTCACTACAAACGGCCAAATCGTTTATCTCGAAGACGGCACATATCTATCGGCAGATTCATTGTCTAAGATTGTTGCTGACAAAACATTCTCAGTTGAAAACATTGAAAGAGGCAACACTTACACTATCAACTGCACAGACAAAGACGGAAATATCACAACAAAGGAATGCACAGTAAATTCTACAGTAAAAGGACTTGGATGGACAAGTTCTGAATATGGCATATTCTCTGGAGCATATGGATACATCAATGTGTTCCTCCTGATGCTTTTCTTCGGTGGTATCATTCTCGACAAGATGGGTGTTCGCTTCACAGGACTTATGAGCACCGTGCTAATGTTCGCAGGCGCTGCAATCAAATGGTACGCAGTAACAACTGATTTCAGCGGCGAAATCTTTGGCCTGCCAACTCAGGTAGCAGTTGCTTGTCTCGGATTCGCCATCTATGGTGTAGGATGTGAAATAACCGGCATAACAGTCACTAAAATCATTGCAAAATGGTTTGCTGGCAAAGAAATGGCACTTGCCATGGGATTGCAAGTTGCATTGGCACGCATTGGAACCGCATTTGCACTATTCTTCGCCCTCCCTATAGCAAAGAATTTTGGTACAGTTGGTTCACCTGTAATGTTTGGTGCTGCGGCTCTCTGCATAGGACTTCTATCCTACCTCGTATATTGTGTAATGGATAAGAAACTCGACAAGTCAGAAGCAAATATTCAAGAAGAATCATCTGCAGACGACGAGCAGTTCAGAATGAGCGACCTTAAGGTGATTTTCTGCAACAAAGGTTTTTGGCTCATCACCCTACTCTGCCTCATGTTCTATTCAGGAGTATTCCCATTCCTCAAGTTTGCAACAAACCTCATGATAATTAAGTATGGTGTAAACCCTGACCTTGCAGGAGCTATTCCTGGAATACTTCCTTTCGGAACAATTTTCCTCACACCGCTGTTCGGAGGCATTTACGACAGAAAGGGAAAGGGAGCCACACTCATGATACTTGGCTCTGTTCTACTCACCATAGTGCACCTGCTTTTTGCAATGCCACTCCTCAACGAATGGTGGTTTGCTGTTATCGTAATGGTAGTTCTCGGTATAGCATTCTCACTTGTACCTTCAGCCATGTGGCCGTCAGTACCAAAGATTATCCCGATGAAACAGCTCGGTTCGGCATACGCAATCATATTCTACATACAGAACATTGGCCTTTCAATGGTTCCAGTTCTTATTGGCAACGTCATCGGCGCATGCACTCAGAACGGCACAACAGACTACACATTGCCTATGCTCATATTCGCTGGTTTTGGCATCATTGCAATACTCATTGCCGTAATGCTACTTGTGGAAGACAAGAAGAAGAATTACGGACTGCAACAGGCCAACCAACAATAAAGAACACATTAACTAATCTATAAATTTAATAATTATGTTTGAAGGACAGCCAAAAGGACTTTATGCATTGGCATTAGCCAATACAGGCGAGCGTTTCGGTTACTACACAATGCTCGCAGTGTTCGCTCTTTTCTTAAGAGCAAATTTCGGACTTGAAGCAGGTACTGCTGGTGCAATCTACAGTACATTCCTCGGTCTTGTTTATTTCTTGCCCCTCATAGGTGGTCTCATGGCCGACAAGTTCGGCTTCGGGAAAATGGTAACAATAGGTATTCTCATCATGTTTGGTGGTTACCTACTCCTTTCTTTGCCATTAGGAGGCGACTCTATTGCTCTCGTTGTAATGCTTGCAGCGCTTGTACTCATTGGTTTCGGTACAGGACTCTTCAAAGGTAACCTCCAAGTTATGGTCGGTGACCTCTATAACGAAGCTAAATTTGCAGACAAACGCGACTCTGGTTTCTCCATCTTCTACATGGCTATTAACATCGGTGCGTTGTTTGCGCCTACTGCTGCCGTAAAGATTATGGAATGGGCACAGACAGACCTTGGATACAGCGTAAACGACTCATATCACTTTGCTTTCGCTGTAGCATGTGCATCACTTATTCTTTCTATTGCTATCTACTATGCAACACGCTCAACATTCCGTCACGTTGAAGGTGGAACAAAGAAAGTTGGCAGCGAAGCTGTAGTTGAAGACCTCCCTAAAGAAGAGAACAAGGCACGCATCATAGCCCTCTGTTTGGTATATGCAGTAGTTATCTTCTTCTGGATGGCATTCCACCAGAATGGTCTAACACTCACATACTTCGCAGACGAATTCACGCAGAAGACATCAGAAGGCGTACAGAGCATGGCATTCGACGTATGGAACCTCGTTGCTATAATCGTAATCGTCTACGCACTCTTCTCTGTATTCCAGAGCAAAACACCAAAGGCTAAAGCTATTTCTGCAGTTGTTGTAGCAGCAGGTCTCGGTTTCCTCTACTGGAGATATACAAACATCAATGGTTCTGTTGATGTTAGCGCACCAATCTTCCAGCAATTCAACCCATTCTATGTGGTGGCTCTCACCCCTGTAAGCCTTGCAATCTTTGGCGCATTAGCATCTAAAGGCAAAGAACCATCAGCACCTCGCAAGATTGCATACGGTATGCTCGTAGCAGCAGCAGGTTTCGCAGTTATGGCATTCGGTTCATTTGACCTCCTCACTCCTGATGCACAGAAGGTTGCAGGCGAATCAGCAACATTCGTATCTGCAAACTGGCTCATCAGCACATACTTAGTATTGACATTTGCGGAACTTCTCCTCAGTCCAATGGGTATCTCATTCGTTTCAAAGGTTGCTCCTCCTAAGCTCAAAGGTATGATGATGGGCGGATGGTTCGTTGCAACAGCCATCGGCAATATGCTTGTCAGCGTAGGCGGTTTCCTTTGGGGCAACATACCATTATGGATTGTTTGGACTGTATTCATCTCCCTCTGCGTTATCTCTGCAATCTTCATGTTCGCCATGATGAAGCGTCTTGAGAAAGTTGCAAAATAACCCAAGCACATAACTACTTAGTATTAAAGGCTATTTACCCACAAAGTAAGTAGCCTTTATTTTTTCAGCCTGCTTAAAGTCTACTACACGACCGCGGTCGCGTTGCATCACGAGCGCAGTGGAGACGCATCACGAGCGCGGTCGGAACGAAACACCACCGCGGTAGCGGCATAACGCCACCGCGGTCGAGATAAGACAATACCGCGCTATCCTTCTTTACAACATCGACTATATAACACAAACATAAAGACAATTTTTAGAGGAAAAATCCATACATTAACGGAACAAAAAGACGGCCAATGTAGAACAAAGAGAAATTATTTTAATATCTTTGTAAGATAAAGTAATCCTCAAACACATATGGCTACAAAAAATCAGAATCTATCCGCATACGATGCGACTAAAGTTCCAAATGCCAAGGGCATGAAGTTCGGCATAGTAGTAAGTGAATGGAACGACAATATCACAACACCACTAATGGAAGGCGCAATAAAAACTCTTAAGGCTAACGGAGCAAACGAAGAGGACATCGATGTGTTCCATGTTCCTGGAAGTTTCGAATTGATTTATGGAGCATCCCAGTTAACAATGAACGACTATGACGCCGTTATCGCCATTGGATGTGTGATAAGAGGCGACACTCCACATTTTGACTACATCTGCGAAGGTACAACTGCAGGATTGGCAAGGCTTAATGCCGAGCAGGACGTACCTGTCATATACGGACTAATCACTACAAACAATATGGAGCAGGCGCTCGACAGATGCGGAGGCAAGCATGGAAACAAAGGAGACGAATGCGCTGTCACTGCTATTAAAATGGTTGATTTCAGAAGAAAAGTTGTTGGCTAATACATTGGCATATGAAGAAACTTATAACCCTTACCATCATTTCAATGCTCATCTGCTTATGCGCAGAGGCAAAAAAATACCCGGAAATCAAGTTTGAAAAGACTACAATCGACGTTGGAACATTCTCGCAAGACGAACCAGAACAAAAGGCTGTATTCAAGTTCACAAATGTTGGCAAGGCTAAACTTGTGATTAACTATGTGCATACGTCATGCGGGTGTACCGTAGCTGAATACCCGAAAGATTTCATATCCCCAGGAGGAACTGGCGAAATAACTGTAACCTACAACGGTGAAGGCAAAATGCCTGGCAAATTCAAAAAGCACATCCAGATATTCACTAACTGCAAGGATGACTTGTCACGCGTATTCATACAAGGATATATGAGCGCCGTTCCCGTAGCAAAAGATTCCATAAAATGATTGTTTACAATATCACATTTCAGGTAGACTTCAACGATTCACAAGTTTTCGTCGTGTTTTTGCATGATGTCTACATCGCCGCTATTGAGGCAGACAAGTCATTGCACAACCCACGCCTGTGCAGGATTTTAAGTCATAGAGATAACGAAACGGAATGTTTCGCATTACAATTTGAATGTGAATCTACTGCAGCGTTACACCGATGGTATACAACAAGCGGAAACAAACTTAACGAAGAAATAAGAAAAATCTTCGACGAAAGAGTCGCTAGTTTCCCAACCATGATGGAAGTCATCTAAAACACAGTAGGAGAAAGAAGGCGTATGGAAAAAATCATTTTGGGAATAGACCCTGGTACAAACCTCATGGGATATGGATTGTTGCATATAATAGACAACAAGGCCCAAATGATTGCAATGGGAGTAATAGAACTCTCGAAATACCCAAGTCACTATCTTCGGTTAGGAAAAATATTTGAGCGAATAACATCAATAATAGATTCGTACCACCCCGACGAAGTGGCTATAGAAGCCCCCTTTTTCGGCAAGAACGTGCAATCAATGCTAAAACTTGGACGCGCACAAGGGGTTGCCATAGCTGCAGCGATAGAGCGCGACATTCCAATCTCGGAATACGAACCAAGAAAAATCAAAGTTGCAATAACCGGCAACGGAGCTGCATCAAAAGAACAAGTCGCAGGCATGTTGATGAGATTGCTCAAAATTTCAGCAGAGGATATGCACGTACAGATGGACGCTACAGATGCCTTAGGAGTGGCATACTGCCATTACCTGCAGATGCGCATCCCTCAAGCGCAATCAAACAATAAGGTTTCATCCTGGAAAGATTTTGTAAGCAAAAACAAAGACAGGATAACAAACTATCCTACAAGACAGGCAAAACAATAATTGTAACTACCCAACATAATGAACGAACAAAGCATAGAAGAATACAATAAGCGAAAATCATTCGCTCTCGAATACGGCACACTCTTGGGAGCATCATGGATTGGCGTATTTGCGGCCTACATCATAGGACTCAGAACGTTCAATCCTATTGCCATGATGTTATGCTATGGAGGGCTGTTTGCCATCACATTTGTCCCATTCATTCTTGCATACCGTTATAAAACAAAACATACCCAACCTGAACAAAATATATCATATGGACAGGCTGTACATTTCTGCGTACTCATGTTCAGTTATGCAATACTGCTCACAGGGATAGGCGAATACATTTATTTCGCCTTCATGGATAACGGTGCTGTGATAAATTCACTTGACACATATCTTAATAATGAAGAAATAGGCATCGCACTCAAGAACATGAATATGGGAGACATGAAAGACGCAATGCAAGAAAACATCAATATGCTGTCAACCATCTCCCCATTCGACATAGCACTTAGTCTTGCCCAGATAAACATTACTGTCAGCATTTTTTTCATATTCATCGTTGCTGCTATAATGAAAAAATGAAAACATACATTAAATAAAAAACATACAAAAGAATAACAATATGGACATATCAGTTGTAATACCATTATACAACGAGGACGAATCTTTACCAGAACTCCATTCTTGGATAAAGAAAGTAATGGACACAAATGGTTTCACTTACGAAATAATCTTTGTCAATGACGGCTCAACCGATTCATCATGGGAGGTAATCAAAAAGCTCCATTCTGAAAATCCTGACAATGTGCATGGAATCAAATTCAGAAGAAATCACGGCAAATCCCCCGCCCTATATTGCGGATTTGAAAAAGCGCAAGGAGATGTCGTAATAACAATGGATGCAGACTTGCAAGATTCCCCTGACGAAATACCTGAATTATACCGAATGATAAAAGAAGAAGGATATGACCTCGTCAGCGGATATAAGCAGAAACGATACGACCCGTTGTCAAAGACTATCCCTACAAAACTATTCAATGCCACGGCTCGCAAAGTTTCAGGAATTAAAAATCTGCATGACTTCAACTGCGGATTAAAAGCATACCGCAAGGAAGTCATAAAGAGCATTGAAGTATATGGCGAAATGCACCGCTACATCCCATATTTGGCAAAAAATGCAGGATTTAACAAAATCGGCGAAAAAGTAGTGCAACATCAAGCACGCAAGTACGGAAAGACCAAGTTCGGACTCGACCGATTTGTAAATGGGTATCTTGACCTGATGTCACTTTGGTTCCTGTCCAAATACGGAGTTCAACCTATGCACGTATTCGGTCTCGGAGGCACAATAATGTTTATCATAGGTTTCTTCTCCGCATTTTGGGTAGGCGCATATAAGTTAGTATCCATGTGGAGCGGCAACAACCCTGGATTAGTGACTGACTCACCTTATTTTTATATTGCCCTCACAATGATGATTCTTGGCACGCAATTATTCCTGACCGGTTTCCTCGGCGAACTCATTAGCAGAAATTCACAAGAAAGGAACAAGTATCATGTCGAAACAAGTTTCTAAACCGCATTATAAGATGTCTATCAAACAGATTGTATTTTCTTTGCTTACTACACTACTGCTCACAGTATCATGTAGCAGCAACAATTGTCCGTTAAGCAATGTTGTAACCTGCAATTACCATTTTTACGACAGCGAGGGGCATTCGGTGAAATACGCAGGCTATCTCACAATCAAAACTCTGCAACCCGGATACAAACAGCAATATACATACCGAAAATTGGGAAGCACCGTCGTTAGTGATGAACGTCTGGATTCTTGCATTAAAAAGGGATATACAGAAACCATATCGGAAGTAAGAAAAGACACCATTCTGGTAAACAAAAGCAATAATCGAGACAAAGTGAGCGTACCGATGAGTTTTACAAATACATCAGACACGCTCTTGTTTCAGTATGAAGACCTCCTATACCCGGACACAATAATCATAACCCACTCACCCTACCCCTATGTAGAGCTCCCAGAATGCGGTTCATACATGTTCCATACACTAAAATCTGTAACGTCAACCGAATCGGGCATCGACAGAATTGAAATTATAAATTATAAGGTTGATTTTGAGGGTAAGGAAAATATTAAAGTGTATTTTAACGGAAGTTCCGAATAAATTAGAATACTATCCACATGAAACTTAGAAGGAACATAATTCTAGCATTTATGTGCATTTTCATTGCGCATAAAATGTACTCACAAATACCAGACTCAACATACAACGAAGGACCTCGCAAATACATTGCAGAAGTCACAGAACAGCCCAAACTCACATTCTTTCAAGGTTTTACCGTATCTGCTGACTTATTCGGTCCAATCCAATATCTCTTGTCTGACAAGGGGAATATAGAAGGTGCGATAAGACTTAACTTAAAGAACACTTATTTCCCTATTGTCGAATTAGGATTAAGCTCATGCGAAACGCTTGACAGTAACACTGACATAAAGTACACCACAACAGCCCCATACGGAAGAATTGGTTTCGACATAAACTTCCTTAAAAATAAGTTTCAGGAAAACAGGCTATTTGTCGGACTCAGATATGGTTTTTCCAAATATCAATACGATTATGAGGGACCAGAAGTTTCAGACCCCATATGGAACGGCGAATACAGCCTGAACATTAAAGATGTAGAAGCAACATCACATTGGGGAGAAATCGTAATGGGAGTACAAGTCAAAATTTGGCGCAACCTGCACATGGGATGGTCATTAAGATTGAAAAAGGAACTCTCTACTTCTGGAAATAAAAGTTCAAAACCATATTATATTCCAGGGTATGGCAGTACTTCTTCTGGCACGTCATGGGGAGGAACATACAGCCTGATTTTTGACGTGAATTGTGGAATGAAAAAACAGAAAAGCATCCAATAACTGCTTATCCAAAACTAAAACGCAGAATGTTCTCAATAATAGAAACCATTTTCATAGGAATAGCATTAGCGGTCGACTGCCTTACTGTAAGTATGGCCACAGGAATCACGCATAAATCATCAGACAAGAAATTCGCGTTAGCTATGTCCTTTTCATTTGGTTTCTTTCAAGCACTTATGCCAGTAATAGGATGGCAGACAACTGTGCTCATTGGCGATTTCATCCAGACAATAGACCATTGGATTGCATTTGCATTACTATCATACATCGGATGGAAAATGATAAAAGACTCAGGAACAGATAGAAACAGCTCTATAAATAGCAAAAACTTTCTACTCATTTTATCATTATCAATAGCAACAAGCATTGACGCTTTAGCCATAGGAGTAACTTTCACTTGCGTTGGATATAAGACTTTTGAAAGCATTATAATTCCCATATCTATCATTGGATTAACATCACTCATCTTTTCATTTGCAGGATATTCCCTTGGAAGCATTATTGGAGGAAAGGCAAAAATATCTATCGAAAAATACGGCGGTATCATGCTCATAATTATCGGATTTAAAATACTTATAGAACATCTACTATAAAAATCAGAAATCATTCAACTATGAAACTCAATACACAAGATATCCAGAACATTAATAAGCGCAAAATAAAAATACAGCATATAGTTTTTCTAATAATATTGGTATGCGGAACTATTTACGTTGCCTACGAAAACAACTTGCAGACAACAAACAAAAATGCTGGTTCATGGAATGAAAACAGCATAAAAAAGTGTCACGGGAACATATTTGGCACAATATACAACATCACATACAAATCCAATATAGACCTTCATGCTGAAATCGAAAAAGTTCTGACAGACGTAGACAATTCATTGTCACCATTTAACAAAAAGTCCAATATCACTGCCATCAACAACAATAAAACCGATGTTGCTGATGAAAGAATGACTGAAGTCTTCAATCTATCAAAAGACATATCAGAAAAAACAAATGGTGCTTTCGACATCACAGTAGCTCCACTTGTCAATTTATGGGGATTTGGATTTGAAAATTCAGAAGATATCTCGTCAACAAACATTGACAGCATAAGAAACCTCATTGGATTTGAAAAGGTTCAACTTGAGAATAATAAAATCATCAAACTATCACCACAAATAAAACTAGACTGTAGTGCCATAGCAAAAGGTTACGGAGTAGATGCAGTTGGAAAATATCTGGAAAAAAGTGGAATAAACGACTACATGGTTGAAATCGGTGGAGAAATACGATGCAGAGGGTGTAATCCTAACGGCATTAGGTGGCGAATCGGAATCACAAATCCGCAAGACGATATTAGCGGCAAACAAACTGAAATAGAACAAGTGCTTGAATTGACAGACATTTCACTCGCAACTTCTGGAAACTACCGAAATTTCTACATAAAGGATAACAAAAAATATGCACACACCATAGACCCTCGTACAGGTTATCCTGTACAGCATAACATACTCTCTTCTACTGTCATCGCATCAGATTGCGCAACAGCAGACGCTTATGCCACAGCATTTATGGTCTTAGGCCTTGACAGCGCTATCCAAGTACTAAATAACAACCCTGACATCAACGCATTTTTCATATATTCCATCGATAGTATAAAAACTGGAGTATGGTACTCCCCCGCTATTTCTAAAATGATTCAAGAAAATTAATATGCGCACGATATTAATCATACTGCTTATAATGTGTGTCCAACCTAAAATCATGGCACAACAAAACGAGTCATTCGCAGACCATATAAAATCCCTTAGAGTAATGAAAAACGGCGAATGGGATTTACCGCCTGTAATCACTTTTGATAAAAATGAATACGTGGAAATCTCTTTTGATGACTTAAAGCATGAATACGTCAGATACAACTATGTTGTCAGACATTGTAATGCAGATTGGACATTTTCCGACATATTGGAATCAGAATATATGGACGGTTTTAACACAAATATCATCGAAGATTATACACAGTCTATGGCTACTAAAGTGGAATACAACAGATATTCATTGTCAATACCAAATGAAAATGTCAAACTGCTCATAGCCGGAAACTACTGTGTTCAAATATTTGAAGAAGACGAAGAATCTCCAATAGCACAATGTTTTTTCAGCATTGTTGAACCTCGCATTATAATATCTGCAGAAATCAACGGAAATACTGACATCGACACATACGACAGTCATCAGCAAATAAATCTCACAATTAATCATCAGCACTACAATATTCGTAATCCACATAATGACATCAAAGTTGTTGTCTGCCAAAACAGGCGTTGGGATAATTACGTCACAAACATTAAGCCAACTTACATACAGAACAACAGACTTATTTACACTCATAACAAAAACCTCATATTCAATGCAGGAAATGAATATCGCAGATTTGAGATTGTTGACGAATATGTTCCTGGGATGAATGTTGATAAGATTGAGTACCATGAACCATATTATCATGCAACTCTCTATACAGACGAGCAACGCATAAACTATCTTTATGACAAAGACCAGGATGGAAAATATTTTGTAAGAAACTCAAAAGACATCGACAACGAGACTGAAAGTGAATACATCTACACGCACTTTAAATTGGAAATGCCACAATTAGCTGGCGGGAATGTATTCATCAATGGCGACCTTTCAAACAATGTTTTCACCAAAAACAATCAAATGATTTACAATAGCATGAACCATGCCTACGAAATTTCTCTTTTGCTCAAACAAGGTTCATACAATTACCAATATTTGTTTGTGCCTAATGGTGAAAAACAAGGATATACACAACATATTGAAGGCAATTTCCACCAAACAGAAAACAATTATAGCATATACGTTTATCACCGTGGATTCGGAGACAGGCATGACCGATTAATTGGTTTCGTCGAAATACGATAACGTATCAGTTTAAATATTATGAATAACAAACAAACTATTACTCGATATTTTTTCTTATTCATCCTGCTTGTAACAATGCTTTCTAATGTATCTGGACAACAATTAAAAAGCATAGTCAAGGATTTCGTGGAGAATTACAAACCAGAGCATGCAAATGTTGCGCCATCAAAATTAGAGAAACTCTATATTGACTCCGAAGAAAAAAGCATGTCAATATATGTAACTAAAGGATTGCAGGAACAATATTACACTGACAGCATCGCAGAAAGTGTGTATGAAGCGTTACGCGACACATTGCCACAAACATACAAGTCGTACAAATTGAAAATCTATGCAGACAACCACCTCATTGAAGAGCTAGTTCCTAACTCCATCAGGCAGCATATCGACATTGACAGAAAAAGACTTGAAAATACAGACTTCAAAGGGACACCTTGGATTAGTAATCCAAGCAGGCCATATTCTGTAACAAAAGGATTGGCCGGACGACATTTGGCAATCTGGCAAAGCCACGGAATCTACTACACAGAAAAAACAGACCGTTGGGAATGGCAAAGACCCAGACTTTTTTGTACATCAGAAGACCTATTCACACAAACGTTTGTTGTTCCTTTCATCATACCGATGTTGCAAAATTCAGGTGCTATCATATACACACCTCGCGAACGTGACTGGCAAAGCCATGAGATAATCATTGACAACGACAAACCAGAGTTTAACGGTTCTTATGTAGAAATAAGCAACACGAATCAAACAGGCTGGAAAACCACTTCTGAAAAAGGATTTGCACAAAATAAAGCAACATATTTCAAAGGGGAAAATCCATTTAAAGATGGAACTGCACGCTATACCAGAACCACAACGTCAAAAAGAAATACTGCTTCAGCTGTTTGGATACCAGAAATACCAGAACGAGGCAAATATGCTGTTTATGTATCATACCAAACAACTCCGCAGAGCGTTTCAAACGCAAAATACAAAGTTCATCACAGAGGAGGATGTACAGAATTTCTTGTCAACCAGCAAATGGGCGGAGGTACATGGGTATATTTAGGAACTTTTGAGTTCGAAGAAGGTAGTAGTGAAAACTGTATGGTTACACTAAGTAACCATAGCGACGAAGACGGTATCATTACAGCTGACGCAGTAAGGTTTGGCGGAGGTATGGGCAACATTTACAGAGGTTTATCATCTGCTGAATCATCACCAAGCGGTCTACCACGATGGGCTGAAGGAGCATTGTATAATCTGCAATGGTCAGGAATGCCAAATGACGTCACATACGACAGATATGAAAACAACGACTATAAAAACGACATTAACTCTCGTTCGTGGTCTTTAAATTACTTATCTGGCGGTTCCATCTACAATCCTGAACAAAAAGGGTTAGGCATTCCATTTGAACTCTCAGTAGGCATACATTCGGATGCAGGATTCAAACCCGAAGATGAATTAGTTGGAACACTTGCCATATATAACACAAAAGCCCATAATGGCCAAACACCAACAGGTACAAGCAGATATGCCGGTAGAGATTTAACAAGTATGCTTTTGCAAAACCTCGCATCAGACCTCAAGAACTACAACTGGAAAGTACGTGCTCTATGGAATAGAGACTATAGTGAAGCACGCGAACCTATGGGAATATCGGCTATACTTGAACTTCTTTCGCATCAAAATTGGGCAGATTTGAGACTCGGACACAATCCGCATTTCAAATTTGACCTTAGCAGATCTGTTTACAAAACCATCACTAAGTTCTTGGCAACACAGCACAATACTGATTACGTCATACATCCGCTACCTGTCAATTCTTTCGCAATAAGTTTAAATACAGATAAGAGTTCAGTACAACTTAGTTGGGAACCAACAGAAGACAAGACAGAACCTACAGCCATATCAAAAAGTTATGTGCTGTACACTCGCAAAGGAAATTCATCGTTCGATAACGGAAGAATCATTGACAAAAATTTTTGCAGCATAAACATACAACCAGGTGTAATCTATTCTTTTCGCATATCGGCCTTAAATGAAGGAGGAGAAAGCTTTCCTTCTGAGACATTATGTGCATACATATCCCCTAATAAGGAAAGTAAAAAGATTCTTATTGTTAATGCTTTTAACCGTTTAGACGGACCTGCAGAAATAAACACTTCAACAAAACAAGGTTTTGATCTGGAAACAGATCCAGGAGTTCCATTCGGCGCGTTCCCCGGTTATTGCGGAAAACAACTATGCTTTGACCGCAGCACGATTGGAAAAGTCACGCCAGACGGACTGGGCTATAGCAGCAATGAATATGAAGGTAAAATAATAATGGGCAATACATTCGACTATCCATTCATTCACGGTCTGGCAATTAAGTCTTCCAGTGATTTTTCGTTCACATCCATCAGTGAGGAAGCATTGGTTAGCAAAAACATGAATCTCAATTCATTTGAGATTATAGATGTAATATATGGAGTACAAACGCAATTTAACAATACAACCACACGACTTTTGGAGCAATATGTCCAAAACGGCGGAAAACTTATGATTAGCGGAGCCAACTTGTTTAAGGACAAGAACTTCAAGCTTCGCAGTCTTGCTGTAGAAAAGATGTCCGTAATAAACAATAAAGACATCACTGAAATAAGCAACGACGAAGGATGGTCTTTCAACATACACCGCACTCCTAACCCTGTTTCGTATAGTGTACCATCCCCTGTCTCTTTGCGTTCAACAAAGCCTGGAACTCGCACTTTATTCCGATACAAGAACGGAGAGATTGCATCCATCATAAACGATAACACAAAATCAATAACTATCGGATTCCCTTTTGAAAGCATAACAGAACAGCACAAACGTAACAAAGTAATGGGACTGCTACTTAAGGAACTGTCAGAAAAGCAATAACATCTCAAACAACGCACATATGCAACTTACAGACTGGCTGCCTACAACAAAGAAAGAAGTTGAACTCCGCAAATGGGAACAACTAGATGTCATAATATTCAGTGGCGACGCTTATGTAGACCATCCTTCATTTGGAATGGCCGTTATCGGCAGATTGCTTGAGTCTTTAGGTTTAAAGGTTGCTATTATTCCACAACCAGATTGGCACGGCGATTGGAGAGATTTCAAGAAACTCGGACGTCCAAGACTATTCTTTGCCATATCACCAGGAGCAATGGACTCGATGATTAATAAATACACCGCAAATAAAAGGTTGCGCTCTGAAGATGCTTATTCTCCCAATGGCAGACATGACCTCCGTCCAGAATACCCGACCATTGTCTACACTAAAATTTTAAAAGAGTTGTACCCTGACACACCTGTAGTCATAGGTGGCATAGAAGCATCTCTCCGCCGATTAGCTCACTATGATTATTGGCAGGATAAACTGCTGCCATCTATTCTATTATCCAGCAATGCCGATCTTCTTATATACGGAATGGGAGAGAAACCGTTCATGTCGTTGATAGAAAGATTTAATTATATCGACGGAATTTTAGACGTGCACGAGTTTAGAAACACTCTTCTACGCAACCCTATCAAGCAAACCGTTATGGCATTTAATACGGCAAATGAAATTCCAGGAAAAATCAAACCCGACGACATACTTCTTCACTCTTATGCCGATTGCATGCATAATAAAAAGTGTCATGCAGAAAATTTCAGACACATCGAGGAAGAATCAAACAAATACAATGCCCAACGTATTGTACAGGAAACCAATGGTAAATACATTGTAGTATTCCCGCCCTTCCAGCCTATGTCACAAAATGAATTAGACCAATCATTCGATCTCCCATACACAAGAATGCCACACCCTAAGTATAAAGGCAAAACCATACCTGCATACGAAATGATTAAATTTTCCGTATGTCTGCATCGCGGCTGTTTTGGAGGATGCGCATTCTGTACCATTTCCGCCCATCAAGGCAAATTCATCACTTCGAGAAGTAAACAAAGCATACTCAACGAAGTGAAAGCCATTGTCAACATGCCCGATTTCAAAGGATATATCAGTGATTTGGGAGGACCAAGCGCAAACATGTACGCCATGCAAGGACGAAACACTAACATCTGTCACAAATGTAAACGTCCCTCATGCATACATCCGCAAATATGCCCTAACCTCAACACAGACCATGGCCCGTTGCTAGAGATATACCGCGAAGTGGATAAAATTAAAGGCATCAAAAAAAGTTTCATCGGAAGCGGTGTTCGCTATGACTTACTTTTACACGAATCCGAAAACCAGCAAATCAACAAGAACAACAAGCAATACACGCAAGAACTGATTGAAAAACACGTGAGCGGACGACTTAAAGTGGCTCCAGAACATACCTCCGACGAAGTACTAAACCTTATGCGCAAACCTTCGTTCGAACAATTCTTTGAGTTCAAGAAAATCTTTGAGAAAATAAACGAGAAGCACAACTTGCGCCAGCAAATCATACCATACTTCATCAGCAGTCACCCTGGTTGCACAACAGAGCACATGGCGGAACTGGCTGCTATAACAAAGAAACTGAATTTCAAACTCGAACAAATACAAGATTTCACACCAACACCGATGACCGTGAGTACAGAAACCTGGTACACAGGCATACACCCCTATACGCTGCAAAAAGTCTACTCAGCCAAATCACCCAAGGAAAAACTTGCTCAACGCCAATTCTTCTTTTGGTATAAAAACGAAGAACGAAAAAACATCATACGCGAATTAAAAAGGATTGGCCGCAACGACCTCATAACCCAAATCTGCGAACACTAAAATCTCCACCGCCCTCAAGACAAACCACCACCGCGGTCGAAACGAAACACGACCGCGGTCGTGTCATAACAGTACCGCGGTCGACATACAAAACCACCGCCCTCGCGTTGCAAAACGAAGGCGGTGGTAAACTAATAAATAATGCGGATACAATATATATATGTCAATCCGCATATATTTGTCCAAAAATCATTTCTATTACTTCTTCTCCTTAAGCAAATCACGAATTTCAGTAAGCAAAACTTCCTCCTTGCTCGGAGCTGGTGGAGCTGGCGGAGTAGTTGGAGCTTCTGCCTCCTTTTTCTTCTTCATTTCTGTAAGTTTTGTTATACCCTTAATCATAAAGAAAATAGCAAGGGCTATAATCAAGAAGTCAACCACATTCTGTATGAATGCACCATAATTAAGAGTAACTTCTGCAACAGCAGCCTGAACAACATTTCCTGCTTCATCCAACTGTTCTGGAATTGCATCCTTAAGCACCACCTTAAGGTCCTTAAAATCAACACCGCCAACAAGGACTCCAATAGGTGGCATAATAATATCATTTACAACAGAAGTAACGATTTTGCCAAAAGCACCACCGATGATAACACCGACAGCCATGTCAACCACATTACCCTTAAGGGCAAAAGCCTTAAAATCTTCAATAAATTTTCCCATAAATTTACTTCTAAAATTAAAATATATTCTTTATTCCATTGCAAAGTTAAAAATAAATATCGTAACTTTGTAGAAGATAAGGTAAAACCGCATGAAATATAAAGTATATTTTTTCATAACACTCTTAGTTATAGCCGCTTTAATGATTGCGTGTTCTACAGCTGAACGCTGTAATTGTGGATAAACATATCAATAGAATAACACAAAAGAGAGATTTAAAATATTTTTCAAACCTTTTAATTAAAACGAAAAGAAAATGGCAACAAAAGTTGGTATTAACGGATTCGGACGTATCGGTCGTTTCGTATTCCGCGCAGCTCAGACTCGTTCTGACATCGAAATCGTAGGTATTAATGACCTCTGCCCAGTTGACTACCTTGCATACATGCTTAAGTATGACACAATGCACGGCCAGTTCGAAGGAACAATCGAAGCAGACGTTGAAAACTCTAAGCTTATCGTTAACGGAAAGGCTATCCGCGTAACAGCAGAGCGCAACCCTGCAGACTTGAAGTGGGACGAAATCGGTGCTGAATACGTTGTTGAATCAACAGGTCTCTTCCTTTCAAAGGACAAGGCTCAGGCACACCTCGAGGCTGGTGCTAAGTATGTAGTAATGTCAGCTCCTTCAAAGGACGACACTCCTATGTTCGTTTGCGGCGTAAACTTCGACAAGTATGTTAAGGGTACTCAGTTCGTTTCTAACGCATCTTGCACAACTAACTGTCTTGCTCCTATCGCTAAGGTTCTCAACGACAAGTGGGGTATCAAGGACGGTCTCATGACAACAGTTCACTCTACAACTGCTACTCAGAAGACAGTTGACGGTCCATCTTTGAAGGACTGGCGTGGTGGTCGTGCTGCTGCAGGCAACATCATCCCTTCTTCTACAGGTGCTGCTAAGGCTGTAGGTAAGGTAATCCCTGAACTCAACGGCAAGCTCACAGGTATGGCATTCCGCGTTCCTACATTGGACGTATCAGTTGTTGACTTGACTGTTAACTTGGCTAAGCCTGCTACATATGCTGAAATCTGCGCAGCTATGAAGGAAGCTTCTGAGACTTACCTCAACGGTGTTCTCGGATACACTGACGAAGATGTTGTATCTGCTGACTTCCTCGGTGATGCACGCACATCAATCTTCGACGCTAAGGCTGGTATCCAGCTCACAGACACATTCGTTAAGGTTGTATCTTGGTACGATAACGAAATCGGTTATTCAAACAAGGTTCTCGAGCTCATCGCTCACATGGCTAAGGTTAACGCTTAATCCATTGTTTGAATATAAATCAATAAAGGGTGTGCTTCGGCACGCCCTTATTTTTTCATCATTTCATCAAAACAAAGTATCACCTTGTCGTATATATAACTTTCATATATACACTTGGCCAACCGAAGTATATCATCTACACATAAGCAACTTGACCTCCTCAATAGATTCATCTATTGACGCATCACCTACGGTTATCCAATTTATCTTTATCCCCCTGCGCTCCATCCCTCTAAACCAGGTCATCTGTCGTTTAGCGAATTGGTGAATAGCTATTTCCAATTGATTTACCATTTCTTCATAAGTCAATTCACCTATAACATACAGAGTGACATACTTGTACTCTAAACCATAGTAAATCAATGACTCAGGCGGGACGCCACCATCCAAAATCCCTTTAATCTCATCAACCATCCCCTCCTCCAATCTTTTACGGAGTCGAAGGGATATTTTCCGCCTACGTAAATCCCTATCAATATTCAGACCTACAACCAACGACTTTATTTGCGGAAAATCACGTTCATCCATTGGCTGTTGCCTATAGAAATCCTCAATTTCAATAGCACGTATAGCACGCTGAGCAGTATCAACATCTGTTACATTATGCAAACGCTTATATGAAGAAAGAATACTTGTCAATTCATCTAAACTCTTGCCCTCCAATGAAGCTCGCAATTCTTGATTTTGAGGAACATGGCTAAGACGATAACTACGCAGAACGCTTTCTATATAAAGTCCTGTACCACCACATAAGATGGGGACATTACCATTATCCTTAATTTTATTGTATGCAACCAAGAAATCATTCTGATATCTGTAGAGATTGTACTTTTCACCAGCATCTTCTATATCGATAAGATGGTAAGGTATTTCCTTGCCATTCACAGTATAGTCAGACAAGTCTTTCCCAGTACCAATATCCATCCCACGATACACTTGTCTGCTATCAGCACTGATAATCTCACCTCCCACATCATAAGCCAAACGAGTGGCAAAATTAGTTTTTCCACAAGCTGTAGGGCCTAATATGGTCACCATGTCATATTTCATATCTATATCACGATATTTCTCCACTTCCGTAGCACAAATGATGGTTCTCATCATATACAACACAGAATTGGCCTGGAGCCACTCCATGAATCTTTTCATCAGCCTTCAAACGCCATGTTCCATTTGTATCCAAAGACAAAGTTCCTGACAAATATTCGGGAGTATGACGTATCTTGAACGTGACTCTATGCTCTACATTACTCTTCATCTCATTTTGACCATCTGCCAAAAACGGATTAGCAGTAATAAAATGGAAATCGTCCATTTCTAAATGGTCTTTATAAACCTTCTCTGGTTCATAGCCATGACTGACAAAGAGAATATTTCGCTTCATATTTTTCTTAACGACGAACCATGGTCCACCGCCGAAACCAAGGCCCTTTCTTTGGCCTATTGTATAGAACCAAAGTCCGTTATGGGTACCAATTTTCTTTCCTGTTTCGAGTTCTCGTACATCACCAGGATTCTCCCCTAAGTTACGCTTAATATACTCTCTAAAATCAATATTCCCAAGAAAACAAATACCTTGACTATCCCTGCGGCTAGCATTTAGCAGATTTGCCTTTTCGGCAACATCTCTGACTTCATGTTTCCACAAATGCCCTATTGGAAACATCAATCTTGACACCTGCAAGGAATCTATTTGACAAAGAAAATCGGTTTGGTCCTTTACCGGATCAGGACTTGTTGATAACCACACCCTACCATCTTTCATTGTAGTAGTAGCATAATGCCCTGTAGCTGTCAAATCAAAGTCCCTTCCTACTTGTTCTTCAAAACATCCGAACTTTATTAGTTTATTGCACATGACATCTGGATTAGGAGTCAATCCCTTACGGGCCTTATCCATAGTATAACCCACAACCTTCTCCCAATACTCTTTGTGAAGATCCACTACATCAAGTTTCAGACCATACCTACGTGCAAGCCATTGACATATCTCCACATCTTCCTCCGAAGTACAATTCCATTCAGTATCCTTCTCTGGACCAATCTTAATATAAAACAAATGCGGTTCATACCCCTGCTCTTTCAGCAGATGTACACTAACGGCACTATCCACACCGCCACTGACCAAAGCCGCTACACTCTTCATTTCATTCTTCTGCTTATCTCCAACATCTTGTCAATCGGCTTAATAGCCTTCTCTGCCACAGCCTCATCCACTACAATCTCCGGCCATTCATACTTCAGCGTGTTATATAATTTCTCAAGCGTGTTCAGACGCATGTAACTACATTCATTACATGAACAGCCTATAGTTTCGGTAGTTTCAGGCGGAGCAGGAATAAAGATTTTATCAGGACATTGCTTCTTCATTTCATGTAAAATACCACTTTCTGTCGCAACAACAAACTCCTTATACTCAGACTTTATAGCATAGTTAAGCAGAGCGGCAGTAGAACCAATTTCATCTGCAAGCACCTGTATAGGAGCAGGACATTCCGGATGAACTAACACCTTCGCTTCTGGGTATTTCTTTTTCAAGTCAATTATTCCATTCAATGAGAATTGCCCATGCACATGACATCCTCCGTCCCAAAGAACCATATTGCGTCCTGTAACAGAATTGATATATCCACCCAAATTCTTATCTGGTCCAAATATCAATTTCTCATCCTTTGGAAAACTATCAACAATCAATTTAGCATTTGAACTTGTCACGACCACATCAGTCAACGCCTTAACCGCAGCCGTGGTATTCACATAACTCACCACTTTATGGCCTGGATATTTCTTCACAAATTCAGCCAAATCCTCCGCCTTACAACTATCTGCTAAAGAACAACCAGCATTGAGGTCGCAAATAAGCACTTTTTTCCCAGGACAAAGAATCTTGTTGGTCTCACCCATGAAATGAACACCACACATCACAATTATATCTGCCTCCGTCTTTGCCGCCCATTGAGCCAAAGCAAGAGAATCGCCCACAAAGTCTGCCACATCCTGCACTGCCCCATCCGTATAGTAATGAGCCAACACCACCGCATTCTTTTCTTTGCACATCTTTCTTATCTCACCAGCAAGGTCTATATCTGCAGGAACAGGTTCATCAACATACCCCTTTATTTGCCATTCATTCTTAACCATAGTTGTTATTGTAATATTTATTAAGTACAACACTAATTGCATAGAGAGCTATAATCTCCGTTGCATTCTTTCACAAAAATAAATAATATCTCTGGAAAAATCTAACGAATGAGGAGAAATAATGATGGCAGCACTGGTGTTCAATGACTTATGAGGACTTATGATGAAAGCCTCGCCGATGCAAAAGTGCAAGGAAATGAAAGGTAATGAGGGCGAACGGTTTTCAAATCATTACCCAATAAAGAGGTAAGTTTATATGTCGTTGGAGTTTATTTCTACTCTCTGCCACATTCTGCATAACAATGTACAACTCGCTGATAACTAATTTTGTAACCAAAAAGATTGGATTATGCGAAGTACATTTAAGGTGCTGTTCTACGTGAACGGAAGTAAGGAGAAAAACGGTATTGTCCCCATTATGGGACGAGTTACAATCAATGGCTCGGTGGCACAATTCAGTTGCAAACTGACTATTGCAAAAACAATGTGGGATGCCAAAGGTAATCGGGCAAAAGGCAAGAGCAAGGATGCACGAGACATTAATTTGGCTTTGGATAACATCAAGGTTCAAATCATCAAGCATTATCAACGTATCTCGGATAGAGAAGCCTATGTAACTGCCGAAATGGTACGCAATGCCTATCAAGGCATCGGAACGGAGTATGAAACATTGCTCGGAGCATTTGATAAGGACAACGATAGTTTCAAGAAGCGTATCGGCATAGACCGTGCAGCAAGTTCCTACAAGGTGCGTGTAAGGTCACGAAACCATTTGGCTGCATTTATCAAGAAATGCTACAAGCGTAGTGATATTTCCATGCTTGAACTTACTCCCGACTTTATAAAGGAGTATGAAATCTATCTCTCTACTGATGCAGGACTACATAATGGCAGTGTATGGTCACATTGTATGTGGTTGAAGACAATTGTAGCGAAGGCACATTACAACGGACTGACACCGAGAAATCCATTCGCTCAGTATCGGGTGAATCAGAACATCAAGGAGCGACAATATCTTACAGAAGAAGAAATCAAGGCTGTAATGACACACGAATTTGCGGATAAGAAGTTGGCTTACATTCGTGACCTGTTCGTGTTTGCAAGTTTCACAGCCTTGTCATTCGTGGATATTAAAGAACTGACTACCGATGATATTGTAGAGATAAACGGAGAGAAGTGGATTCTATCCAAGCGACACAAGACAAAGGTAAATTTTCAAGTGAAGTTGTTGGATATTCCATTGCAAATTATCAAGCGTTACGAGAGATTCCAAGAGGACAAATTGGTGTTCCCTAATCTGAACTATTGGAACATCTGTAAACCACTGAAAAAGATGATAAAAGAGTGTGGTATTTCAAAGGATATTTCATTTCATTCAAGTCGTCATGGATTTGCGACATTAGCTCTCAGTAAGGGTGTTCCCATTGAGAGTGTGAGCCGAGTGTTGGGGCATACGAACATTACCACGACACAGAAGTATGCCAAGATTACCACCGAGAAAATAGACAAGGATTTGACGATGTTCGGCAACAGGCTTAATCAATCGTTTAGTGAAATATCAATAGCAATGTAACTATGGAACGAGCAATAATAACAATCAGCGAGAATGGCAAGGTAAATATTCCAAGCGGTAATGTTTGGATGTCTGAAATGGAGTTGGTGGAGTTGTTCGGGGTGATAGTCCCGACACTCCGAGCCGCCATTAAAGCAATATACAAGAGTGGAACGCTTTGCCCTGTAAGCACCCAACGATGCGATTTGGCTATGCCTAAATGTTGGGCTACATACTACAATCTTGAAGTGGTTATTGCACTGGCGTTTCGATTGAATACCTATGAGGCAAGTAGGATAAGGCAAAAGGTGTTGGAGGGTTTGTGCCAGCGAAAAGAGAATGGGATTAGCATAGTGCTATCATTAGGGAACATCGGGCATCAGATTTCAAGCAAAGGGCTATGTTAATATAAGAATGAGACCTGCTATTCTTACGAACGGCAGGTCTCGAACTAACGTCTTATATGTAAATATCTATCAAAGGGATGATAGAGTTTCTTTTTAGATATACACCCGAATAGAGGGTATAGTAATCAATAGTATGCTTTTAATAAACTTTTACACCGTCAACAGTAACAGAGAGGTTATCTTTTCCCATTGAGTTTTTATTAGCCCAAAGAGTAGTGCCAGTATTGATACCCTTGTCATTGATTTCATAACCATTGACAACTGTATTGTTTACAACAAGTGTATAAGACTTACCATAGTCGTTGCCTATCTCGATAGCAGCTTTAAGGTCTGTCAAACCTCCCTTATCATTAAATACGCTATTTTCAATTGTCAAATTCGTATTTTCTGTACCATAGAGAAGCATAGCCTTACCATCTGAATTGAATGTACATTTATCAAATGTAGCATTTGGAGCACCCCAAGTCCAAATATTGTAAACATCACCAGACACATTAAAAGTACAGTTCTCAAACTTGCTGTCACCATAAAGTGTGTATGTGCCATTGATTACACAATTCTTGTAAGTACCCTTGCAACGAGCATAGCCAATATAAGTTGAGCTGTTTGTTGTAATAGTAATACTTTCGAAAGTGACTGTAGAACCATCGAAAGCATAGTCGCAGTTTTCACCACCTGTACCAACTTTAGTTACAGCGACTTTTACATCTTCAGGAGTACCAGTACCTATAATTGTCAAAGTCTTTCCTTTTGCTGATGATGGTATTACATAGTTACCTTGTGTCAAATTTATTGTAGTCGCTCCGTCAGAAATTGCATTTGTAATACCTTCGTTGCTTGAAGCAATATAATTGCCATTGGCATCTTTGACAACTCCCTCTGCTATTACTGAAACATTACCGTCTACATTTACGGTTTGATTCTCGTTGTTAGCAATAATATGAGTATTTACACCGTTTCCGAGAGTATTGTTGTTAATGTTTGCAGTATAGTTGGTACCAGGATAAGCACTTGAACCCAACTCAACAAAGTTCTCAGAATTATTCACAATATTATTTGAGAACGTGGCTATATTCCCATTTTGAGCAACATACTTCAGAGTATAATCCTTCTTGGTATTGAAACTACAATTGTTAACTTCCATATTAACATAGCCATAAATTTGCATAGCACGTGCATTTGCGTGGTCATCTTTTCCTTCAAAAGTACAATTATTGAACGACAGGGACATAACATTATTTTCAGTTGTCCACCAAGTCATCACACCTGTTTCCTTACCTGAAGTTCCTGCAACAATAAATGCACAATCTTCGAAAGTAAGATTACCTCCCCAAGCACCAACACAAGGTGCAATATTTTGTGCTGTTCCCGTGAACCAACCTGCCGTAGTGACAGAATTGTCAAAAGTAATACCTTTCACCTTAACTGTTGAAGGAGTACCGTTTGATTGGTGATCAAGAGCAGCGATAACAACATTAGGACCTGCTGCTTCAAGGGTAAAGTTCTTGCCACCCGTAACTTTAACAACTTCGGTGTATGTGCCGGTTGCCACCTTGATTACTTCACCATCTTTAACATTATTGACAGCATCTTGGATGGTTGCATAATATACACCATTGATATTTACAGGCTGTGCTTCACCATTATTGTATTCACCATCATAAATCGGGTCGATTGTGATATTGAATGTAACATCACCTGTCAAAATTTTACCAATGATATTAGTGCGCCAGTTACGCTGAACTGGAACAGCGTTAAGACCTTCGCTAAAGTTGATATTATTACCACTTTTAGGAGCAAAAGTAAAGTCCAAATCTTCTAATGTAGCCTTTGCGTAACCTGTAGTAGCATCATTGGCCAAGATGTAACTCATTGAAAGGTACACATATTTTTCTTTTGTTCCATCCTTATCCAAATCAACATCCAATGTTTCAGGAGTATCGAACTGTGCTGGGATGGTGGAAAAACCATACTCAACAGTTTCTTCACCTGTAACTTCACCTGTAAGTAAATTGATAGATGTCGCTGCTTTTTCAATAGTTACCTTTGATTTTTCTATCTCAATTTCTGAAGCAACAGCTGCATCCCAATCAGTCTGGTAAACACCTACGTTAATCTGAGCAAAAGGACGTTTCAATACAACATCGATTTCAGTATTACCTGTAACAGTAAATGTTTCGGCTTTGAAGAATGCATCACGAGTTTCATCGTTATTAAGACCTGCATAATCAATAGTTACATTTTTCAAGTCTGTTGTTGTGTAAGCTGTACAGTTTGGATTCTGAGCCCAAAAAGCTACTGTATATTGCTGACCTTTAGCCAATGTAATGGTTACATTTTCAGTAAGACCATTGTCGAAAGCACTATTATCAACAATCTGTCCATTTACATCTGTATTTGCAATTGTTTTAATGAGTTCACCATTGGCATTATAAACTGCATATACCAACTTCTTTGCACCTGTACCATCACTGATAGCACGGGTAGCTATACCACCTTCGGCAGCAAGTGAGAATGTCACCTGCGCCTCATTTCCTGACTGAACTACATCCAGTTCGTCATTCGAACACGATGTTGCGAGCAACATACCTGCTGCTGCGAACATACCTAAGAATAATTTCTTGTTCATCTTTGAAAAATTTAATTGTTATACAAATAGTTATTTTGATTTTCTTGTTTCTTAATGTTTGCCACATCCCTTGTAAATGTCGCACCCATTGTCGAGGGCTGCTCTGCATAGGCAGAACCGAGTATTATCATCAATCTGTCGTTGCCTGCTGATGCAGGGTAAAGGTCTCGGAACTATTCCTCACCTTTGCGGTGTTAGTTTGTTTATTCTTTTTTGTTCGGCTTTTAACTCGTTATTAGGGTTATACTTATATTGAAAATCTCTTATTCTGTTGGTGTGAAATTTCCTGCGATGTTGCTTCTTTGGTTTGCCTCTATCTCCACCTGTGGAAATTCTACCATTTTGCTGTTATTGCCATCAGTCAAAGTCAATTTGGCAGAAATATTTGTGGCTGTGGTCGGAGCAAACACATATCCCATAGCGAGGTAGTTATATTCTGTGCCGTCAGCCGAGAATGTCTCGGTTGTGGTCTCGCTGAAATTCCAAGTAAGTTCGGCTGCTCCACTTACGGTATTTGTGAATGGGTGGAATGTCTTGGGAGCACCACTTGCAGTAAATGTGGCTTGCATCGGTGTTCCTGTAGTACCCACATTGATTTGAGCCAATGGACGGACAAGTTCAACGGGATAACTGCAATCCCCTGTAATGGTAATATCTTCCATCGAGGCAAAAAAAGCGTCTGCGGCTTCTGCCTCAGAGAATGTAATCGGATTGGGCAGAGTATTCATTTCAATGGCGGTCAGATCATCTATATTGTAGATGTTCTGATTGTTATCATACGCCCAAAAGACAAAACTATATGTCTGTTCCTGAGCCAATGTTAGCTGCACATTAACCGAAGTGCCGTTTATCGGGAACGATTGGCGGTCTATTTCATAATAGTTCCAACTGCCACCGCTGTTGGTATGTACATCGGCAACACCCTTTTTGAATATGCCGACCACAAGGGTATTCACTTGCTCCGCCTTACCGAATGAACGGGTACGGGTGTCAGTTGGAAGTGTGGCTGTGAAACTCACCTGAACATCGCCCACATCGTGCAATTCATCCGAACAGGATTGTATGCCTATCATAGTCAAGGCAAGCATTGCCAATATCTGTATGTTATGTAGTAGATTCTTCATTATGTCTATCTGTTAGGGGAAAATAAGGTTATGGTCTCCGTCAAAGTCGGGATTGATGGTAACACCTCCCGAAGCCTCCGACATCAGGAACATACCTGTCATTATGGTATGATGGCTACGCTTCAACGGAACTTCTATCGGCTCGGTCAAGGATAGTTGTGTACCCTCATTGTCATAGATACCTATCTGCACGGTTACAGCCGACTTCTTGCCGTTCACAAACACATAGTCAAATCCCATCGTTGCCTCCGATTCGGAGAGCTTTCTCAATGTGGATTCAAACATCACTCCCGTAGAGGAGTCCACAGGCTTGTCGGTATTCATACTGTAAGCATCGGGCATAAATCCTACATAGTAGAACACCACCTTGTAATCCTCGATGTTTACGGCTCTTGTCGGGGTATCATCTGTTGATGCAGCCTTGTTTCCGTTGGCTTTCGAAGCGACACGTACAGATTCCTTGTCGATAAACTCCACCACATCGTTTGTTACGAACTCAAATTTGGCAAGAGGACGCTGCATCGCAATATCCAATGTATCGGGCAAATGCTCCATAATATCCGCTACAAGGGAAATGTTGTTTGAGCCTCGGAAGGCATCCCGATAGTCATTATTACCCTTGTGGTCGCCTTGCAGTCTGATTTCCGCAAAGTTGTCGGCATTGTGGAAATGGCTGTCACCGCTTGTCTGCACCAAATCCGACCATACCATCACATTGTAGCTGCCGGGCAAGAGGTCGAGCGTCACTTCGTGGTCATAACCCTCTGATATATCTTTCGTGAATACGAACTCCTGTGTGTAGTCCGATGTGGTACGCATCTTTTCCGACACGGGATAGGTGCGGACAATGTAACGTATCTTTCCATAATCACGATGATTGTCGTATGTTTCGCCATATCCCTGCTCAATGACCGATGTCCCATCATACAGATGTTCCCATTCGGTCATATCTGTTTCATAATTGAGGCGAAGATGCATTTTTACAAACTCCGGCGTTTCAGGCCATTCGTGAACATCACAAGCCGAAAGAAGCAATATCGGCAGGCACATAATAAAGTATAGAATCTTTCTCATCGCTTGCCTCCTTTCTTCTTTAAGTCAAACGAATAGGAGAACGATACCGCTGCTTGGTCGATACCCCAATAGGTCTTCTTGATGCTCTCTATCATCAGACCGTCTTTTGTGCGTGGAGTATTGTGGAACTTGTCGTAGTGATTTGAATATACTCCTGCTCCGAGTGAGAACTCCACCCTCCAACGGTTGTTCTTGCTGATGGGCAGACGATAACCGATGCTCACACCGCCACCGATGGCAGGTGTCTCACGGTTATGGTCTTGGTAGCGGTAATCTCCATCAAAAGCAAAATTGTAGTATGCCAAGCCGAAGTGTGCTCCTGCGAAGAATCCGTCATTCTCTTCCGACAGCCAATAGCGGAACTCAGGCTGTACGGCGAAAGTACGGAACTTGATAGTCGATTTGAAGTAGTCCCAAGCCGAGTAATAGACAGGAAGCGTAAACGACCAATGCTTTGCCAAATCAACTTCTGCGGCAACATTGGCGATAGCCATCCCCAAGCCTATTGCATTGGTCTTCAAATGGAGTTTGCGGCTCCATTCCTCCACTTCGGGAATAACCGGTTCTATAATAGCCGTTGTGTCGGGCACAATTTCAACGGCTTCAATAATAGGCTCTACCTTAATGGTATCAGGTACGATTATAGGCACTTGTATGGGTGGCAACTCTTTCTTGTAGGTTACGAATACTGCACACGCATTTCTCATCTGCTCGAAGAAGAGATTGTTCATCTGCTGCCATACCTTACCACCGTCCAATGCTCTCAATTTTACGACACGGTTATCGATATGCGTATTCGGGTGATGATAGTCCACCAATCGGGCTTCTTCCTCCAAGATGGCAATTACTTCATCCTTACGGATAAGTCCCGAATCCTCAATCTGCGATTTGAGATAATCCCACGGGATATAGCTGTCATTATAGGTAATAAGGCTGTCGGGAATATCCACCTCACTGCGGATGAACTTTTCAAGTGCCGAGAGACGGCCTTGTGCCAACTTACGGTTGAGTTGATAACTGCCTTCGGGAGAAGCTGCTCCGCAGAAGGATACTTCAATGATATTGATTGTACTGTCTTGGCGTATAGTTCGTAGGAATTCCAACATCTCCTGCATACGGGCGGCATTGTCCGAATAGGCGGAGTCTATGACAGTACTGTTCACACGGAAGTCAATACAGATTTCCGTGTGTCTCTCTTGCGAATGCGCAATACCTACACCAAACAGCAAGAGAATCAGTGTTATACAATATTTCTTAATGCGCATAAATCAGAATAATAGGTCACTTCTCTTTGGAAGAGTGATTTATGCGACATACTGCTATTGATTACGAGTAGGTTATTTGAACAGTCACGACATAATTTGCTCAACAATCCACATTGCCACTAAACAAAATCTGAATCGAGCATAACATTTTTTAGTGTAAATTGGTGCTATTTGCCGAAAAATGTGTAATTTTGCATCGGTAATCATTTCTCTTCCAAAGAGATAAGTTCTCTCTTCCAAAGAGACCTTTCATTCGCTCAACAATCTATTCTGCTCTGCACCTTCAACATCAGCCCTATTCTTTTGGCTCTTACGGCTTATTGTGTCTTGACTTTATAATTTCAGGAGTATATTTATAGAGATATTTACGGAAAGAATGGATGTTAAGTCCAAATCGTTCAGCAATATCCTTCATCGTATCTGTGCCGTTTTTCAGACATTCGATAGCAGCCGCATATTTATCTGCCGTCTTTTGTTTCCTAAGTATCTGCTTGCGTTCCGTCTTACGATGAAGCAGTTCGGGATACTTGCTCTTTATGTAAGTTCTGAAATATTCATTGTAGCCACACTCGTCCATCACGGCATGGATAGTGGCGTTCCCTGATTTCAACATTTCTACCCCTTCAGCAAACATCTGTTCACTGGATACAAGCAACGAATTATGCTTTTCGATGGCTTCGGGATAGTTACGGCGTATAAAACCGCCTACACTATTATAGGTAAGTCCCAACCGTTTGGCAATGGATTTCAAGGACTCGGAAGTGGTTGCATAGATGCGTAGCGCCTCCGCATACTTTTCTGCACTACGATTGGAAACGACCTTACCGTCAGATGTCCTTATCATTCCACGGGCTGTAACCAATTCGGGATAATGCTCCCTGAGATACATCCTGAATGTTTCGGGATTCAGTCCAAATTCCGCTGCGACCTTTGCCGTTGGCAAATCGGTATTCTGTAATCTTTCGATTGCATTGGCATATTTCTCAGCAGAAGATTTCTTATAACGTTTGGTTTGCTCCAATGCCATACCTTCGTCAAAGCCACGTCTAAGAACCATCAGTTCGGGATACCAAGTTCTCAAGTGGTAGCGGAAGCCACCGAGAGTTACCCCAACAATACGTACTATATCCTTTACATCCTTCGATGTTGTACGATACAGGTCTATAGCCTTCTCATATTTTTCAAGAGTTTCACGGTCTGGCTCACAGACAGTCCAATTTCCGTTACGCATACCTCTGACCTTTTGACCTGTTGCACGGATACGTTTCTCCTCCCTATTACGGGTAATTTGTGGGTAATAGGCTAAGATGTGTTCTCGCAAACCCGTGTAGGATACATTACAAGCCTCTGCAACCTCTTCAATGGTTTTATCGGATGATTGCAACATCTCAATGGCAGTAGCATACTCTTCCTTGCTCCACTTGCGTGCTCCATATTGCAGATTGACGGTTATTCCTATCCGTCTGCGTTCCTGTTCTCTGCGTGGTACGATATCAGGGTAATGTCTGCGAAGTTGGCTTGCCAAAGAGGAACAATCTACGTTGAAGATACGTGCTATCTGGGATATATTGTATTCAATATACTCCATACTGTCGCAAGCGGCAATGGCATCCTTGTATTTGTAATGGGCGGCAGTAGTTTGACCTTTCTTTCCTCTAAGTTTGACATTCTTAAATTCTGTAAGATTATGTCGTTTGAGGATTAGGTCACGGTGATGAGTGGAGAGGTAAGAACTGAACGCGGAAAAGCCGACCCCGGTCTGCTCGCATATTTGTTTTATGGAAAGACTGGTCTCTACATAGAGGGTAATTGCATCGCTATACTTTTCTCTGGTTTCGTGTCTAATTCCTCGTTGCTCTTTCAATTTTTGGTTGCCAATTTTTATGCGTTACTTAATTGGGGTAGGCAATCGTCAGGTTTACAAGTTCTTAATTCCATATAAAGAAACTAAAGAGTAAACCTCTCTTGATAAGAGCAATTAATATTGTAGGTCTATTCTATGAATGAGTCTATTAGCAGGTTGACACATTGGAATTTGCTCAACAATATACCTGTGGAGCAAAACAAAATGAAAATCAACCTGCTTTTTTAATTCCTTTTTTGGTTACGATTATATAATTCTTCGTAAATTTGCAATGGTAATCATTTCTCTTATCAAGAGATTTTCTCATTCGCTCAACAATACCTCCTCATAGAGATTTCAATATCATACTGTTCGCCTTGTCGATGGCTACGGTGTCTAATGATGCCAGATAGATGCGTGTGGTGGCTTCCGAGTCGTGTCCCATACCCTCACTGATTACTGAGAGCGGTACATTCTTGCTCTTGGCGATGCTCGCCCAAGCGTGACGGGCAACATACAGAGTGAACGATACGGATAACCCCAACTCCTTGCCGATGATTTTTAGGCAACGGTTGATGTTATGTGCTGCATAGATATATTGCTTGCGTTCATCTATATCACCGAAAGGTTTGATGATAGGCAACAGGTAATTGGATTGTGAAGTGTCGTACTTATTCACAATCTCTTGCATACATTTCTCCCACTTGATGAAGAGTTGTTGTCCCGTCTTGCGTCTGCGATAGGATAGTACCCCATTCTGCAAATCCTTTTTTCGCAGGTATGCCATATCCACGAATGACATACCTCGGGTATAGAAGCTCATAAGGAACATATCTCTGGCGAAGTCAAAGGACGGATTCATAGAGAAGTTCATCTCCTTAATTCGCTTGATGACTTTCAGAGGTACGGCTCGCTTGACGGTCTTATCCACTCCCGTATAAACGTGCTTGAATGGGAAGCGTTGTGGGGTAAGTCCCTTCTCTACGGCACGATTATATACTGCTCTGAGATTTCGCATATAGAATGATGAAGAGTTTGGACTCACTCCGTTATTCTTCAAATATGCTTCGTATGCCATCATCATATCAGAATCCATATCATCCAATGTCACATCTTTGTCCTCTCGGAAGCGTCTGAAACTGCAAAGGGTCGCAGCATATGTTTCCGATGTGCGTATCTTACCCAATGTTTTCAGATTGGCAATAACGCCCTCCATAAATGGGAAGAGAAAATTTTCGGGGTTATTCGATGAAAATTCCGCTATCACATCATCTGCGGTATAATCACAACCGCTATGCTCAAAATCTGTGATGACCTTCTGGAAATGCTTGACATCGATTCGGATTTTGTCGCCAATCTCCGATAAGTAGCGTTTTCTGCTCTCGTTGAACTTTGGTAAGACCACCTCCGAAGAGTGGTTGTTCCACTCATAGCCGTAGAGACGGTAGCCCGTCTTTTGCTGACGGGCTACACGATTATGGATTACTTGATAGAAAATTGAGCCTTGCCCGCCATCAACTGTTGATGGTCGGAACTTAATCTTTACTGTTGCCATATCACAATCAGGGTTTTGATTTATTTTGTTTAACCTTACTATTATCCTGCTTGTTCTTGATGGACTTGGCTTTGGATTCTTGTTCCTTTGCTGCCTGCTCTTTCAATCGTGCTTGCTCGGCAAGGGCGGCTTGTTTGCGTACAGCCTCTTCGTAGTTCTCCACATCCTCACGCATCTGCTCAATCTTTTGGTTATCTCGGTTGAGTTCAAATATGTTCTCCAATGTGACTATCTGCTCAGCCGATGCTTCACCTTTCATCTTGATGTAGCGGTATTTGAGAGAATCATCCTCTTCATCCTTGTTCCGCTGCGACTCAAAGTAATATGCGGAAGCAAAGAATGCGATGACAATAGTATTGAGTGTAATCACAAACCAATCAAGTTTGGAATTGAAGTTTAAATTGAAATTATAGTCATTCTCTCTATGGAGAACTTTGGACTCCTCAATCATCGGTATAAGTGATGTCGTCAACTTTTTAAGGTTCTCTAACTCATTTTGTATGGCTACAAAATCGGGCTTATTCTTACCTGAAACACCCTTTACATTATCATTGACAACACCGAGATTTTCACTCAAAGTCTTTGTAAGTTCTTGAATCTTGCGTTCTGTGTACTTACAGTTAGCACCTGTAGCATTTTCTACAAGAGCCTTAATTTCTTGAACTAATGCAGTGTTGTCCACATTAGGAACAGCCGAATTACCCTCATTCGGTTGAGACTTTTGTAATTCAATTACTGCGGTTTCGATTCTTTCCAAGCATCCGTAGATGCCTTCCATAAACGACTCATTGTCGTTGTGGTTAAAGTTTTTATTACTCATATCAAAATCTTTTTAAGTTTGAAAAATTGTTTGTTTAGAATCTTATTCCTCGATTCTTTTTCTTCTCTTTCTTCTTTTGTTTTTGCCAAGAAGGTGGTTGCTCATCTTCTGATGGTGCATCTGAAACATTCAGCAAGCCCAATCCATTGCTCTCAATAAGGTTTTCCGTAACACTGTAATTTTGCTCTGCTTCTTGCCTTATCGGCTGCTGTTTAGGCTCAAATTCGGTCTGCTGTTTAGGCATATCCCAACTTAATTGTGCGTTAAGTTTTGAATAACTGAATTGCCTACTCACATCGGAAGCCTTGAAAGTGTAGCCATCTTTGGTAAAACTCAGGCCCTCATTCTTACCCGTTCTTCGGTTAATCTTGAAGGTCATACCTATGCCTTGCTTTTGCAATTGGTTGCCTAAGTTCCACCATGTCCGACTCCGTTTCAATGCAGCCTTAACAGCATTATGAATCTCATACTTCACCCGTTCAGGATCGTGGAGTTTCTGCACATTGGTCTTGCTCTTATCCTCTGCGTAGGTCAATCCGTACTTGTCTTTTAGTTTCTTCGTGGCAATCTCATTACGCTTAAAATCGTTCTGTGAGGAGATTACTTTGCCATCGTAGTTTATGCGATTATATACCAAATGACAATGCGGATTGTCGGTGTTATGATGCCTTACCAAGATGAATTGGGTGTTCTTAATGCCCATCAAATTCATATACTCCAATGCGATTTTAACCATAAACTCATCGGTTAATCGTGGTGCATCTTCTGGCTTAAAACTCAAAGCAATATGTCCTAACGGTTGCTTAATCTTCGGATTTAAGAGGCATTGACAGTTGAAACTATCAATCATCTCCTTGTTTGTTCCGAGCAACACACCGTCCGATGCAATGATTTCAGCATCATCCTTTCCCATCACATAGCGTATGCAGCCACCAAAGGATTTCCCCTTCTTGATTTTGCCTATCATCTGCACCTCCTTTCTTCGGCTTTGTAGTCGCTTAATACCTCCTTCAACTTGGCAAGCAGTTCCATCACTATATTCTTTGTGCGATAGAATCCCGTCTGATGCGATAGCTTTGTTAGCTGATTGAGATTGTTTGCCATACCCGTAAGGTTGCGGATTATGGCGGCATCCTCAGCCGAATGTTTGGCAACTATTCGGGCGTCAAAGGCTGCGTCTCGAATGTACTCGGCAAGCGTGCGATTAGCGTTCTTACTTCGGTGGCGTAGCTTCTCATAGTCGGGCTTTGAGAACTTCACAGTTACCGATTTTGTGAGGCGTTTCAGAGTGCTTACCTGTGGTCTGCCTCTGGGCTTGGATTTGTTTGTTTTCTTATAATTCATCGTTGTACCTTTTACTTGGTTATTGATTTTTCAATTTGGCTTTTCACAATCTGCGACCATCGGGAGCGGATTGCCTCCACCTTGAGGGTGGAGCGAGGTTTTTCGGGTGCGATGGCGGCTCGTCCGACATTTTTCGGCATCCCGAAAGATAACCTCGCTACACCCCAAGACTGAAGTCTTGCTGCGTCCACCATCATTGACGGTTTTCGATAGTTCCGATTGCTTTTTCTGGTTTAGTTACCGTAATGCAGTCCGTCCGAACTGCCGTTGGGCGGTAAGGTTGGCATTGAGGCATTACATCCCTTTCCAATACTCGAAGTCTTCGGCATAGAGTTCGATGTGGTGACGGACGATGTTCTCCAATAGTCCCGACATACTCATTCTGTCCTCACCGATTTTGCAGGCGAACTTATCGAGCATCTTCCGCAACTTGCCACTGATGAATACCGGCTTGCGGTCTTCAATCTTGTAAGGTCGCATAAAGGTGTTGCGGTACTCCTCCAATGATAGCTTGCGTTGCTTACTACTCACTCTGCGTTGAATGGGTGGTGTCGGTGGCTGTTGCTCTACTACATTGGTAGGTGGAACTTCATCTGTCACCTCTGCAACGGAAGGTGCTGCTTCCGTTTGGGCTTGTTCCATTACAGATGGTAGAGGAAGTGGCTTGATGTTTTCAATAGAGAAATCCTCCAATGCGGCATCAATACTCTTCTTTCGGTTCTCTTCTACTTGCGAGTTCTGCTCGGAGAAATCCAAACCTGTCATTTCCTGCAACTCTGTTTTACTTAAAGTCTGTTTTTTACTCATTTTTTTGAATGTTTTGAAAGTTAATACTATGGTCTTTGTGCACAATCTTGACCGATTATCTGCTGCAAAGAAAATGTGCATACAATTCTACCACAACTAATTAGGTCTATGTAGGCAATTATGAATTGTATTGCTTTTTAGGGTAATAGAAGAGGCGTTCTACTTTCGCGATTATTCCCAAGTTGAACGGGTAATGATGGATTAGGACGAAATGCTTAATTGAGGAAATTAAGGGCTTAAATACGATAGCAGATAGACGGACCGCCGAAGTGTCGGAAGTTGGTTTATCCGCTATACTGCAATTATAGAATCAGCGACTATCCGTTTCGGCTGTTCGGAACACGAGTTTGTCAGACGGATAGGCATCGGTCTAACAAACGACAATGCTACGGACAAGATCCGAGACGGGTAATCGCTTGGGGATATTCTTATATAATATTGGTTACAATGTGATGTATACTTAAAAATGTATCATCATATACATCTAAAAGTGCCACGAACTGTGCCACATACTGCAACAGGCTCACCGTATGATTGAGGTGTGATAACTTATCTATTTCTTTGCCTTCAGAAAACGGAACTGCGTATGAGAACAGAGGCTATCTCAATGGCTGATTATCGTATCAATGATGAAACGATATGACAAGGAATGACACCTATTGTTAGTGCCATTGAAGTATGAAAATCTCTTCCTTATTTAGCAGTGCGAAACAAGAAAACAAGTGTAATAAATTAAAATAAAGCGTATGGATTTAATCATTTTTGAGCGAAAGGCATTCGAGGAATTTGCCGCGAAGATTGAGCAGTTCATTCTGCGAGTATCAAATTCACCCGTTGTCAAGAACGGGAAGAAAAAGACAAACAATTGGCTCGACCATCAGGATGTTTGTCAGAAGTTGAAGATAAGCAAGCGTACATTGCAGACCTTGCGTGATAATGGTACGCTTGCCTACACCAAAATCGGCAATCGCACCTACTACCTACCCGAAGATGTGGAGAGTATTGTAACAAAGGTAGAGGACAGACGAAAAGAAGCAAGATGGAAGGGACGAGAAATCTAATCAATGTATAACAATAAAACCATTTGAACTATGTATCAAGAGATGAGAACCAAAGATGATGCGTGGATACAGTCCATTCACGAGAGTATCGACCAGCTATCGGAAATACTCGATAGTATGCCCAAAGACAGTGCAGCCTTACAAAACGATGATGAGTATTTATGCGACAAGGAGGTAGCATATATGCTTAAAGTGAGCCGAAGAACATTGAGCGAATACCGAAGCAATGGCACATTGCCTTACTATGTGCTCGGTGGAAAAGTTCTGTACAAGCGTAGTGAGATTGAGCAGGCTTTGAAACGGGAGTACAACGGCAAGCACCTGCTTAATAGCAGCGGATAAACCTCTCTATATTTGAGTAAGCTCGAATATATTCCGCGCTCGCTTTGAAAAACATTCAAGCAAGCTTGATGTTTCTCGCTCGCTTGTTCTATATTTTTGGAGGGAGTGAAATTTACCGATTGCCCTATATTCATCTGTTGCAAAATAATAGTGCCCCTATGGATAGAAGCAAGAACAGCATACAAATGGGTTATCAATGTAGGAATCCTTTTGTATGCTGTCTGTTTATCTTCTACATTTTCGTCAGTCGTTCATTTCCGTTGCCGTCTGCATTTCTGAGTACAGGCATTGAAAGGAGAAAGGTTTTCGGGCTGAATACTCTCCGTAGGAGGAAGATTCTGCCCGAAACGGCTTGCCGCCTGACCTTTCAACTTTCAAGGGCTGATGTACTACCTTCGCAGACGAGCAAAGGAAAGGGGCGAATGACGGAATCGGGAAACTTCATATATCGCAGATTTATGATAGACCAAATTCAAATATTACCCTGCAATAATGAAAAGTGCACCGCCTTTTTGCTCGTTCATAAAAAAGTTGTACCTTTGTTCCAAGATGAGTTGTACATCAATGCAAATCACGCAAGTATGTAGAAATCAGAACAGTTGCCAACTCATTACCTCGTTCTTGAACTTTCCGCATAAACTTTTTATTCTTAGCGGATTATGAGATTATTCCAAATATAATTTATTTCTTTG
>Ga0233378_1000018_pt1 | contig 66709 bp, 42 predicted proteins | sample ElkDunMinimDraft_7_FD_180690 | JGI IMG/M metagenome (GOLD analysis project Ga0233378, IMG submission 180690) | Fecal eukaryotic communites from dung pellets of Tule Elk in California, USA - Elk Dung E4 | ecosystem: Host-associated > Mammals > Digestive system > Large intestine > Fecal | place... | reverse complement strand
CCTGTATTATAAAGGGAATGAGATGGTTGCTCATTCTATAGGGAATGTGAAACTATACCATAAGGAAAGCCGTTTGGAAACAACCTATTTGGATTATTTTCGTATAGAAAATTTAGGTGTTTATCATGATGGCGGGATTTTGTATGATAAGGATAATGTGTTGTGTTCGGATTGGGGACAATATTCTCCAGCAAGAAATGAAGCGATGTTTGCTGATAGCGTGATACTGACAAATCCTAAGTTTGTCATGAAAACCAATATGTTGTATTATTATACAGATACAGAAATTGCAAAAATTGTATCACCAACAGAAATTAATACGAGCGATGGCACTTTTGTCTACTCAGAAAATGGGCGTTATGATACTCGTAATTCTTGGGCTGATTTGCTTGACAGATCGTATATTATAAAAGATATGCGCCGTATAGAGGGGGATAGCTTGCATTATGATGACATGAGAAATCTAAGTGAAGCTTTTGGACAGGTCGTAATTAACGATGCAGATAATTATTGTATGTTGTTGGGCAATTGCTGTGAATACAATGATAGTACAGGGTATGCAATGGCAACAGATAGTGCAGTGTTGCTTGACTATTCGAGTCTGGATACTATGTATGTACATGGTGATACATTGAAAATGTTTACATACAATATAAATACGGATTCTGTTTACAGAAATCTGCATATATATCATAAGGTGCGAATGTTTCGTAATGATATACAGGGCGTTTGTGATTCTTTAGTGGTGCTTTCAAAAGATTCTTGTACATACCTTTATGGGCAACCGATATTATGGAATGAATCTCAGCAGATTTTCGGTGAGGAAATCAGAGTTTATAATAATGACAGTACGATTGATTGGGTGCATATAGTCAATCAAGCGATGACTATAGAGAAGGTTGATTCTGTATCGTTTAATCAGGTGGCTTCAAGAGAGATGTTCTCGTACTTTGATGGCGGTGAAATTGAACATACCGAGGCGCATGGAAATGTCTATGTGACATATTTTATAGATGAAGATAATGGTACCCGTATTGGAATGAATTATACAGAGACCTCTCTGATGCATTTGTATCTGAAAGAGCGCAAAGTTCATAAAATTTGGATGCCGTCGTCAACTGGGGTGATATATCCTCCGACACAAATTCCTAAAGATCGCAGATACCTGACTGGGTTTGCTTGGTTTGATTATATACGCCCGAAAAGCAAAGAAGATATTTTTGTCTGGCAATCAAAAGCAGAAAAGGATATGCTTAAGGCTACGGAAAAAAGGTCAGTTCCGTTGCAGAAACTTAATGATATAAAATGATCATAGAGTATGAATTTCTTTAAAATGAATAAACCGAGAGGTTATCAGCATAAATATATATATTATGACGAGCGAAAGGAGAAGCTCGCCAAAATAGAGGAAAATGCAAAGCGCGAGTTAGGATTGCTTCCTCCTAAGGAATTCTCGCCAGAGGATATACGTGGTAAGTTTGTTGGAGCAACCAAGCATTTGAAGCGTCGCAAAGAAAGTGGAAGAAAACCCTTGTCTTACGGTGTGCTAATAATGATTATAGTTTTTCTGTTGCTTTTAATGAAGTATTTGTATACAGGTGAGTTGCTTTAAGGATAGATATTTTAGACCTAATGGCTTATTTCTATGGATGATATTATTCATTTGCTTCCAGATTCTGTGGCTAATCAAATTGCTGCAGGTGAAGTTGTACAACGTCCAGCTTCAATAGTCAAAGAATTGATGGAGAATTCATTGGATGCTGGCGCGGAAAATATTCAGGTTGTCGTTGTTGACGGAGGTAAGACAAGTGTTCAGGTCATAGATGACGGTAAGGGCATGTCTGATACAGATGCCCGTCTTTCTTTTGAAAGGCATGCTACGTCGAAGATATCCAGAGCAACAGATATGTTTGGGTTGACGACAATGGGATTTAGAGGAGAGGCATTGGCATCTATAGCTGCTGTTGCCCAGGTAGAACTTAAAACTCGTCGCCCTTGTGATGATTTAGGAACTTTTATTCGAATTTCAGGTTCGAAAATAGAATTACAGGAACCAATAGCTTGCTCTTCTGGATGTAATTTTGCGGTTAAAAATTTATTTTATAATGTTCCTGCTCGTCGTAAGTTCTTGAAGACTAATCAGACGGAGTTGACAAATGTTATTGCTGATTTTGAACGTATAGCGTTGGTTTATCCTAATGTCCATTTTTCTTTACATAATAATAGTGCGGAAATCTTTGATTTGCCTAAAACTACGATGAGACAAAGAATTTTGGATGTTTTTGGCAAGAAAATTAATTCGGAATTGCTGCCAATAGAAGCTGAAACCTCTTTAGTAGGTGTTTCTGGTTATGTGGCTAAGCCAGAATGTTCACGAAAAAAGGGTGCAAAACAATATTTTTTCGTAAATGGGCGCTATATGAGACATCCGTATTTTCATAGTGCTGTAATGCGTGCCTATGAAAATCTGATACCTCAGGGGGAGCATGTTTCGTATTTTATATATTTGAAAGTAGATGCTTCGTCAATAGACGTAAATGTTCATCCAACAAAAACGGAAATTAAATTTGAAGAAGAACAATCTATTTGGCAGGTATTGTCGGCTGTCGTAAAAGAAGCACTAGGCAAATTTACAGATGTCCCTTCTATTGAGTTTGATGTTGTTGATAAACCTGAGATTCCAGTAATGGGATTTGGTAAATATGCATCGGCTCCTCCCAAACTTAATTCGAACTATAATCCATTTAAAATGAATATCCCAGCAGAAATTGGGTCTGTTGGATGGGAGAAATTGTATAAGGATATTTCTACTTTTGATAGTGATAAGGCTGAGGTAGATGTACTTTCTGCTTCTTTAGATGTTAGGCACATTGATGAAATGCCTAATAAATCTATTGATGTGTATGGTGGAAAAGATGTATATAGAACTGAGGCTAATTTGATGCGACAAACTGATATGTGGTCAAAACCATCGTCCCTGGATCCGATAATGGCTGCTGATGACATTCTGTCGTTTTTCCAATTGAAAGGTAGGTATATTGTTTTACCCGTAAAGTCGGGGGTGATGTTGATAGATCAGCATAGGGCTCATGTGCGTGTTCTGTACGAGCGCTATATGGCAAGCGTAGTCGGGCAGAAAGGTGTTTCTCAGCGAATACTATTTCCTGAAATAGTGCAGTTCTCAAAATCAGAAGCATTAGCTATGGATGAGATTTACTCAGAATTGCAATTTTTGGGTTTTGAATTGTCAAATTTAGGTGGCGGTTCCTATTCTATATTAGGGGTTCCTGCAGGTGCAGACGATGTGGATCCGGTAATGTTGCTGCGTAATTTAGTCGTATCCTCGTTGGAGAAAAATGGAGATGTGAAAGTTGACGCGAGGGAGTCTATAGTGCAATCTTTGGCATATTCAGCTGCGATTCCTTATGGACAGGTCTTACAAGATAAAGAAATAGAACAACTTATTGGGGATTTGTTTGCAACAACGTCTCCAATGATTGCTCCAGATGGTAAAATTGTGGCGACAATCATAGAACAAAGCGCAATAGATAGGCTTTTTTAATGAAAAAAACTGTTTTAATGTCCGATAATATGTTTTTTTTGAGTGGAAATAACGTGGTAAATAAAAGAAAATGTTAAATTTGCACTTGATTTAAAGTGAAATAGTGTGGATATGCCCTAAAAACAGTTTTTTCGGGGTGTATTTGAAACTAAAAGCAGAGTAAAATTGTTTTGTGTTAAAAATATTCTCTAATAAGTTTAGGATATAAACGAGAATTAAAATATTGTTTTATTTAAAAAGTGCATTTATGAGAAAGTTAATGATTGCATTGGCCTTTATAGGTCTTGGTTCTGTAGCAGCAAATGCTCAGACTACTATCGAAACTCCATCAAAGTACTCAGTTGCAACAAACTCATTCTGGAGCAATTGGTATGTTCAGGTTGGTGTTGACATGTCATTGCAGAATCCTTACGGCAGCAATTTCGGCGAGTACGTATTCCCATGGGGTAAGTCATTCGGCGTAAACCTTGCTGTTGGTAAGTGGTACTCTCCTGTTATTGGAACACGTCTCAAACTGAATTGGGAAAATGGTCTTATCAAGTCAGAACGTCCAACAGATGGACACAACGCATGGACTCCTAATGCAGCCGACGGTGGTTATGGTGCGCTCTATTTTGACACTCAGTTCAACTTGAGCAACCTCTTCTGCGGTTACAACGAGAATCGAGTTTGGAACGTAATCGCTTATCCTCGTATGGGACTCATCCGTAACTTCGAGATAAGCTCTTATGCTCCAGCTCTTGGTATCGGTATCCAGAACAACTGGAAGCTCAGCAAACTTCTCAATGTATACCTTGATGTAGCTTACACTGCAACAACAAACGCGTTCCTTAACACTCAATTCCCAACAACAGCTGTAAACAGCAATGGTATCGTATCTGCTGAAGTAGGTCTCCAGTTCAACCTTGGAAAGGGTACTTGGTCAAAGGCTGTTACTGTTGATGCATACAACGCACTCGCTGCTTCAAGCGAAGAGGCTCTTGCAAGACTTCGTTCAGATCTCGATCGCGAGCGTCAGGTGAATGCTGATCTCCGTGCTCAGCTTGCACGCGTTCCTAAGACTGAGGCTAAGGTTGAGAAGGTTATCACTTCAACAAAGTCTTCTGTATTTTTCGCTATTAACTCAAGCAAGATCGTTTCAAAGAAGGATCTTATCAACATCGAAGCTATCGCTTCTGCTGCAAAGGATGCTGATTGCAAGGTTGTAGTAACTGGTGCTGCTGATAGCAAGACTGGTTCTGACGCTTATAACAAGAAGCTTTCTGAGGCTCGTGCACAGGCTGTTGCTGACGAACTCGTTAACCTCGGTGTAAGCCGCGATAAGATTGAGGTTCGCTCAGTAGGTGGTGTAAATGAGGTTTCTCCTTACACTCTCAACCGTCGTGCTATCGTTGAGTTGAAGTAATTTGAAAAGATTATTCAATAAATAAAAAAAGAGGTTCTCTACGGGGAACCTCTTTTTTTATATTTGTTTGTGATGTGTAGTTTTGAATGATATTTTTGTGAGCAGTTGTGATAGGATGGCGATTTGAAATTCTGCACATCTGCCTTTGCTGTTTGTATCTTTTTATTGCCCGTCTCTAAGGAAATCGAGCGCTTCAAATATTTTTTCTTTAGAAGCTGTTTGGTTGATGCGGATGTCTCCGATATTGGTGAGAAGGGTGAAGTTGATTTGTCCAGCTGTGTTTTTTTTGTCGTGGGTCATATATGCATACAACTTTTCGTAGTCTTCGCAAGTGATTCCGCATGGTCCGAAATTGTAGTTTATGAATTGTGCGGTCTGTCGCATTTTGTCTGTAGGGAAGTTGCATTTTGTATACGAAAGGTAAAGTTCGCAAATCGTGCCCCATGCCACAGCATATCCGTGTAGGACCGGTTTCTTGTTTTCTAAAGCGAGACTTTCCAACGCATGCCCGATAGTATGCCCAAAGTTGAGCGCTTTCCGAATTCCTGTTTCAAACGGGTCGCTATTAACTATATCTTCTTTAATTTTGACACTTGTGCTGATGAGTTTCCCGAGTGAGTGTAGGTCCGGTTCTGAAAGGTTGAAACTTATTAATTCGCCCCAATGTTGATTGTCGCTGATGAGCCCGTGCTTGAGCATTTCGGCATATCCGGAGCGAATGTTTTGAGAATCAAGTGTTTGTAAAAATGTAGTGTCTAATATGACCGCATTCGCGGAATTGAAGACACCAACCTCGTTTTTGAGTCCGTTGAAATTGATGCCTGTTTTGCCTCCTACAGAAGCATCCACCATTGCGAGAAGCGTTGTGGGTATGTTAATGAATTGGATTCCGCGTTTGAAGGTGGAGGCGGCAAATCCTCCAAGGTCTGTCACCATTCCGCCTCCGAGGTTGATTAATAGGGAGTGGCGGGTTGCCCCCATGTTGCCGAGCTCAGCCCAAACATTAGAAAGCGATTCGATGTTTTTGTTGTCGTCGTTTGCTTTAATTGTTATTATGCGGGCATCCTTTAACAGGCTGAGTTTGTTTATAAATGGTAGGCAGTGTTTTTCTGTGTTTTCGTCTGTCAGTATGAAAATGCTGTCGTAGTTCCTTCTGGTAATTAATTCGTTTAGAACTGTACTTGAGTCGTTTGATGTTATAATCTCTTGCATATTTAAATTTGTTGGTTGTAGGCAAGTGTTGTTTGCCCTTTTGTATCGCAAAGTTAGGTATTTTCTTTCTTATGAAAAATGAAATGTTTATTTTTGCATGATGTATATAGTTTTAATTTGATAAATCAAATAATACCATGATTAATGTTATAGACACGGAGATTGAAGGGGTCAAGATTATAGAACCTAGAATTTTTAATGATTCTCGTGGCTATTTCTTCGAGTCTTTTTCTCAGAAAGAGTTTGAGGAAAAGGTCTGCAAGACAACTTTTGTTCAAGATAATGAGAGCCGTTCGGTTGCCGGAGTTGTTCGTGGACTGCATTTCCAGAAGCCTCCTTTCACTCAGGCCAAGTTGGTACGAGTGATAAAGGGCGCTGTGCTTGATGTTGCGGTTGATATAAGAAAAGGCAGTCCAACTTTTGGCAAGCATGTCGCTGTAGAACTGTCCGAGGATAATCATCGTCAGTTTTTTGTTCCGCGCGGTTTTGCTCATGGTTTTGCTGTTTTAAGTGATGAAGCGATATTCCAATATAAATGTGATAATTATTATGCGCCCCAGAGCGAAGGCGCAATTGCATGGAATGATCCAGACTTAGGTATAGATTGGCGTGTGCCTGACTCTAATCGTATACTTAGTGAGAAGGATTCCAATCACCCCTTGCTAAAAGAGGCGGAACTTGTTTTTGAATATGATTTACGTCCTAATTTTTGATGTTTAGAATTCTTAGTGTTTTTATCGTAGTCTTGACGCTGTTTCTTGCGTCTTGTAGGGGAGGCGATTCGGCTTCTCCTCAAGGTGCTGATGGATTGCCTCTCAGTTTTGCCCAGTTGGTCTATGTCGACAGCAGCTACGCTCCCCCTGGTAGCGGTTTCGGTATGTTGAAGGTCGACTATAGCATATCTTATGTAGAAGAGGAAGGCGAGGCTGTTGATGTGGCTAAGATGATAAATTCTGAGATTATCGGTTATGAGTTTGGTGATGAATATCGGTCATTATCCCTGTCTGATGCAATAACTAAATCCGTTCGTGAAGATAAAGACCTTTATCTGTCTTTATGGGTAGATAGCACCGTCTGTCTGGTGCCTGATTCAGATTCTCATACCATCAATTATGAGTATGAAAAGAAATCGGAATTTGTAAGGGGAAAGGGTGGAGTGCTTTGTTATGAATCCCATGATTATATTTACACCGCAGGAGCTCATGGTGTATATGGTAGCTGGGTCCTTAATTTTGACTGTGCCACAGGACGTTTGCTGTCGTATTCTGATGTGTTCGAACCGGCAAAAGACGCCCATGTCCGTCAGCTGATTCAGCTATGTCTGTTGGCCGAGTTGAAAGAGAAGGGTGTTGCCGGTGTCGAGTCAGTTCAGGACCTGAAGGAGTATGGCTATATGTTTGAGGAAAACCTGTTGCCGTCAACCAACGTTTTCCGTTTGGGCGAAGACGGAGTGACTTTTATCTATGGCATCTATTCTATAGCGCCATATGTGATGGGTGAAACCGTGGTTACTGTGCCATACGACATGATAGAATATTGCATTAAAGAAGACGTGCAGGATATTTTATTCAGATAAAAACTGAGGCATGATTGATGCCGCTTTAATTTGGATTTGAGAGTAATGTGTAATCTTAAATAAATTATTATGAGTATTAATTTTGATTTAAAACGAAAAGTGACGTGCTTGTTGGCACTGTGCTTCAATGTTTTAGTCGTGTCTGCGGCTGGGACAAAAGAAGTCTACACTTTTGATGTGGTTCGTCCTGTCGAGGCCGACAGCGAGGTCCTTACGTCGTGTGGGTTAAATGCGAAGTATGCGGCTCTGAAAATGGGCTGTTTGAATGTGGGCGAACTGAACACAAAACTTTCGAAAGGTGAGGTGAAGTTCATAGCGCGTCAGGGTACAACGACAACCTGGTACACAGCAGCGTCTTTTGGCTCTTTTGGCCATACGTTCAGCACTAAAGGTATAGCTCTTGCGAGCAGTACTCATAGAAATGCCGCTTTGATGTCGAAATATGAGGATGGCGACTTCCATGTTGGCCATATTGCCGCAAAAGTTGTAGAGGGTGAGACATATACCTTCACGCAGGCTTTTGTGGCAGGGACTGACACTCTTGTTTATGTGTTCAATGTGACAATGGGGCAAACGGAATCGGTCAGCAGTGACCAACCTGGCGAAGACGAGAGTTTTATCCATCGCAAGGATTATACAGACGACTGGGTAGTGCAGCCTCTTGTGCGCCAAAATGAGCAGGCTCCGCTTTCGCAGAACTATATCCAGGTAAATGCAGGCGACAACATCACCTTATCTGCAAAATTGACCGACGAACAGGTTGCTGCAGGATGTACAGCACGTTACCGATGGTTTGATTCGGACGAAAATGCTCTTTCTGGGTATAAAAATGTTGCAGACTTTGTTATCGAAGATGCGGAATATTCTGATGGTGGCCATTATACATTGAAGGTTGTTTATAATGACGGAACGAAGAGCACTATAAAATCGTATATTTATTTCGTCGATGTGCAGACTGAAGAGGCAGGCACTCCTTTCGACTGGTCTGCCAATACTCCAAAGTTCAGCTACGACTTCCATTCTGAATATCCAGACTTGCCACAACCTACAAAGATTCACAAGTTTAAGCAGCACAATGGCAAAGATGCACATTATGTTGAAGGAGAGTGGTGGGTAGCATATTGGGGCGACAACCTCAATCCTGAAGTCGATTTCAACAATAAGAACGCTTACACCAATATGATTAAGAAATATGACGAGGACTTTGCATATATCCGCGATCATATGGGTTGGCCGCCAGATATTAATGCCCGTATGGGATATAAATCCTTTGTCTACACAACGGGGTCAGGCATTAGCAATGACAATGACGACAATCAAATGGAAGGTGGCTGGCAGAGCGCAACTAATATCGACGGCCGTAATTGGCCTTGCGTTTGGGCTACTTGGGCGCCTATAAGCCGTTTCCGCGACGACGCTGACAGCAAATGGAACGATGGCGACTACCAGCGCGAGGCAATGATTCACGAAGGTATCCATGCGCTCTTCGCAGATATGGAAGGCGTGAAAGGTTCTGCATGGTTCCATGAGGCAGGAAATACATGGTTGCAGTCAGCAATGACAGCTGAGCGTAATGGTTCTTACGGCGTGCCAGGCTTCCTCGATGCATGTCCGCTTATAGCGCCGTTCATGCCTATCGAGTGCTATTCAGGCTGGTTGCAGGACGGATCTTTTGGCGGTCCGGCAGCTCAGGGTGTGAACATGTACGACAACACAGGAAAGCAGGTCTGCACATGGCGTAATCTCCTCGGAGGAAACCAGTACGGCAACTCATTCCCTATCGTTCTTGCCGAAATCTGTGGCAAGGGTTCTATCCCATGGATTTGGCGCTATTGCAAAAACCGCGTTCTTGAGGGCATTGGCGACAGCATCGGCGAAGAACCAATGCGTCAGCTCATCCTCCAGTACCGCGCACGTCAGGCTATGTTCGACTTCGGCGGATGGTCTAAGGGCTACCGCACAATTGTCGACAATAACTTCGGCGGAATTATCGGTCCTGAATACAGCAACGGTGTCTGCAGCACTCCTGGTGGTGCTACAGTTGGTGCGAATGCTAGCAGCAACCAGATGCCTTGCTGGATTAAGTGCGACCCTTACAAGCTTACTCCTTATGTCAATATGTATCGCAACACAAAGGACGGTTGGCTTGCTCCTGATACTATTACCAACCCAGGTTGGAGCGGTGCCAATGTCATCCCTATACATGTCACAGGCGATGTCTGCAAAGTAGAGTTCCGTCCTGAAGATACAGAGATGCGCGCTCAGTTGTGCTATCGCACTAAGAGCGGCAAGGCATACTACAGCCAGCCAGTTCACTGCGGTACGTTGACTATCGATATCAGCGACAAACCTGCCAACGGCGTAGTGTTCTGTGTTGTAGCCAATACCGACTACATCTATGAAGGCGATGAACAGCGCAAGAAGCACTGGGACTACCGCATCAAACTCGGTGAAGGTGCACTCGCCACAGCGTCAAAGGACTGCCGTTGGTACTTCTATGAGCAGACAATTACAGACGAAGAGTTTGTTACAGGTATAGAGGACGTGGAGATAGGCGACACAGAAATGCCTAAGCATGAAGGCGTGCGCCTCATGTCAAGCGTGGTTAAGAGCGGTGACATCGTGCAGGTTGACCTCAATGGTGCTGACGCAAATGACATCCGAGTTCGTATCGTAGGTCTCTCAGGCGTTGTTGTCGAGTCAGGCAACCTCAATGCCGATGGCACATACACCATTCCGGCAGGACTCCGCAAAGGACTCTACTTCATCACCTTCAGCAACGGTGACCGCCGCGATGTGTTCAAGGTGTTGATGCAATAATATAGTAGTTAAGGAATTAAGTCGTAGGGACAAGGCGTGCCTTGTCCGAAGAGTGAAGTAGAAGAGACGCCACATGTGGCGTCTCTTCTTTTTGATTGTTGCCGTAGGGCGCGGACCTATGTGTCCGCCCGATGACGTATGCCGGTGAAGCGATTTTCTGCGGACGCAACACGTTGCGTCCTACAAACATAATGCCACCACAGCAGAAATTCACATCCACCTCGGTAAAGATTTTGCGTCACTGCGGAGAAAAGTATAAATAAAACTTATATTTGTAAGAATATAACTTATATTTATATAAATAAAACTATTATTTGTACAAATATTACTTTTATTTATAGTTTTTAGCGAGGGGTTGAATGTTTTCCATCGAGGTGTAGGCTGTTTTCCACCGAAGAACTGGGGATTATTCTCTGTGGTTTGTGATAAAAGTAAAGATGCTAATTGGTGGAAAATACATGACGAGGTTGTGTCGTCAAGTAATTTTAGCGATTTAGTTCTTGACGGTCTTTAGACGAGGGGAGTGACTTTTCGTGTCAGAGCAGGTAGAGTCCTCGTTCTTTGATATACTCAAAGGCATTGGGTGAGAGCCATTCGGATGGGATTTGTCCCTGACGGATGGCTTGCCTTATTTGGGTGCTGCTGATGGGGTAGAGAGGGGTGTCGGCTATGGTGATGCTTTTGGCTGATTGGATGGTCTCGCTTGTTGTATCAAGGTCGTAGCCTGGACGACGGTAGATGATGATGGGGTAGGAGGTGAGTATGTCCTTCCATTTGTACCACTTGTGGAAGTCGCTCCAGTTGTCTGCACCGATGATGAGACTGAATTGGTGCTGTGGATATGCTTTGGTGAGTTCGCCGAGGGTGTTGACCATGTAGGATGGGATGGGCAGGCTGTTTTCGAAGTCGGAAACTCTGATGCCGTTCATCCCTTCCGTGGCGAGGTGGGCGATGTGCAGACGCTCGGTGTAGTCAAGGATGTCGGGATTGGCTGATTGCTTCAGCGGGTTCATTGGGGAAACCAAAAGCCACACTTCATCGACAATCTTCTGCTCTACGAGTGACTGTCCTAATGAGGTGTGGCCTATGTGGATGGGGTTGAACGAACCGCCGTAGATTCCGATGCGCATAGTGGGTTGTTGGTCTAATTGGACTTATTGGTCTAATAGGTTTCCTATAGACTGATAAACTCTTTAATTGCTGTGAGGGTTTCTTCTACCGCTTTCTCAAGGTCGTCGTTGATGATTACCGTGTCGAATTTCGGTGCGAAGCTGAGTTCGTATTCAGCACGGGCGATGCGTTGCTCTATGACTTCGGGGGCGTCTGTGGCGCGACCGATGAGGCGTTCACGGAGCGCATCTATGCTTGGCGGCTGGATGAAGATGCTCATGGCGCGGTTGCCGTAATGCTCTTTGATGCGGCATCCTCCGTGAACATCTACGTCGAACACCACATTCTCTCCTTCTTGCAATTGGTTGTCGACCTGCGACTTTAGGGTGCCGTAGTAGCGGTCGGTGTAGACTTCTTCGTATTCGAGGAACTCGCCTGCCTCAATTCGCTGACGGAATTCGTCGGGGCTGAGAAAGAAGTATTCCACTCCGTGCTGCTCCTGTCCGCGAGGCGGACGGCTTGTGGCGGAAATGGAGAAATGCAGGTTGAGTTCGGGGTGCTTCATCAGCCTGTTGATGATGGTTGATTTGCCACTTCCTGATGGGGCTGAGAATATTAGTAGTTTTGACATGGTCGGGGGGATTTCGTTGTTTCGTTATTTCGACTTCTTGTTATAAGACGTTGAGAACCTGCTCCTTTATCTGTTCAAGCTCGTCTTTCATTTGCACGACGATGTTCTGCATTTCTGCCTGGTTGCTCTTGCTGCCGGTGGTATTGATTTCTCGCCCCATTTCCTGTGCGATGAATCCGAGCTTCTTGCCTTGTCCGTGGCCTTCGTTCATTGTGTCGATGAAGTATTTGAGATGGTTGGTGAGGCGTTGTTTCTCCTCGTTGATATCGAGTTTTTCGATGTAGTAGATCATTTCCTGTTCCAGGCGGTTCTTGTCGTAGTCGACCGATACGGTCTTTTCGAGCGCCTCGGTTATGCGCTGGCGTATTTTTTCGGTTCTTTCCTGCTCGTATGGTTCGATGCTCTTGAGCAGATTGCCTATGTTCTGAATGTTTTGTGCAAATTTCTTTGCCAGCGCTTCGCCTTCCTGCTTGCGGAAGTCAATGAATTTGTCTATGGCTTCCTGTATGGCTGTTTTTGCTACAGCCCATTCCTCATCGCTTAGTTCTTCCACTTCGGTCTTGGAGAGCACGTCGGGCATGTGCATGAGCATGGGCAACCAGTTTTCCGGTTCGGGAATGCCGGTTTCTTCAGTGATATTTTTCAGTTGCTTGTAGTATTCGACTACGAGCGCTTTGTTTACCGGTGTGGCGGTTTGTGCCTCGTCCTTCTCGCACCAGATGTTGAAGTCGGCTTTGCCGCGCTCCACTTGCGATGCTATTATCTGGCGGATTTCCATCTCCTTTTCACGGTATATCGGAGCAATTCTTGTTGATAGGTCGAGGGCTTTGCTATTGAGCGACTTTATTTCGACATGTATTTTCTTTCCGTTGTATACGGCTGTGCTTTTGCCGTATCCTGTCATTGAAAGTATCATTCTGATTGTTTTTGGGTTATTAAATTTCTGCAAAAATAGTGCTTTTCCTCTTAATAGGAGAAGTTTTGTATTCAAACCTTCAAAAAAAGTAAGTTGTAATTTGTTTCTCTGCGCTAAGTTCTTGCGAAAAATACCAGAGAGGTTTCTGCAAAAGTTTGAGTGTATTTTTGTAGAGAAGTGCAGAGGGGTAGCATTATTGTCGCTCATATTGTGCGAGATGGAACCTGTTCTAATGGTCGTGGCGGATGCGTGTTTTGCCTGTGTTGCACGCAAACTGCGGACGAGGGATTGTTCTAAAGGTCGAATATCGGGTGCTTTGGTCTGTTTGAATTCTTAATATCTTTTAAAAGTGTGCAAAATACAACATTTGAGTGTCCATTTATTTTATTGCACCGAACGTTTTGCGTAAATTTGCACCCGATTTAAAGTGCATACTATGCTTGCCTCCCAAAAATGTATGTGTTCGCACACTGCATGGGGCAGGATGATAAAGAAATGTAAGTAATAATTAAATATTTTAGACGTGAAGATTAAAGGTAAAAAAATGTTGATGTTCATTGCTGCAGCGGTGTTTGCTGGTGGTATGAACGCTCAGGATGCCAATTCTCCGTTGGCAACGATGGATGTGACTCTTCAGCGCGCTATCGAGATTGCTTTGGCTGAGAACCCTACAATCAAGGTGGCAGAGAAAGAAATTGAAATTAAGAAAGTGGCAGATCAAGAAGCTTGGCAGAACCTCTTGCCGGATGTGTCTGTGAATCTCAGTCTTCAGCATACGTTGCTGGCTGCAGAAATGAAGCTGAATGGTATGACTTTTAAGATGGGACGTGACGGTGTTAATACTGCTGCGGGTATGGCAACTCTGAATTTGCCTCTTTTCGCTCCAGCGGTGTATCAGGCAATGAAACTGACCAAGGAGGATGTGAAGCTTGCTCAGGAAAAGGCGCGTTCTTCAAAACTCGATCTTGTCAACCAAGTGACTAAGGCATATTATCAAGTGCTCCTCGCTCAGGACAGCTACAACGTGATTGAGCAGAGCTATAAAATAAGCAAAGAAAACTTCGACGTAGTTAACGCTAAGTTCGGACAAGGACGCGTGAGCGAGTATGATAAAATCAGCGCCGAGGTGCAGATGAGAGGCCTTAGCTCGAGCCTTGTTTCCGCTAAAGCAGGACTTTCTAACGCCAAATTGCAGTTGAAGGTGCTGATGGGTGTCACTGCCAACGTTGACTTGAATGTTAATGATAAATTGCAGAACTACGAAAACGACCTTAAATTGGTCGAGCTTGAGTCTGCCGACAGCGAACTTGCAAACAATACAGCGCTTCGCCAGTTGGATCTGAACGAGCGTATGCTTGAGCGTAACTTGAAAATGCAGCGTACGAACTTCATGCCTACAGTGGCATTCCAGCTCACAGGACAGTATCAGTCGCTCTACAATGATTCATGGAATGTGTTTGACTATCCATGGTCACCGAGTGCGTCTATGTCTTTCGTAGTAAACATACCGCTCTTCAAAGCGAGCAACTTCACAAAGCTCAAGACTTCAAAGTTGCAGATTGCTCAGCTTCAGGACACACGCGTGAACACTCAGCGCCAGCTCAGCATGGCAGTGAAAGTCTACAAGGATAACATGGCTTCAAGCATGGCGCAGGTGAACAGTAACAGAGAGGCTGTGGTACAGGCCGACAAGGCTGTAGCTATCGCATCAAAGCGTTATGAGGTAGGACGCGGCACTATCCTTGAACTCAACCAGAGCGAGGTGTCGCTTACTCAGGCGCAACTTACTTATAACCAGTCAATCTATGAGTACTTGACTAACAAGGCTGATTTCGAATATACGCTCGGCCGTGAGAACTTCTGATAAAATAAGAAATTAAAATAAGATAGAAAGATGAAAAAACAGATTCAGATTGCATCCCTTGCTTTTGCGGCAATGATATTTGCTTCTTGCGGTGGGGATAAGAGTGCGGAAAATGCTGCTACAGTAAATCCTGCAGATGAAAAACCAGAGGTAAAGGTCGAGAAGGTTTCAATGCATAGTGTGCCTCAGACTGAAACATATACAGCAACGATAGAGAGCGACGTGAAGAACAATATCGCTCCTAACACTCCTTACCGTATTGAACGCGTGCTAGTTGACGTGGGCGACAATGTTCGCAAGGGCCAGGTACTTGTAACTCTCGACGCTTCAAACCTTAAGCAGTTGAAGATGCAGATTGAGCATCAGAAGTTGGAGTTTAAGCGTACTGACGAACTCTACAAGGTGGGTGGCGCTTCAAAGGCTGAATGGGACAACGCAAAGCTTCAGCTCGACATCATGGAGACGCAGCTCAAGCAGATGACTGAAAATATCCAGCTCGTGAGCCCAATCAACGGTGTTGTGACTGCTCGCAACTATGACGACGGCGATATGTACGGAAGCGGCGGACCTGTTTTGACTATTGAACAGCTCAATCCAGTAGAACTCGTAATCAATGTGTCTGAAACTTATTTCAGCCAGATGGTGAAAGGCATGCCTGTTGATGTTACTCTTGATGCTTACGAAGGAGAAACTTTCTCAGGAAAAGTTTCAACAGTATATCCTACTATCGACAAGCAGACTCATACATTCCCTGTTGAGGTGACTATCGCAAACCCAAGCAATAAGGTTCGTCCAGGAATGTTCGCTCGTGCGACAGTTAATTTTGGCGATGTACAGCATGTTGTTGTTCCAGACATGGCCGTTGTAAAACAGATCGGCTCAGGCGACCGTTTTGTATATGTGTACAAGGACGGCAAGGTATCGTACAACAAAGTGCAGATAGGCCGTCATATGGGCGAATATTATGAAATTATAAGTGGTATTGAACCAGGGTCAGAAGTTGTTGTTGCTGGTCAAACACGTCTTGCAGATGGTCGTGAAGTGACTGTTGTGAAATAAAGCAAAGACTTTAATCTTAAAGAATTAGTAAAAATGAGTATATACGAAGGAGCGGTCAAAAGACCGATAATGACGAGCCTGGCATTTTTTGCTATAATGATTTTTGGCTTGTTCTCATTAATGAAACTTCCGATTGACTTGATTCCAGATATCGACACTAACACCATTATGGTTATGACATATTATAATGGTGCCTCTGCCGATGATATTGAGAACAACGTCACTCGTCCGCTTGAAAACACGCTCAACTCAGTGGAGCATTTGAAGCACATAACTTCCAATTCAAAGGAAAATGTTTCAATTGTGACGCTCGAGTTTGAATATGGACATGATATTGACGCTTTGACGAATGATGTGCGCGACAAACTTGACATGGTTAGTAACTCTCTTCCTGATGAGGCTCAGACACCAATTCTGTTTAAGTTCTCTGCTGACATGATTCCAATTCTCATGCTTTCTGTTGAAGCGGAGGAAAGTCGTCAGGCTCTATATAAGATTCTTGATGATAATGTGGCAAATCCGTTGGCTCGTGTTGATGGTGTGGGTACCGTGTCTATTGCAGGTGCGCCGCAACGAGAAATCAACATATACCTCAATCCGCAGCAGATGGAGGCTTATAATCTCAGTCCTGCACAGATTAGCTCGGCCATTGCTGCAGAGAATCGAAATGTTACGGGCGGTGCTATAGATATAGGTTCTAATACATATACAGTTCGTGCAGAAGGCGAGTTTGACGATCCACAGGAGATGCTTGGCATAATTGTTGGTTCACACAACGGGGCTAATGTCCATCTGCGTGATGTTGCACGTATTGTCGACAATGTTGAGGAACGAGCACAAAAGACCTTTACCAACGGCACTCAGGGAGCAATGATTATTGTGCAGAAGCAGAGTGGTGCAAATTCTGTGCAGATTGCTAATAAGGTGAAGGATATGTTGCCGGAGTTTCAGAAGACGCTTCCGCCAGATGTGAAGTTGGGTATCATTGTTGATACGTCTGATAATATCAAGAACACCATCAACTCGTTGACGGAAACCATCATGTATGCGATGTTGTTCGTTGTAATCGTGGTGTTTGCCTTCTTGGGACGCTGGCGTGCAACAGTCATCATTGCTGTTACGATTCCGATGTCGCTCATCGCTTCGTTCATCTACCTTTATGCTACAGGTAGTTCGTTGAATATGATTTCGCTTTCATGTCTCTCAATTGCGATCGGTTCCGTTGTGGACGACGCCATTGTGGTACTTGAAAACGTAACTACACATATTGAACGTGGTTCTTCGCCTAAACAGGCTGCAATACACGCCACAAATGAGGTTGCTATTTCGGTTGTTGCATCAACACTGACAATGCTTGCCGTGTTCTTCCCTCTTACAATGGTGACAGGTATGACGGGAGTGCTCTTTAAGGAACTGGGTTGGATGATGTGTATCATTATGACTGTGTCTACAGTTTCAGCGCTCTCGTTCACTCCGATGCTTTGTTCTCAGATGCTTCGTCTGCAAAAGAAGCAGAGCAAGATGTTCAAAACTCTCTATGGACCAGTTCAGCGTTGGCTCGACAAACTTGATGTTTGGTATGAGAAACGAATCAATTGGGCTGTGCGACACCGTTGGACAGTTATTACAGGTTGCGTAGTCTTCTTTGTAGCGTCAATAGTACTCGCAGGAGTTGTTGGAATAAAGGCTGACTTCTTCCCTGCAAACGACAGTGGCCGTGTTAGTGCAACTCTTGAACTTCCTATTGGTACCCGTGTGGAAAAGGCTGAGGTTATTGCAAAAAAACTTTCAGACACTTGGCGTGAACGTTATGGCCATATCTTGAGGGCTTGTAACTTTACGATTGGTCAGGCTGGTGATGACAATACCTTCGCGTCGTTACAAAGCAACGGTTCTCATATCATTTCGTTTAATATAAACTTGGTTCCGTCTGACCAACGTGAAGAGGGGCTTGCACAGATCTGTGACGAAATGCGTGAAGACTGTAAGGCTATTCCAGAGCTGGCGAAATATAACGTACTCCTCGGTGGAGGTGGCGGCGGAATGGGCGGACAGAGCACTGCCTCATTCGAGATTTATGGATATGACATGGATGTCACTAATGACATAGCTAATGAACTGGCTTCAAAACTTCGTGAAAACTCAATGGTGGGCCAGGTAAATATTTCTCGTTCAGACGACCAGCCATCGCTTGTTATCAATTTCGACCGTGACAAACTGGCTCAGCAGGGACTTGGTCTTTCTGCGGCAGCGGGTAGCGTAAGGAATCTTATAACAGGTAGTCTGATGTCTTACTATCGTGAGGATGGTGAGGAATATGACATAAAGGTGCGCTATGAGGTAGCAGGACGCGAATCAATTGAGGATATAGAAAATATGCTTATCCCTAACGGTATGGGTAAGAATATTAAGGTGCGCGACATCGCTACAGTTGAGGAATCAACAATCCCTCCAACTATCGAACGTAAGGACCGCCAGCGTATTGTTACGGTTGATGCTGTACTTAAGGATGGTTATGCTCTTTCTGACGGAGTGGAAGCTGGTCGTGACATATATGAGAAGATGGATCTTCCAAGCGGTGTGAATATTCAAGTGTCCGGAACATACGAGGATCAGCAGGATAGTAACCGCGACCTTGGAACTTTGGGTATCCTGATTATTATTCTCGTGTTTATCGTTATGGCCGCACAGTTCGAGTCAATGACATACCCGTTCATTATCATGATCTCTGTTCCGTTTGCTTTGTCGGGTATCATCATAGCCCTCTGCTCAACAGGTACATCTATGAACATTATGTCGATGCTGGGAGGTATCATGCTGTTAGGTATCGTTGTGAAGAATGGTATCGTGCTTATTGATTACACGCAGTTGTTGCGCGAACGCGGATTAAGCCTCGTACAGAGTGCGGTTCTTGCTGCAAGAAGCCGTCTCCGCCCAATTCTCATGACTACGCTTACAACTATTCTCGGTATGGTGCCTATGGCTGTGAGCCAGGGTGTGGGTGCTGAGATGTGGCGTCCTCTTGGTATTTCGGTTATCGGTGGTTTGACAATTTCAACTGTTCTTACTCTTATTTATGTACCATCAATGTTCTGTATATTTGGAGCAGTTGGTATCAAGAGACAGCGTAAGAATTTGCGTGAAAAGCGTGAACTTGATGCTTACTGGAAAGAGAATGCCCAGAAGGAGCTGAAGTTTATAGCTGAAGATGAATAACCAAGAATAATAGGTGGAGGATTTGGGCTTGAGCCTGTGACTTCAGGACCAGATTCCTCCTACTTACAGACTCAAGGACTTGTAGACACAAGGACTTGCAGGTTCAGGAACTTAGAAACTTAAGAACTTACAAACTCAAGAACTTAATCGTATGAAATGTGTAATGATATCTTTTGACCAGGCGTCGCACGATGCTGTAATCGAGGCTCTTGACCGTTCCAACTGCCGTGGTTACACTATGATGGAACAGACTCAGGGGCGCGGTAGCAAAAATGGTGAACCGCATCTCGGAAGTCATGCCTGGCCGTCAATGAACTCCACAATATTTACTGTTGTTGAGGATAATCAGGTTGAACCGCTACTTGAGCGTCTTCACACAATCGATACAGATAGTGAAATGCTCGGACTTCGCGCTTTCGTGTGGGCTGTAGAGAAGAGCATTTAAAAATAAATTGATAAAAGCAGATATTCGCAACTGTAAAAGTCTGCATTTAAATAGATAGTCTATTCACCTAAACCTAAGTTGCGAAAGAAGGGATCGCGTCATGATGCGGTCCCTTCTGTTTTTTTGTGTGGAGGTTTATGCGATAAGTCTGTTGGGCAGATTTAGGTAGTATGCCGTGAAGCGTTTATAGCAACTTCTTGATGTTGTCTTCAAGTGAACCTTCCATGAAGTCACTGCGGACAACAACCTCGTTGGCTCTGTTGATGAGGAAGAATGTCGGCAACTTTTGTACTCCGTAAGCTGTAGTCACTTGGCCGTTGGTTTCGTGTACGCATATCCAAGGCAGTTTGTCTACTGCGTTCTTCCAGAAACTCAAGTTGTCGTCGAGAGATATTTGGAATATCTCAAAGCCTTGGCTGCGGTACTTTTCGTGCAATTCACGCATTTTTATTGTGCGCTCTGCCGATTCGTTCGCGCTGTACATTGTGAAGTCGAGCAAAACGACTTTGCCTTTCAAGTCTTTGATGTTCTGCGTCTTGCCATTTGCGTCAGGCAGGGATATGTTTATGATTCCTGTTTCTGAGATTTTTTCCGAGTCGAGTTCCAGCACTTTTTCTTTCACGGGTGCAGTGTGTTTCATGGCCTTGTTCGCTACATCGCTCAGTTTGTGCGTGCGTGGCGAATTTGGATGGTTCAACTGCCATGATGTGGCTATTGTGGCGTAGCATTTTGCGTCGTTGCGGTCCTTGTAAGGGTTGAACAAACTGTACGTCCCGCTTATGTCGGTCACTCCCTGCATCAGGGCATAGTATCCGCTGAGAGTAGAGTGGTGCTCCCTGATGTAGTTGTTGACTAACCAGTCCTTGTGCTCATTGATCAGGGTCGTGATGCTGTCAGTTATCTCTTTTGGGAAAAGGCTGTTGTTCTCTTCTATGGCGACCAGTTTCTTCTCCAGTTCGTTGCGCTTTATTATCATCTCCCTTATTCGCTCTGAGCAGTCAGACCCTTCTACGATATAGTCAGTATCCATCGTTTTGCTGTCTGCGCTAATCTTCACAGTCTCAGTTGAGTCTATTGCTAAGTCGATGCGGTGGTTGTTCATTACGAGGGTGTAGAAGTCAGGTGTTGACGGAGCGTCTGCCTTGAAGCGGAAGTCGCCTTCTTCGTCCAGTTTGACGGAGTCGACCGGTACGAACTTGTCCTTAGTTATCGCAACGAGATATAGAGTCGAATCTTTTGCGTTGGTGATAGTTCCTTCAACGCTGAATTTGGGTGTGCTGTCACATGAAGCGAGCGCGATTGCAGCTGCGCAAATGGCGATGTGCGTTGTTTTCATCAGTGTTTGTATGTTTTTGAGTGACTTTTGTTTTTTCTTTTTTACAGTTGCAAAAGTACGAATAAAAAGGGTGTAAGTCGGTTTTTATGATAAAAAAACTCAAAACGAATCACTTTTTGTCTATAATCCACCGAGTTACGGAGTTAAAATGTTAACTTTGCATGAATTTTGATGCTTAAAAATAATATAAGATGAACGTAATTACAAAAAAGGTCTCTTTGCCTGATGGAAGAGAAATCAGCATTGAGACAGGAAAGTTGGCTAAACAAGCCGATGGAGCCGTGATGCTTACAATGGGCAACACTATGCTCTTGGCCACTGTTTGTGCCGCAAAGGATGCAGTACCAGGAACAGACTTTATGCCTCTCCAGGTTGAATATCGTGAAAAGTATGCCGCAGCAGGACGATTCCCTGGAGGTTTCACTAAGCGTGAAGGCAAGGCTTCTGATGAGGAAATCCTCACATGTCGTCTTGTTGACCGCGCGCTCCGTCCGTTGTTTCCTTCAAACTATCATGCAGAGGTTTACGTAAACGTTACTCTTTTCTCTGCCGACGGAGTTGATATGCCTGATGCTCTTGCTGGTTTTGCAGCATCTGCTGCATTGGCGGCTTCAGATATTCCGTTTGACGGACCAATCTCAGAGGTGCGCGTTGCACGTATCAATGGCGAATTTGTAATCAACCCTACATTTGAGCAGCTCAAAGAGGCTGATATGGACCTCATGGTGGGCGCTACAGAAGAGAACATCATGATGGTTGAGGGTGAGATGAAGGAAGTTTCTGAGCAGGATCTCCTTGAAGCTCTCAAGGCAGCTCACGAGGCTATCAAGCCACAGTGCCGCATACAGAAAGAACTCATGAAGGAACTCGGAACAGATGTTAAGCGTGAATATTGCCACGAAATCAATGACGAGGAACTTCGCGAGGACATCTCTAAGCAGTGCTTCCAGAAGTGCTACGACATCACAAAGCAGGGACTTGACAAGCATGCACGCGCTGCGGCTTTCGAGGCTGTTCGTGAAGAATATAAGGAGGCTTACATGACTGCGCATGCTGAACTCAGCGAAGACGAACTTGCTGAGAAGAATGCGCTCATCGACCGCTACTACCACGATGTAGAGCGCGATGCTATGCGTCGTTGCGTTCTCGACGAAGGTGTGCGTCTCGATGGCCGTAAGACTACCGACATCCGTCCTATCTGGTGTGAGGTATCTCCGCTTCCAGGACCACACGGTTCAGCAATCTTCACTCGTGGTGAAACGCAGGCTCTCACTTCATGTACTCTCGGCACAAAACTCGATGAGAAGCTCGTTGACGGAGCTCTTGAGCGCTACTATATGCGATTCCTTCTCCACTACAACTTCCCTCCATTCTCAACAGGCGAGGCAAAGGCGCAGCGTGGTGTAGGTCGTCGCGAAATCGGTCACGGACACCTCGCATGGCGTGGTCTTAAGGGACAGATCCCTGCTGATTACCCTTACACTGTGCGTGTGGTGAGCGATGTGCTTGAGTCAAACGGTTCTTCTTCAATGGCTACAACATGTGCCGGAACACTTGCGCTCATGGATGCAGGTGTGCCGATGGCAAATCCTGTATCAGGTATTGCTATGGGACTTATCAAGAACCCAGGTGAAGACAAGTATGCAGTACTTTCTGACATCCTCGGCGATGAGGACCACCTCGGCGACATGGACTTCAAGACTACAGGAACAAAGAACGGACTTACTGCAACACAGATGGACATCAAGTGTGACGGACTCTCATACGAAATCCTTGAGAAGGCACTCATGCAGGCTAAGGCTGGTCGTGAGCACATCATGAACGAAATGATGAAGACAATCTCAGAGCCACGTGCAGAACTCAAGCCACACGTTCCTCGCATCGAGCAGCTCATCATTCCGAAGGAGTTCATCGGAGCTGTTATCGGTCCTGGCGGCAAGATTATCCAGCAGATGCAGGAAGATACTCAGACTACTATCACTATCGATGAGGTTGACGGAGTGGGCAAGGTGCAGGTTTCTGCTCCGAACCGCGATGCTATCGAGGCAGCCTTGGCTAAGATTAAGGCAATCGTTGCAATACCTGAAATCGGTGAGGTTTACCACGGAACAGTTCGTAGCGTAATGCCTTACGGATGCTTCGTAGAGTTCCTTCCTGGCAAGGACGGACTCCTCCACATCTCAGAGATTGACTGGAAGCGTCTTGAGACAGTTGAAGAGGCTGGCATAAAGGAAGGCGATGCTATCGACGTCAAGTTGATGGAGATCGACCCTAAGACTGGCAAGTTCAAACTTTCTCGCCGTGCTCTCATCGAAAAGCCTGCAGACTACGTAGAGCGTCCTGCTCGTCAGCGCCCAGAGCGTGGCGAACGTCGTGACCGCGGTGAGCGTCGTCAGCGTCCAGAGCGTCGTGAAGTACGCAATGAGGCAGAAGGTGCTGCAAGTGCAGACGTACCAAGCGCACTCGATGATATGCTGAAGTAAAAAGCAGTCAATAGCGACTATATAAATAGTTGAAGCGGACTTCCACTTTTGTGGGAGTCCGTTTTTTGTTGCCTTGTGGCGCCCGAATGTACGGCTTGGAAATGCGTGGCTTCGCTGAATATATGCCACCACCCGTGTGGAAATTTAGTTTTACCTCGGTGCAGAGTTTCTGCCATTTCTCTGAAAAGTATAAATAAAACTTATATTTGTAAGAATAAAACTAATATTTATATAAATAAAACTATTATTTGTACAAATATTACTTTTATTTATAGTTTTCTCCGAGGGGTGACTGAATTTCCACCGAAGTGTTGGTGATTTTTTAACGGGGTTTCGTGGATTTTCCAGCGTTGCTGTGCTGAGTCTTGATTTCGGTATAGCCTGAAATGTGAATAACTACAACAAAAATGTTAACAAACTAAAAAGTATTTGTTTAAAACGACATAATGTAGTTTATTTGCATTGTGAATATTGGAGAAGAACACTCTTATTGATAACAAACTAATAATTATATGACAATGAAAACGCTTACAGACAAGGAGTTAGAGATAATGAACGTGCTTTGGGACAAGGGTGCGATGTCGATGCGCGACTTGCACGAGTGTTTGCCAGAACCGCGTCAGCACTTCAACACCGTTTCTACAGTGGTACGCAGACTGGAGGAACGTGGCTTTATCAGCCACGAGGCTCTCGGGGCTCGTTTCTTCCACTACAAGGCTGCCATCAGCCGTGAGGATTACAACATCCGCAAGCAGAAAGGCTTTGTGAGCAAGTTCTTCGACGGTTCGTACATGAACTTCGTTTCCCAACTCGTGAAGGAGGAGGAAATCAGTGTGGAGGAACTGAAGGAACTCATCAAGATGGTGGAGGAGGGAAAATAGTAGACCCACCCTTAACCCCTCCCAGGGGAGGGGAAATCTATACAGTTTCTTCCCGCTAACATATTAGTAATAATCAGGACTTCCACTCCTAATACTCCCCTCCCTTGTGGAGGGGGCGGGGGAGGGTCTCCTCACAACCTTAAAAACTTACAAACTCAAAAACTTATATGCTATATATCTTAAGTTGGGCATTCTGTTTGGCATTGTTGCTGGCAGTATATAAAGTTTTTCTTAGTGGAACGACGTTCCATCGCTTCAACCGTTTCCTGCTGTTGGGCTTCTTGGCGTTGTCGGCAGTGCTTCCGTTGTGTCACATCGAGACGGAACATACTGACATCGCTATTGCCAACACGGAGTTTGTACGCACTTTGGAGACTCTGCAGGATGGTGGTATGAATGCTGCAGAACGTTCTGCTGTAGTGCCGAATGGAGAGGGAACGGCGATTACTGATGTTGCTAACGATGGCACTAAAGCGGAAGATAAACCAGTCGTGTGGCCTTATCTGCTCGTAGGCGTCTACTTGATGTATGTGCTGATAATCCTCAGCGGATGGGTGCGGTCCACCGTGAAGATGAAGCGTTTTCTGCGTGCTTGCCGTCGCTATCGTCTTGGCAGGTGGGTGCGCCTGGCGGTGCATAAGAACCTGTTCGGGCCGTTCAACTGGATGAACTACATCGTCGTGCCCGACGAGGAGAGAAAACTGCACACCGATGTGGCAGTATGTCATGAGATGGCGCATGTGCGCTGTCTGCACTGCATCGACCTGGTTGTAGTGGGAGTGTGCGCTCTCGTCAACCCTGTGGCGTGGCTCTTGCTGCGCGAACTGAAAGCACTTCATGAGTATGAAGCCGACGACCACGTGTTGCGCAGCGGTCGGTTGGAGGCTAAGACATACCAAACTCTATTAATAAAGAAAACTGTCGGTGCGGAGGCCTACGCATTGGCAAGTTGTCTAAATTTCAATCTTAAAAACCGAATCATTATGATGAAGAAAGAACAGACAAACGGATGGCGCAAGGCATGGTTGCTTGCAGTCATTCCAGTAGCAGGCGTGGCTCTTGCCGTATTTGCAAAGCCTGCATCAGAGGCCGACAAGAGTGTGGACATCTGTCTCGCACCAGTAGAAACAGCAGATATTCCGCTGCAGCCTGACGCTTCGAGAGCTGTGAATCTCTATGTCGAGAAGGACGGCGACGTGTATTGCTCATTAGGCGGACACGCGTTCTTCAAGCACGAGAAGCAGCAGATAGACATCGAACTTGACGACGTTGTCAGCCAGGGAGTGATGGACGCATACGAGAACGGCAAACCTACAGCTGTACATATCACTTGCGAGGAAGGCACTGATGTCGAGAAATATAAGTCTGTGCATAGACAAGCACGCGCAGCTCTGACTTTGACGAAGTCGAAGGTAGACAATCCTGAGAAGATTGACGGGCGAATTGCAGTGCACAATAATGAGTATAGGGCACTTCTTGGAAGTTCTGCCGTGGCAGACAATGACACTATCTACAAAGTGGTGGAGGAGCTGCCAGAGTTCCCAGGCGGAACAGGCGAACTGATGACTTACTTGATGAAGAATCTGGTCTATCCGCAGGAATGCAATGCTGTTCCTGGTTTCGGAATGAGAGTCATAGTCAGAGTTGTTGTAGAGAAAGACGGAAGTCTGAGCGACATCACTGTGCAGAAGCACAAAGACAGCAACAAGGAAACACCTGAAAACAAGGCAGCCCTCGACAAAGCACGCGAGGCAGCACGCAAGGAAGCCATCAGAGTGGTGCAGTCTATGCCAAAGTGGACTCCTGCCAAGCATAAAGGCAAGGCAGTGAGGTGCTACTTCACTATGCCTGTAGCCTTTAGAACGAATTAAATCACATTAGTAGTTGAGGAGTAAGGAGGTGAGTAGTTGAGTCGGATGCTCACTTTTTCTAACACCCTCCTCCTTACTCCTCAACTCCTTAACTACTTAACTCCCCATCTCCTTACTCCTCATCTCCTCACCTTAGCTCAGCAGCAATGCTGTGCAGCTATTCTCATGCCCAAATTGAAACAGATTTTAGTTAAACAATAGCGTATGCATGCACGGCCTGCTGTCGTTGTGAAATGCCGGCAGGTCTTTATGTTAGAAGAGATGTGGAGTGAGTAGGGACGCAACGTGTTGCGTCCGAAAGAGAATGGAAGTAAGAAACAATAGAAAATAAAAAGTTAACTGTCAATATGAAGAAACTTATCAGCATCGTCATTGCTCTGGCCGTGTGTGGCGGAGCGTTGGCGCAGCAGAAACAGGGACACGTCAGACGTCCCAAACCTAGAGGTGTCGGGGTAAATACGGTAGTGGGGCAAGCGCAACTTGAAGTGCAGTACGCATTCAACGCCACCGATGTCAAGAATCAGAACACGTATATTGACCTGCACTGTCTGCTAGTCGGTAAAGACGGCTTGAGCAAGCAATACAGCGTTTTTTTGGAACGTAGCGATTCGTTATACGATGCCTATCTGAAAGCTCATCCGAATGCGGAAGGTGTGCCGAGCAACTCTTTTACATTAGGTCGGAACGGTGAGTATTGGAGCGAATACCAATATACGGAGATATTCACAGAGAGCGGTGTGCAAACCTTCTATTCATGGATGCCGTGGGCTATGGAGAAGTACAATGCCTACTACACAGAGCCGACAGGTATGCAGAAATGGACTGTCGGAACAGAAACTCAGTTGATACTTGGTCACAAGTGTCAAAAGGCGACATGTAATTGGAGAGGGCGCAATTTCGTGGCATGGTTCGCATCCGACATACCAGTGCGTTTGGGACCGTGGAAATTCAACGGACTTCCTGGACTCATACTGAAGGTGTACGATACAGAGAAACTCTACGTCTACGAAGCTGTGAGTTTGCGTTCTGGAAACTTCCCGATTAAAAAACGTGACTATAACGAGTTTAGTAAGGACTCACGCGACCACATTTACCGTCTTCAAGTGGCTGCCAACCGTGATCATCTGAAAACAGGAGGCGCAATCAGCCGCACCACAGGGCTCCCCGCATCTAAGAAACACCCTTACGAGCCTTTGGAGAAAGAGTAACCACCATCCCTCATAACTAAAAAACTACAGACATGAGACTTATTACCATCATCCTTGCCCTTGCTGTATGCACTATGGTAAGCGCTCAATCCAAACAAAGCAAGAGATGCCCTGCACCAATTTACAGCAGGGACTTTGCGAACATGGAAATATTAGACACAACCCAAATCCGTGTCCGCTATGCCTTCTGCGCCGAGAAAATTGACGACCCGCTGACGTATATCGACCTGCAGCGACTCGACATTGGCAAGCGTGTCACCAAGTACTACAGCGAGTTTGTATATCAAAGCGACTCGCTCCGCGCCCTGTGGGGTAAGAAAAATTCGGGAGCCCGTTCCAGTCCGAGTTGGCTTGGCGTGAAAGGTCGATTATACGAGCAATGGAGTGAATACGAATGGAGTGACTATTTCTTCGAAAACGGCCAATTGACTGAGTTCTGCCAGATGCCGCAGTGGCTGCATCGCTATAACTCGAAATACACTGAACCTATTCCGAAGCAGAAGTGGACGTTGACCAGCGAGACGCAGATCATCATCGGCTACAAGTGCCAGAAAGCCACATGCCGTTTCCGTGGTCGTGATTTTGAGGCGTGGTTCACTACGGACATTCCCGTGAAACTCGGTCCGTGGAAGTTTGGCGGACTCCCAGGACTCATCCTTAAGGTTTATGACAAAGACCGGCTCTACACCTTCGAGGCTATCGGCATAGAGAAGCGGGCGCATCCTATCACCCGATTCAAGTGCTTTAGAGACTACACGAAATACTCCCGTGAAAAGGTTTGGAAGATGCAACGTGAGTTCAACGAGAACTGGTATAAGGCTGTCGACTATCATAAAGTGACAATAGACGCGTCCGGAAAAGCGGTTATAGGAGAAGCTGTCTCCATCCATTCGCCTTACGAACCGCTGGAGTTGGAGTAGAAGAATGACGAACTTAAAACTCATAAGCATGAGACTTTTAGCAATAACATTTCTGTCATTCATGGTCGCACTGCCAATGATAGGGCAGACGATAATTGACGGCATGGTGACGGATTCGCTTGGAGTGTCAGTTGACGCCTATGTCACAGTGTCGCCAAAGGGTGAGAGCAGTATCATTGGTTTTGCCGATACTGACGAGAAGGGACACTACAGACTGGAGTTTACAACCGATGCGGATTCGGTGACAGTCATTGCTGCCGGAATGGCTATAGGACAGCATGTGCGAGTGGTGGCAAACCGTTCGCAACGGCTCGACATCCGTGTGGGCAAGAAGACGGTTGAACTGAAGGAGGTGTCGGTCAAGGCTCAGAAGATACGTCTGGAGGGTGACACGCTGAAGTACAGTGTGGCGTCGTATGCACAGCAGGGCGACCGCGTCATTGGTGATGTGCTGAAGCGTATGCCTGGCATCGAGGTGTCGGAAAGCGGAAGGATAAAGTTTAACGGCAAGAGCATTAATAAGTTCTACGTGGAGGACATGGACCTGTTGCAAGGACGCTACGGCATAGCCACCAATAATATCAACGCCCAGGATGTAGCAACAGCGGAAGTGCTGGAGAATCATCAGTCAATCAAATCGTTGCAGGGAAAGGTGCTGACTGACGATGTGGCGATAAATCTGAAACTGAGGGACTCTGCAAAGGGTACTGTGGCGGTCAACTCAATGTTTGGCGGAGGATATTGCCTGCCAAACGGTGAGAAGCGGTTTGGAGGGTTGGAAGGCGGATTATGGGCTGCCGAACTCGTAGGTATGTACTTTGCCAAGACTCGTCAGAATATGACCTTGTATAAGGGCAACAACACGGGCGACGATGTGTCGAAGGAACTGACAGCCCATTACTCCAGTGTCAACAGCGTGGGACTTTATCCGTTTTGCCCTACAGGGGCGATACTTCCGTCGGGTTCCGGACTGCCGCAGAAACGCACGTTCGACAACCGCTCTCATGTGCTGACGGCTAACCATCTGGAGAAAGTGGACAAGGATGCGGAATTGACGTTCAATCTTTCGTACTATGACGACAACATACGTCGTGAGGGCGATTCGCGGAGCGACATTTTCCTAAGCGATGAACGGCGTCTGCTCACTTCGGAGACTATGACTTCTCAAACCCACATTCACAACTTGAGCGGACAGGCGCGCTATTGCCGCAATGCGTTTGACGGTTTCCTTGCCAACGTGCTGAAGTTTGATGCCAACTGGAATTCCGATAATGTGGAGAGTCGCATGGATTGGTCTTCCCCTGACGGGAGAAACGGAGGCGAGGTCGTGAATCAGCACTTCGACCGTCCCGCCTTGTCGGTGAGCAACACGTTCAACACCATCCGCAACATTGGCAAACATAACCTTGACCTCCATTTCTCGCTTGGCTATTCCCAGCGTCCCAACACCCTGACGGTCGGCATCGACAGCCTTGCCTCAGCCAGCCTGACGGAGTATGTGCAGGATGTCGATTCGCGCCACATAGCAGGCAATTTCCACACAAACTTCCGGCTTACGTTCGGTGGCTTCAAGGCATCCTATGGGATTGTGGCGCATGCAAGCCTGCACGGAATAGAGACGAGTTTGGAGGCTGATAACCTCACAACCTTCCAACCTCATAGCCTCTTGAACGATCTTTGGTACAACACTTACGAAGTGACGCTTGGTCAGCACTACACATACGATTACCGCCGATTCCAAGTGAATCTCGGATGTCCGTTAAGTCTTTACACCCAGATGCTTGACGACAGGATTCGTGACTCTCGCGACACATACACCCATCTGCTCGTGTCGCCAACACTCTCATTGAAATACTATTGGCGCGACTGGTCGTCATCGATGAGCGCGAGCTACAACAAGACGGTGGGCGACCCTGGCGGAATCTACAGCGGTTACATCATGCACAACTACCGTTCCTTCCAGCGCAGCTATGTGGACCAGCTCTCCGAGACCGACCGTTTGGGTGCAAACATATCGGTGAGTTACCGCAATGCGCTGACTGCCACATTTGTCAATGTCGGGGCAAGTTACTCACGCTCTCGCGACAACCAGATTTACGGTTACGACTACGATGGTGCCACAAGTGTGGTACAGGCTGTGGACCAGCGCACCACTTCCGACAACTATAGTGTCAGTGGCGAACTGAACAAGGGCTTCGACTGGTTGCAGTCGTCATTCAGGGTCTTCGGAGGATATAGCGCGTCAAACAGCGAACGTCTTGTCGGGGGAGTGGTCTATCCGTTCTCTTCCCGCACAGTGAGCATAGGCGGAGGAGGTACAATAACCCCTCTCCCGTGGCTCAACTTTGTGGTGAGCAGCGGCTATAGTTGGAACAGGAGTTTTGCCGACGGCAGTTCGGCAGACATGACGCAGACTGTGCGCACGGCAACACAGCGTTTCAAGATGAACATGTATGTGACGAAACAGCTCACTCTGACTGCTACCGTTGAGGACAACTACAACAATCTGACGCAGACCGACCGCCATGCTTGGTTTGGCGATGTGCAGGCAAAGTACAAACTCGGCAAGGCTGATTTGGAACTGGAGGTGAACAACGTCTTCAACCAGAAGACCTATACCCGTGTGAACTACAGTGGACTTGACATCCATGCTTCCTCAAGCCGCCTACGACCAATGAGCGTAATTGTGAAGTTAAGGTTCAAATTGCTGTAAAGACGGACTTTATGGGCTGATGGTGGATTTGTCATTTTGACCGCATAAAACATTAGGAGGGTGCAACCGTTCGGATGTACCCTCCTAATTATATCGAATGTGAATGTCTGCCAGTTTAGAACTTGAAGATGATAAGCATTGCGTAACCAAGCACGAGACCGAGAACTCCCATGATGATACCTACCTTCATCATCTCCTTCTGCTCGATGAAGCCGGTAGAGTGGGCGATAGCGTTTGGCGGTGTGCTGATAGGCAGAATCATAGAAACTGATGCTGAGATGGCTACGCCTACCATGAGCGCAGATGGACCTCCCATTGATGCGAATGCTTCTCCTGCAGTAGGGTCAGCGCTGATACCGCTTGCAACGAGTCCGAGGATAGGTGCGAGGAGCGATGCTGCTGCTGAGTGAGAGATGAAGTTGGAGAAGAGGAAACATACGAGTCCTGAAATTATCATAACGATGAGTGGTGACCATGATGCAAACGGAATAGACTCAACAAGCACGTTTCCGAGTCCAGTCTTGTCGAGAGCGACACCAAGAGCGAAACCGCCGGCAACCATCCAAAGCACGCTCCAGTTGATTTCCTCAAGGTCGCGACGCTGAAGGATGCCTGTGGCACAGAATGCTGCGATAGGTATCATTGCTACCACGTTGGTGTTGAGCCCCCAAAGTTCCTTGCCGAACATCCAGAGGAAAATTGTTACGATGAATGTGACGATTACAGTTGTAGTCTGATAACCTTTCTTCATTTCGCCCTCAATGACGAGATTTATTGTCTTCTGCTTGAATGGGAAGAGGAACTTCAGAAGGAACCATGATATGAAGAGCAGAATGATTACAAATGGAGTCATGCGCATCATCCACTCAGGGAAAGTGATGTCAATGCCGTTGAACTTGTTGAGGTTGTCGAGAACAATGAGGTTTGGCGGTGTGCCGATAGGGGTCATTATACCTCCGAGGTTGGCTCCTACAGGGATGGCAAGCGCAAGGGCGATACGTCCCTTACCGTCGGCAGGAAGTGAACGAAGCACAGGTCCGAGGAATGCAAGCATCATAGCGGCTGTGGCAGTATTGCTGACAAATGCAGAGAACAGCGCTGTCACGAGGATGAAGCCGAGAAGCACAGTCTCTGACTTTGTGCCGAAAGGCTTGAGAAGAACGCGTGCCAATACAACGTCGAGCTTGGTCTTAGTCATACCGATGGCAAGCACAAAACCGCCGATAAACAGCATGATAGTAGGGTTGGCAAAGCAGTGCATGATGTCTGCATACTTTACAAATTCGCCGTACTCTTCGCTTGTGAGGAAACTGAATGCGCTGTTCGACACCGTCAATAGCATAATAACGACGACAATCATTGATGTGACCCATGATGCCAATGCCTCAGTAAGCCACATCAACGCTGCAAATACAAATAATGCAATCACGCGGTGCTGAACCACTGTCAATCCTTTGAGCCCCATGTCATGGAACATTTCTGTAGGGATAAATGCCACTACGAGTGTGATCGCTGTAATGATTGCCATCTTGATAGCGTTGGTAGAAAGGTTTCTCCTTTTCTTCAACAGGTTTTTCTTATGGATTCTGTCAACAAGGTGAAATCCATGAAATTTTTTAAACATTGTTTTATAGATTTATAGAATTGATATTTTTGCGTGGTTCAGCATGGTGTTTCGACCTAAAAATCAAAACGATGGCAAAGTTAGGCATTTTTTATGTAGCGCCCATAAGGAAAAACTAAAAAGACGACTTTTGAGTGATTATTATATGTCATACATGCGTTTGCATCGTTCGCAGTAAGGCCAGTGACGAGAGTTCGGTATAAGATATAGCAGGCCAGCGACATTCTCGTATGCAAACATTGTGGGCAGGTGGTGGGCTATAAGGATTATCAAAATTCACTCATAGTGTAAAATATCAGCGTTATCGAGCGAAGAATCCATCATCTTCGCGCAGGGAATCCAATATAATAGCACAAAGAAGTTGGTACCTTCGCACATAGAAACCATCATCTTTGCACAGAGAATCCGGCGCCATCACACAAAGAAACCGATACCATCGCGCAGAAAAATCAGCACATCACGCTAAAAAATCCCCTCCACCCCGATACAAAACTGCCGCTACGCCGCTCCTTACTTCCCGACCCCTCGCTGAAAACTATAAATAAAAGTAATATTTGTACAAATAATAGTTTTATTTATATAAATATTAGTTTTATTCTTACAAATATAAGTTTTATTTATACTTTTCTCCGCAGTGCCGCAAAATATTTACCGAGGTGAAGGTGAGTTTCTTCTGCTGTGGAGGTATGTTACTGCTGCGGCGAAAGTGATTTTCCACCTCGGAGATGTTGACATATCAGCGCTTATCCTCTCAATCCGTTTCAGTGTTCAAAAAGGACATCCAGTAATGCTTGTGCTTTCGGGCGGACACGAAGGGGCGTAACCAATGGACGTAACGGGTTGCGCTCTGCGGCAAATGTGAGTTTGAACGAGGTCGACCAAATAGAGAAACTGTTATATCTACATATAGCTATGGATATAAAAAAACGGCGGATGTGATTCCGCCGTTCTGAATTTCAAAGATTTATGTCTTAATCTTCGTTGAGGATGTTCATGATTTCGCAAGCAGCTTTTGCTACAGAAGTACCAGGTCCGAATACAGCCGCTACGCCTGCTTGGTAGAGGAACTCGTAGTCTTGTGCAGGGATAACACCGCCGGCGATGACGAGGATGTCCTCGCGACCGAGTTTCTTGAGCTCTTCAATGAGCTGCGGAATGAGTGTCTTGTGGCCTGCTGCAAGTGAAGATGCACCAACGAGGTCAACGTCGTTCTCAACAGCCTGGCGTGCAGCCTCAGCTGGAGTCTGGAACAATGGTCCCATGTCAACGTCAAAACCACAGTCAGCATATCCCGTTGCAACTACTTTTGCACCACGGTCGTGTCCGTCTTGTCCCATCTTCGCAACCATGATGCGTGGGCGACGGCCGTTCTTCTGAGCAAATTGCTCTGTTGCCTGACAAGCGATTTCGAAATCCTTGTCGTTCTTGCTTTCTGATGAATACACGTTGCTGATAGTTCTGATTACTGCTTTGTAACGTCCTACGATAGCCTCGCAAGCGTCTGAAATCTCACCGAGCGTACAGCGCAATCCCGCAGCCTTTACAGCCAAGTCAAGGAGGTTGTTTTCGCTCTTCTTGCCTTCGTTGAATTCACGTACACATTCTGTGATTGCATCGAGAGCCGCCTTGCAAGCTGCTTCGTCGCGCTTAGACTTAAGGTCTTTAAGGGCTTCTTCTTGCTGGATGCGTACTGCTGTGTTGTCAACTTCGAGAATATCGATTGGATCTTCGTGCTCAAGGCGATACTTGTTGATACCAACGATAGTCTGGTTGCCTGAGTCGATACGAGCCTGAGTGCGAGCAGCAGCCTCTTCGATACGCATCTTTGGAAGACCTGTTTCGATAGCCTTGGCCATACCGCCGAGCTTCTCGATTTCCTGGATGTGTGCCCATGCCTTGTGAACGAGTTCGTCAGTAAGTTTCTCTACGTAGTAAGAACCAGCCCATGGGTCGATGCTCTTGCATACCTGTGTCTCATTCTGGATGTAGATCTGAGTGTTACGGGCGATACGTGCTGAGAAGTCGGTAGGGAGAGCGATAGCCTCGTCGAGTGCGTTAGTGTGGAGCGACTGGGTGTGACCGAGTACAGAAGCCATAGCCTCAATACATGTACGTCCTACGTTATTGAATGGGTCCTGTTCTGTAAGTGACCATCCTGAAGTCTGTGAGTGAGTGCGAAGAGCCATTGACTTAGGGTTCTTAGCACCGAAACTCTTGACAATCTTAGCCCAGAGGAGACGACCTGCACGCATCTTGGCGATTTCCATGAAGTGGTTCATGCCAATAGCCCAGAAGAATGAGAGGCGAGGAGCAAACGCGTCAATGTCGATGCCTGCGTTCACACCGGCGCGAAGGTAGTCCATACCGTCGGCAAGAGTGTAAGCCAACTCGATGTCTGCTGTAGCACCTGCTTCCTGCATGTGGTAACCAGAGATTGAGATAGAATTGAACTTAGGCATCTTCTGTGATGTGAATTCGAAGATGTCAGCGATGATCTTCATTGAGAATGCAGGTGGGTAGATGTATGTATTACGCACCATGAATTCCTTGAGGATGTCGTTCTGGATTGTACCAGCCATTTCTTCGAGCTTAGCGCCCTGCTCAAGACCCGCGTTGATATAGAATGCAAGTACAGGAAGTACTGCGCCGTTCATTGTCATTGACACGGACATCTTGTTCAATGGGATACCAGCGAAGAGTGTCTTCATGTTCTCAAGTGAACAGATTGACACACCGGCCTTACCAACGTCGCCCACAACACGTTCGTTGTCAGGGTCGTAACCGCGGTGAGTAGGGAGGTCGAATGCAACAGAGAGACCTTTCTGTCCGCTTGCAAGGTTGCGGCGGTAGAAGGCGTTACTTTCTTCGGCAGTAGAGAAACCTGCGTACTGGCGGATTGTCCAAGGGCGGAATGGGTACATCATTGAGTATGGTCCGCGGAGATAAGGAGGAATACCTGCTGCAAAATCGAGGTGTTCCATTCCTTCAAGGTCCTCTTTAGTATATACTGGCTGCACATCAATCTGTTCAGGAGTTCTCCAGTTTGCAGAGATGCCGCTGTCTTTTTGCCACTGCTGGCCGTTCTTGGCCTCTATGCCGGCATAAATGTCTATGTTGTTAAAATCTTTTCTTGCCATAATTAGATTCCGAGTTTAGCGTTATACTCCTTCAGTGTTTCCAACTGGTTAACTCTCACGTGAATGAAATTCTCGATGCCGGCAGCCTTGAGTTCGTCAGCGCATGCTGGAGCGCCTGCTACTACGAACATTGCTCGGCCGTCGAGAGCCTTGAATGCAGGGATTGCGTATTCTGCGTACTCGTCGTCGCTTGAGCAGATTACAACGATGTCTGCACCTGCCTTAACAGCCTCTTCAACACCTTCCTCTACAGTTGCGAAGCCGAGGTTGTCGATAACCTTGTAGCCTGCACAAGCGAGGAAGTTGCATGAGAACTGAGCGCGTGCCTGGCGCATAGCAAGGTTGCCGATAGTGAGCATAAATGCCACTGGCTGCTTAGGTGCAGATTCTGTAGCGAGACGGAGTGCTTCAAACTCGCTTGCGAGACGGCTCTTGTCGAGTGCGGTGATGCCGGCATTTTCATGCTCTCCGCATCCGCATTTGCATCCGCAAACAGGAGTCTTGCCGTCAGCCTTCTCGTTGAAGTTAGGGAACTGGTTTGTGCCGAGCAAGAATTCCTTACGCTTTGCAGCGTTTGCGTGGCGAGTCTTGTTTGTGGCGTTGATTGTCTCCTGAATCTTTCCAGCAGTAGCGAGTGCGAGGAATCCGCCTTCGTTCTCTACAGAGAGGAAGAGTTTCCATGCTTCCTCTGCGATAGCGTTTGTGAGGTGCTCAATGTAGTATGAACCACCTGCAGCATCAACGATTTTGTCGAAGTGAGCTTCTTCCTTGAGGAGGAGTTGCTGGTTACGAGCTAAACGCTCAGAGAAGTCATCCGGAGTTTGGTATGTCTTATCGAAAGGAACAACGACGATAGAGTCTACGTTTGCAATAGCTGCTGACATTGCTTCGGTCTGAGTGCGGAGCAAGTTTACGTAGCTGTCGTACATTGTTTGGTTGTATTCAGTTGTGATGGCGCAAACGTTCATTTTGCAAGCACAGTCGCACTTTGGTTCGTATTGCTTAACGATTTGTGCCCAAAGCATGCGTGCTGCACGGAACTTAGCTATTTCCATGAAGTAGTTTTCGCTCACTCCCATATTGAACTTGATGCGGCGTGCTGCTTCAGTAGCGTCAACGCCAGCTTCAACCATCTGCTGCATGTATTCGTTACCCCAAGCGAGAGCATATCCGAGCTCCTGATAGATGTAAGCGCCTGAGTTGTTGAGCGAAATGCTGTCAACGTTGATGCAACGGAAGTTAGGAACTTCTGCAAGAGTTTCGATGAGTTCCTTACCTTTTGCAATAACGGCAGAAGTATCTTTGCCTTTTACAAGAATCTTGTCGATTGGGTCGAATGCGATAGAACCCTGTACCTTTGAGAGGTCTGCTCCCTTCTCTTTGAGGTATTCAACGAGAACCTTAGCGAGTTCGATGCAAGCGCACTGGCATGTCTTGAAGTTGAGTTCAACACACTCAGGGCAGATGCCTTCGAGGAGTGTTGCGATTGTTTCCTTGTTAACGATAGACTTTGGAACTGCGAAACCAATAGAGTTTACACCCTTACCGAGGACATCGATAGCCTTAGCGTTTGCAGCCTTGGGGTCTTCTGCATTGATTTCCTGACGAACAAACCAAAGGTTGTTGTCTTTCTTGTTTCCACGTACGAAAGGAAATTCGCCTGGGAGAGAATCCACAGCCTTCATGTCCTTCAAGTCTTCCATACGGTAGAAAGGCTGTACATTGAAGCCTTCATTGGTTTTCCAAACCATCTTCTTGTCGAAGTCGGCACCTTTAAGGTCTACATTGATCTTGTCAATCCATTCCTGTGTGGTTGGTGCCTGGAACTCCGCAAAGAGTTTTTCCTTGCAATTAGCCATTTGATTTTGTTTTTATATGTGTTAAAGTTTCTGATATGAATCTTTGATTCAGTGATGTAACATACAAAGTTAAGATTTTATAATAAAACAACCCAAACAAAACATTACAATTTTAACTTTTTGATTGTGAAATGTTCTGTTTGGGTTGATGCCTTGCACAGGCTTGTTCCTTTTGTGTATCTGATGGCTATTTTACCACGACTTTATTCTTTCCAATGATATAAATGCCTGCTGCTAATCCGAATGTTGCGTCGCTTTTGGAAACCTGTGTCTTAATGATGCGTCCGTCAATTGAATACACGTTTACAGCATCGCTGTTTTCTGTGCTGATGCTTTCTATTGCTGTAGGCGTGTATGCAAGTGCGATGTTGTCAAATCCCAGGATTTTCTCTGTTCCGTTACTGGTGTGAATAGCGTAAAACCCGATTGTTGTGATGGCTTCTCCGTCACTTTGGAACGTGTGGCTTACTTGCTGCCATGCTTCCTTGTTTTCGGCAGGAGTAAGTTCTGTGGGCGCATTTTCGCCTGTCTTTACGAATACGATGCCGTTTCCTCCGCTGCCAGATTTCCACATGTCGGCAGTCAGTTCATATATACCTTCTGGCAAGCGCATTTCCTGGCTGAACATGATTGTAGATTCTCCCCAGTTTTGGCGTACCCAATAAGTACGTTCGCCTCCGTCTGTTGGTCTGGGACGTGAGGCGAAGAAGTTGGAGAAATAAAGGTCGCCGTTCTGTAATGCTGTCAAGTCGTTGTTGTTGGGATTGGCGTAATCTACTGTCCATCCTTCGGGGATGTATATAGCTCGGTCACTATTGACACCGGAGCCCTGCATAATGCTGTATTTCCCTTCAAAATCACCGTTTACGAATGCCGTGGGGTAGTCCTTCTCCTTGTAGTCGATCTCTTGTATTTCGCAGATCTCTTTTTGAGTCAGTGCGGTGTTGTAGAGACGGAAATTGTCGATTGTTCCGTCGAAGTCAACGTTGTCGGCAGAGTAGCTTGTGTCCCACCACTGAGTGCGTCCAATGTAGTTGCGTGCGTCGGCTGCTACCTGTGCCAGCATATATGCCTCGTTTTGGTTGGCAGTTCCACTCGCGTCTTCCACTCCGTCAACATATATGGTTGTGGTTTTTGTTGCGGCGTTGAATGTCACTGCAAGTTTGTACTCTTTTCCAGTTGAAAGAGTTGTTGCGCCATTGACCATTGTTGTGGTTCCGCCATTGTATTTAATGCCTGCAGAAAGCGGATTTGCGCGTAAGAAGAGACTGTTGCCCGATGCAGAACCGAAGTCGTATAGGCGTGGTGCGCTATTGAGAGCATCGGCATTGACTGTTAGTATTACGGTGTAACTGCGCAGATTGTTTAGTATGCCTTCCTCTACTAATGCGTATCCGTTGGTGGAAAAACCTGCGGCAGTGTTTGATGACAAATCAAGGACGCCTTCAGCCTTAGCTTTTCCCTTGAGGGTGAGTCCCTCATCGTTGCCGTCAAATGTGAAGTCCAGCACGAGGTTCTTGCTTATGTTGCGTGGGTGTACCTTTATGGCAAATTCTTTTGTCATTTCTCCAAGTGCCACGGTGAGTGTCACTTCGGTTTCTGTTGCAGGATAGTATAATTCTCCAGTGTTGGTGATAATGTCCGGATTGCTACTAGTCCATATAAGGTTCTTCCCACTTATGGATGTGGGAAGAACGAGATCTGTGTATGTTTCTGTGGGGAGGCTGACGGCTTCAAGCAGTCCTGAGTTTATCGCTGCCCGTATGTCAGCTTGTTGCATCGCTGTTTTGTAGACCTTGCCGGAAACCAATGTGCCGGTATATCCTCCGATAGTGATGCCCTCAAGTTTGAGACCTTCGATGTCAAACTTCTGGTCTATCCATCCTTCTCGGTAAATTGTAAGAGTCTTGCCGTCGTATGTGAATGCGGCATTCCAAACTCCCAGTTTTGTCAAATACCATTTTCCGTCTGTACCAGAACTTTGGGTTGCCCAAGCGTCAGAGGTGCCGAGCAGACTCTGGCTCCAATATGTCTTGTCGCCAATCTTGACGTAAGGTTTCATGCTTGTTGCGTCAAGCCCATATTCCATATTGCCCATCTTCATGAGCGTGCCACCATAGTTGTTGTGGTCTATGCTCCAGCTGAACATGAGGGTGAACAGGTCGTCGCCCTTGACGTTGATGTCAACAGCCTCGCTGCTTTCCATCTGCTTGTTCCATGTCTTTTCAAACTCAGGAGCAATGGTGATGAGTTCTGGTGTAGGCAACTGATAGTCGGTGTGTATGCCTGTAGGGTAGCCAAGAGGATAACCTGTGCGTACCAACCAATAGTAATAGTCGCCGTGCATCCATGTGAGGCGTAATTTTGAATCGCCTGAACCAGGAAGAACAAACGGGCGTACATTGTTCTTTAAGGAATTTTTTGTCACTTGCTCCTTCGCTGTCACTTTACCGCTGTCATCTACGGTGTATTTCCATATTTCATAAATTTTCTTTCCAGCCGTCTCGCTCTGAGTCGGAATTGAGAGGTATATGTCGTTGATGTTAGCTTCGTCGAGAGCCATACCGCCGCTATAGCAGTATTCTGTGTTTGACGGATGGAATCTTCCGCCACCGTTAGCAAGACTTGTTAGTTTCCAGCTTGAACCGTTCCAACGTGCATAGTAGTACTGGTGGCTGTTCTTGTCTTGTGATATGCGCACCATCGCCACTACCGGATTCTCATTTTCGTCGAGAGCAATCTGCCACACCCAGTCACGGTAGTTGGTAGGTGCGTCGAGGATGGTGCCCGGGTAGCTTGACTTGTAACTGTCTGTCTTGCTCACTTTGAATGGACCGTTGGCGATGGTTGAAAGCACATTGCCTTTCAGGTCGGCGAGTTGCGGAGTCGTTGTCACTGTTCCGTCTCCCTCGGCCTTGGCATTCAAGTTGATAGTGTTGAAGTACAACCAGTTTGGCCATTCGTTGTCTGGGTGACCGGTTGTGTATGCCACATAAATCTTGTCCTTGCCGTTGCTGTGGTACTTGGCATACGGACGAGCGCCAGTACTCTGCACCATCTGGTAAGGTCCCCATTCAATGTTCACCTTGTCGTTTTCGTCGGGCAAAGACAGTTTTGCAATTGTTGGGTGCCAGTTGATACCGCGCCAACAGAGGTAGATGTGCTCTGGGTCATCACTTAGAATGAATGGCGAAGGGTAAGTGGTCTTGTTTGCCACCTTGATTTCGTGCTCTTCTCCGAGTGAAGTGATGTCGCCCTTCTTGGTGGAAACGCGGTAGTAGAAACGCGGTTCGTCGGTGTGGCGGGCATAGAATATCATAATTCTCTCGTCGGGAAGAACGAGGAATGTAGGGTTGTTGTGGTCGTCAGGCTGGAAACGTGAGCGCACGAGCACATCCTGTTGCACACCTTTGGAATCAGCCTTGAAGTCCACCTGCGAAGCCTTGATAGCTCCGTGTACGTCAATGTATCCAATGTATGCCGCATCGATTTCGCCGTCAGCACTCTTGTAGTGGATGGCGCGAGGGTCTGCAAACCAACACCAAGCACCTTCGTCAGCAATCGTACTACCAGAGAATGATTCTGTTTCCTGAGCTGTTGCTGTAAGAGATAGAGAAAGCAAACAGCATGATAGAATAGATTTGAATGTCATGATATTAATGTATATAGATTAGTCTGAGTGCAAAGTTAGGAATGAATCTTGAAAATGCAAAGTTTAGCAATTAGATTTTGCAAATGTCTTCAACCATTGCATTTAGTTGCAGGCACATGGCCCTTGTGAGCGGGGTGCGCTCTGTCTGATGTTCCCAGGGAGCAAGTATCAGCAGACGGCCTTCGGCACAAGCGTCATAGTATTGATGTCCTGGTTTGGAAAAGGTGGTGAATCCCCAAGGTGTCAGAAAAATGATTGGCAAACCTTCGTTAAGAGCTGTACGCATGACTGTCTGCTCGCCTTTGGAAATGGCAGGCGAAACGAGTATTGCTCCGTTTCGTGCCTTGCTTATGTGTTGCTCTGTGATGGTTCTTATTTCTTCGTCAGTAAGTTTGCGTGAGCACTGCACCTGCAGTTTGTCGGGGTGGTCCAGCAGGAAACGGTTGCCGATGGCAGCGTAAGTCTGCTGTCCTATGCTGATGCCAAAACGCACTTTGAAAAAGTCCGGGTAAGCGCGTTTAATGGTCAGCCTTCTTGGGTTGTCATTTACGTAGTTAATGATGCGCGGTAACATGTCGTAGTTCTTCGAGATGAGGTCGTTATATCCGCGCTCAAACAGCAAGCCTTTGCTCCTGTCGTCCTTTTTAAGACGCATTACAGATGGAAGCGGTAGGTCACTATACGACGATGCCGTATAGCACGGCGCCTGCTTGTCCGTGTTCATAAGCACCGCCTGCTTGTCCGTGCTCATAGGCGCCGCCTGTTTGTTCGTGCTCAGAGGCACCGCCTCTGAATATAAACTCCTGTATGCCTTATTGCATCCGGCCTTGAATCCGCTGACTATTTGTCCCAAATGCTTGTCTGTCGCATGTTCCACAAAAAGGATACCGTGCAAGTGGTCGGGCATAATCTGAAACCCCAAGCACCTTGCTTCAGGATGGTATTTTGGAATGCTCTCCCAACATGCTTGTACTGCTTCGCCCAATGGTGACAGTTCTATGCGTGGCGGGTCGTCTTCGTCCCTTATGTTCCCAACAAGTTTGCCCAAAATGGCTTTTCGCCCCTCCACGGCCAACGTGAGCATATAGATATGCCTCCCATAATAGTCGTTGTGCACACTCCTGCGTTTCATGGAAGGTATCTTCTCACGAAAGAATTCAGGCTTATTGCTACTCTTGTTATCCATTCCTGATATTTTAGAGGAAGATACAAATTAAAATGTTTTCGAACTCATTTGCAAGTTTTTGAATGATGAAAACTAGTCAGCGAGGGCTCGTTTGAAAATCAATGAGGGCTCATTTGATTATCAACGAGGGCTCGTTGTTTTTTTGATGAGCGGGTGCAGGGACGGTTTTTGTGCAGAGAAATTATTGTTGTGCAGAGGTGGTGAGATAGAGGACTGGAGGTTTGGATTTTGGTTGGCGGGGGATGTATCTTTGCGGTAAGGAAAAGCAAAACTTAAAATGAATATTTACTATGAGTACACTAAAAGCTAAGGTTAGGAAACAGTTTGTGAAGGTTAAGGGCAAGGACATGTATGTGGCGCACACGTTGCCAGGGGTGAAGATTGGGATGGAGGAGATGATTAGGCTGGCGGCGGAGGATAGCGGCATGACGGAGGCGATGGTGGCGGCTTCGTTCTATGCTCTGTCGAAGCAGTTTGAGCAGATGTTGATGAATGGGCATACGTTGCAGTGTGGGGTGTTCGGCACGTTCAGGACGTCGTTTTCGTGCAAGGCTGCTGATGAGAAAGAAGAAATGTCGGCTGAGAACATCAGCCGACGCAGGATTATTTACACTGCGAGCCCGCGGGTTAGGCAGGCTCTGTACAGTGCGGATTATGTGTTTGAATAGAACGGATGAGGGTTAGTATGATATGTACTTCTTGCCGTTCTTGATGTAGATGTTTCGTGGAGTAGGGCGGTTGATGGCCTGTCCGTTGAGGTTGTACATTATGTCTTTGCCTTTTACGGTGCTGGAATTTGTTCCTTCTGCGCCCTCGATACTATCTATGCCGTCAGCCGTGTCATTGCCGAGGCGGTAGAGTTTCACTCCGTGGGTCGGTATTTCAAGGGTCAGGTTGCCTTGGGCGGTGCCTTCGTCTGTATTTGTCCAGATGTCATGGAGCGGAACGCTCTCTTCTGCTCCGTAGCCGAGGAGGGTGAGGTCGAAGGTGTACGATTCGGTCTTGCTTGCCGATAGGATGAACTCCATTGTTGTTCCTGTGGTTGACTTGTTGTCGGTGTCGCAACTTGAGTCGTAACCGCAGAGCGCACTGAACTTAACGAAGTTGTGGCCTTTAGGCAGGGTGTAGACGAGTGTGCATTCTGCGTTCATTCCGAGTCCTGTAGTGTAGGACTTGCCGTCAACTTTGAGTGTGCCGCCTTCCACGTTGCGATTCTTATGGAGTGACCCCCATTCGGATGTGTAGGATGTGGCGGTGAGTGTGGTGAGTGATGTCTCGTTGCCTTCGCTATCGATGAGGACAGGGTTGATGAGGTTGGCGCGGTCGTAGGCGAATCCGTCGCCGTAGTTGCTCACTTTGATGGTAAGCTGTTCGGCATTGGTTATGTCGCCCTCAAGTGTGGCAGACTTTGTACCTGTGCGTGAGATTAGTCCTGTGCGTGCGATGTGATCGGCAGTTTCGCTTGTGAGCGGGTTTTGGTCGAACACCATGAAGCGGAGCGATGTTGTTGAGTTCGCTTGTCCGATGCCGCTGTCGTCGGCTGCAGCCATGCCCTTGAAGCGCACCACGTCCATGGTGTCGGGGATGGTGAAGAAGAGTGCGGCGTTGGCGTCGGCTGAGAATCCGCGTGTGTAGGTCTTGCCCATGACCTTCATGGCTCCGCCGCTTGACACGTTCTTGTTCTCGTACACTCGGTTGAAGTATGAGTTGGTGTATGTGCGTGTGAGGTACTTGCCTGTGAGCGGCACTTCGGTGCCGTCGCGGAGCATGAGGGTAGGGTTGATCCAGTCGGCATGGTCGTAGTTGAAGTTGTCGCCAGCGTCGTCGATGACGAGTACGAGCTGCTTGCTGCCTTCCGGCCATTCTATGTCGACGTCAACGGCGTGTCCGTCGGTGGTGTATGCCACTGTCTCACTCTTGTAGAGGGCCTTGCTTCCTACGACCCAGCGGTTGTTGCCTCGGTTGAAGATGGCGAGGTAGCGGTTGCTGGTCTTAGGGTCGTTGCTGGTCCATACGGTGTAGCCGTTGTCCTCGTCGTTGAGGAGTTCGTGGGCGTCAACGCCGTACTTGTGCATGTAGTGGTATTCCTCGTTGGTGAGGAGCGAGTTCGTAAATTCGTCGTTCTTGGTCATGTCGCCTCCGAAGAAGAGCGGCGAGTGGCAGATGCCCCAGAGGGTCATCATGGTGTACTGCTCGTCTTTGGTGAGGTTGGTCCAGTGGCCATTGTCGGTGTTGCAGAAACCAGCGTCGCCCACAGTGGCTGAAATCTGTCCGAGCGGCAGCATGTCGCAGTCGGCGAAGTTGCCTGGACGTGAGTGCTTGCACCATTCGGCAGCCTCGCGGAACACGAGGTCCACTCCGTTCCATGTGTCCCAGAGATCGTCCATCATGCGCCACATGTTGGCGTTCTCAAGGCAGTGCTGAGCGTATTGGAACTGAGTCTTGCCTGGACTGAGCGAGAGGACTATCGGACGTCCTGTGCGGTCGATGGCCTTGCGTATCATCTCAATCTCGTCAGTGTAGTACGGACGGCTCAGGTCGTCGATCTTGATGAAGTCAATGCCCCATTCGGCATAGAGCTCGAAGATGCTGTTGTAGTACATCTGTCCGTACTCATTGTTGCGGATGGTGAGGTTGTCGGCCAGCCATGTGCACTCAGGCGTTGTGCTCTTGTATACGCTGCTCCAAGGAGTGCTTTCGCTGCCTTTGAGTTTATAGGCCGATGGGTTGTCGAGAATGTACTTAGGCAAACCGCGCATGATGTGGATTCCGAACTTGAGTCCCAGGGCGTGGATGGAGTCAGCCATGGCCTTGAAACCGATGTTCTTGCCGTCGACCATGCAGGAAGGGAAGCGCGAAGCAGGCGGGATGTAGCGCCCGTATTCATCGAGCTGGCATTCCTGGTCGCCGCGCTGGTTGTACCAACCGCCTCCGAGGCTTGGGTGCTTGGCATACCAACGGATGTCGAGAACAACGTATTCCCAACCGTAGTCATCGAGGTTGTTGTCGACGATGTACTGGGCGTTGTCCATGACAATCTTTTCATTTGCAGAACTGTAGTAACAGTCCCAAGAGTTCCATCCCATAGGCGGAGTCATTGCCCATGTGCGGAAAGTTGCGATGTCTTCGTTCTGCGCATTGGCGCTGAGCGAGAAGCTTGCAATCAGGGCAAGCGAAGCAAGTTTTTTGAATAGTTTTGCTTTCATGTTATTACTGAACGTATGTGTTGAATGAATTAGGCGTTAGAGTGAGGTTGAGATATTTGCCGGCAATCTTTATGCTTACGGTTTTCTCTTCGTTAGAGAAGTTGCCAGCTGTGATGATATATTTCTGACCGTTGCGGAACACTACGACAGGTGTGTCGTTATGCTCGCGACCGCTGTAGCCGATGATTCTTGTGCCTGGTGTAACGAAGTGGCAGAAGTGCTTGTAGGCATAGTATTCAGCGGTGTAGCGCATTTTGCGGGTCTTGCTGTCTACCTGGATGAGGGCGTTCTGGGTCCATCCCCAAGGTGATATGCCGTTGTCGGTGAGGATGAAGTTCCAGTTGTAGTATTCGTCGCATCCGTTACCGAGGTTGTCGGAGAGGAGCATGAAGGTGTGTTCTCCGGCGTTCCAGTCCATGCTGCCGTTGCCGCATTCGCTTTCCGACTGCATGAAACGGAGGTTAGGGTAGCGCTTGCGTAGTTGGGGCAGATTGTTACGGCATTCCCACTGGGTGCCCACTCCCTTGACGTTCTTCTGCAAAGTCGGGTCGTCAAGAATCTTCTCCACGTAGTCGAGGCGGTTGGTGTTGAATGTGCCGATCCAGAGTTCCACTTCGGGATGTTTCTTGGCGAGAGTCGGTGCGAGATATTCGTTGTTGAAGCGCAGAGTGCCTTCGGCCGTCCATGCACAGCCTGGGTAAGGAGTGTAGGAGTATGCTTCGTTTTGGTACATGACCTTGGTGATGGGGAGCCCTTGCTCGGCATAGAGGTCGATAAACTTGCAGAACATGTCGGCATAGCACTGCAGATAGCGAGTGTCTTGGATGAAATAGTCCTGTGATGCTAGGCGGCGTGGGAACACTCCGTTGCGGTCGCCGAGGAGCTTCATCTCGTCTGGGTTGTTACTTTTACCGTCATCCATGTGCAGCAAGTAGTCCTTTCTTGGATCTTGGGTGTTGTGGCGGCTGGAGAGGACAGGGTAGTCCTGGTTTATCTTCATCCATGTCGGTGGCGACCACGGACTCATGAAGAGTTGCAGTTCGGGACAGTACTTCTGTGCGGCACGAGCAAGGGGGATGATGTTGCGTTTGTCGCGCTCGATATTGAAGTGGCGTAACTCAAAATCGCCAGTGACGTCGCTGCAACTGTACCACGAACGGGCATAGTCGTTGGCGTTCATAGACACACGCCCGTGGGTGAAGCGCAAGTCTCCATCTGGAGCAAAAAGGTTGTGCATGACCTCGTCTTGCTCATTGCGAGTGAGGAGATTGAAAGCGTCCCAATCGAGTTCGTTGAAGGTCGTTCCCCAAGCCCTAAACTCCACTCCGTCCTCGTTGCCTGTGACTTCGACGATGGGCGCTACAGTAGTCTTGCTTTTTAGAGAGACCTTGCTTCCCGCATTCCATGGGAGATTCTCTGTTGTTGTGTAAGACTTAAAAGTCTGCGCATTTAATGTGGCGGACAAAAAGATTATCCCAGAGGTGAATAGATTCCTGGTGATTTTCATGTTAGTGTCGTGTTTGTTCTATTATAAATGCAAAGATATGCAAATTGGGAAAAATGGCAAAGAAAAAGGCGACCTCGATTGAAGAAGTCGCCTTTCGTGTTTATGTGTGTAAGTGTTCTTTACTTGACAGGACTGATGATGAATGTGTACTTGTAGTCCTTGTATGGCATCTGATACTCAGTACGTGGCCATGCGCCCCAGCTGTTTACGCAGCCCACACCCATTTCGCGTGCAGCAATAGAAACTACTGTGAACGGACGTGGAGTGAGGTCGCCAGAGTGGCGCTGCACGTGGTGCTTAACCGGACCAGAGTAGAGGTCGTCGTCAGTGTAGTTGAGGCTCTTCATTTCGAGAGGCTCTGTTCCTTCGAATTCAAGTCCTTTGCCCTGTGCGTTGAGCACCTTCCAGTAGCGTACGTCTGTCTTGTTACCAGACTCCTGCGGACGAACATAAGAGTGGTACTGGTCTGCTACAGTCTGCTTCCAAACTCCAATAGTCTGAGAATTTGCACGGTCGATGTAGTTTTCGTGAGGTCCCTTGCCGTAGAACTCTACGTTAGAGAACTCCTTAGGCATCTGCATTTCCATTCCGAAACGGAGGAGCTGTGGCTTGTTCTTTGCCTCCGGATTTACAGTGAGAGCCTGCTCAACGATGAGTTTGCCCTCTGGAGTCATTGTGTAAGTAAGTTTCAATGTAGACTCAGTCTGACGGATGCTATATTCTGCTGTAGCAACCTGGTTGTTGCCCTGTGCCTCAATCTTGAATGACTTCTTGTTGAGGTGTGGGTTGCGCCAAGCGCCAAACTTGCGCTGGAAGTCTGCGCCATAGTCATTGTCTGTAGCTGGACGCCAGAAGTCAGGGAGGAGCTGTGCGCCATCCTGCATCATTGGTTTGCCGTCAACGTCGATGTAAGAGATGAATCCGTTGTCGTTGTTGAATGTAACCTTCACGCCGTTTGCGCTGAGTACAGTATAAGCGATGCGCTCGTCCTTCTCAACCTTGCCGTCAACCTTTGTGAGGTTTTCGATTACAGGGTATGCGTAGTCTGCAAGAATGAACTGCTCGTGAGCAACGCTTTCGCCCTTGTCCATGAGAGGAGCGGCTTCTGTAAGGCGGTAGTCAAGGTTGCATACGATTTCCTTGCCTGCGAGTTCTTTGTTTTTAAGAGCCTTGGCAATTGCTGCAATCTTAATCTGCTTGCGAGCCTGTGCGGCAATCTTAAGTTTGCTGATGTCGATAGTTCCTTCGTCTACTTTCTCGCCTTCTGCTTCGATGTTCCAGAAGAGAGTCACGTTCTGGATTGGAGCGAAGAAGTTTTCGTTGTAGATCTCAATGGTGCCATTCTTAGCGTTCTTAAGAGTAGACCAGATGTTCTGGTAGTAGTATTCAATCTCCCAAGCATGTGGGTTTGGACGACGGTCTGGATTGATAACTCCGTTGCAGTTGAAGTTGTGGTCAGAGGCAGGGAAGCGTCCGAAGTCGCCACCGTAAGCGTAGATGTCCTTGCCTGTGATCTTGCTCTTTGAGCGAAGGCCCTGGTCAATGAAGTCCCAGATATATCCTCCCTGATACTTAGGATACTTGCGGATCATGTCCCAATATTCCTTGAAACCACCGCCTGAGTTACCCATTGTGTGAGCGTATTCGCACTGGATGAGTGGACGCCAGTTGTCGCCCTGGCTGTAGCGCTCGCAACCTTCATATCCGTAATACATAGGGCAGAAGATGTCTGTCTTGCCGTTCTGACCAGCCTGTTCGTAATGTACGGGACGGCTAGGATCGTATGACTTGATCCAGTCGTAAGCATCCTCAAAGTTCTTTCCGTAGCCAGCTTCGTTTCCAAGGCTCCAGACAACTACTGAAGGGTGGTTCTTGAATGCGTATACGTTGTTCTGATTGCGTTCGATATGAGCATCGTGGTAGATAGGGTTCTTAGCAAGAGTCTTCTCGCCATAACCCATTCCGTGGCTCTCAATATTTGCTTCTGCTGTTACGTAAATACCATATTCGTCGCAAAGGTCATACCAGCGTGGATCGTCAGGGTAGTGACAAGTGCGCACAGCATTCACGTTGAGCATCTTCATAACCTTGATGTCCTGAAGCATACGCTCCATTGAGATGCAATATCCGTGGTCAGGGTCAATCTCATGACGGTTTACACCCTTGATGAGTACTGGCTTGCCGTTAACGAGGAACTGAGCACCCTTGATTTCAACCTTGCGGAAACCGACGTTCTGAGGAATAACCTCGACAACTTTGTCACCGTCTTTGAGAACTGTGTAGAGTTTGTAGAGGTTTGGAGTCTCAGCAGTCCATTTCAAAGGATTCTTCACTGCGAAGTTTGCCTCAGCCTTGCCGCCTGCGATTGTTGCAACCTTCTCAGCCACAGTTTTGCCTGCCTTATCCTTGAGAGTCATGACTACAGCCTTTCCGTCAGCATCTTCAGCGTCAATCTTAACGGCAAGAGTTCCGTTCTTGTAGTTCTTGTCAAGGTCAGGAGTGATGAAGAGGTCACGGATGTGGCTCTGTGGGCGAGTGTAGAGGTAGCATTCGCGAGCGATACCGCAAAGACGCCAGAAGTCTTGGTCTTCAAGGTAACTACCGTCGCACCAGCGCATGATTTGCATAGCGATGAGGTTCTCCTTGCCAGGCTCAATAAATTTAGTGACGTCAAATTCTGCTGCCATCTTAGCATCTTCACTGTAACCGACGTATTTGCCGTTAATGTATACAGTGATGTTACTTGTAGCAGAACCGATGTGCATGTAGATCTTATCGCCCTTCCAATCTGCAGGGATGCGGAATGTCTTGCGGTAAGAACCTACGTGGTTGTTCTTGTCCTGAACGAAAGGAGGGTTTGTAGCCCAATCGTGACGCCATGCATATTGATTGTTTACGTAAATAGCCTCTCCGTAACCGTTTGTTTCCCAGTTGCCAGGAACAGGCATTGTGCCCCATTTTGAATCGTCGTAATTAACGGCTTCAAATCCCTGAGGACGTTCGTTGGCATTCTCAACCCAGTTGAATTTCCAAGTGCCCTCGATTGACATGAAGCGCTTTGAATCTGCCTTGTTGCCCTTCTGAGCAACGGCTTCAGTCTCGTAAGCGAAATAGTTTGACACGTTGTCAAGGCGGTTGTCCTTGTTCTTGCCTGGGTCGTTCCACATTGGAGTCTGTGCAAACGAAGCCATAGATGCAAGAAGCAATCCGCAAGTCAAAATTCGTTTAATGTTCATAATGATTGTGATTAATTAAGGTATTTGTTTGATTTTGTTTGATTTTGCCTCTTAGTAATTCCAATTTACAAATATAAGAATTTTTATTAGACCTTTGTGTATAAGCGGGCAAATTAAGACATGTTAACACATAAAAAAGCATCCTTCATTCCGTAATGGAATTGAGGATGCTTTGTCTTATCTCGAATTAACAGAGTCAAGAACGGATTAGTCCTTCTTTCCTGACAATTTTTCCTTAATACGAGCCTTCTTACCTGTGAGGTTGCGGAGGTAGTAGAGCTTAGCGCGACGTACCTTACCTACCTTGTTCACTTCGATGCTGTCGATGTTTGGTGACTCGAGTGGGAAAATACGCTCAACACCTACTGTGCCAGACATCTTGCGAACTGTGAAGCGCTTCTTTGTGCCTTCGCCGCTAATTTTGATAACTACACCGCGGTACATCTGGATACGCTCCTTGTTACCCTCGATGATTTTGTAAGCTACAGTGACAGTGTCACCAGCCTTGAACTTTGGGAACTCTTTGCCAGTAGCAAAGGCTTCTTCAGCAACTTTAATTAAATCCATTTTTGTTTAATTTGTAAATTGTTTTTGGTTCCAACGAAGCATGCCATGGTTACACTTCCCAAGCAGCGGCTTCGCTAAAGCGGGTGCAAAGTAACGATTTTTTTTTGAGACTGCCAAATGTGTGCACAAGAAAAAGGGGAGCGAGCGTGCTCATTCCCCTTTGTGTTCTAATTAGTTAATGTCCTGATTGCTTATTTGCCAGAGTTCACTAACCACTTACCGTCAATGTTGACAAGTTTGATTGTTTCGTTCTTTTCCTTTCCGCCAGCGTACTTAGTGATACATTCAACTTTTGCTTCAGTGCCGTCTTCGCTGATAGTTTCACTTATGATTTCGTAACTTTCCATAGCTCCGTCTTTTTCGATGCTTTCCTTAGCCTTCTGCTCGAGCATTGTGACAAGCTGTGCCTTGTCTTCTTCTGATATTGCTTTCTTGAAATGAAGTTGGTCAACGAGTTCGGCGTAGTTGCCGTCTTTCATTGCATCAAGATAAGCTTCAGCCTTAGTTGTAGGAGTGTTGCCACCGCCGCATGATACCATAATCAATGCGCAAAGACAGGTGAAAATGCCAAAAAGTAATTTCTTCATAGTTGTGTGTGTTTAAGGGTTAATAAATGTTGTTGTTTTAAGTGTTCTTACTGATTCAATACGTTTGCTGCTGATAATGTCCGACGGGAATATGAAGTAACCCTCCGTTCCGGGCATGGGCAGTTCGTGCCTCCTGTCCTCTGCAAGGTCGATGCCTCGCGTCAGGTATGCCCTGTAGATTAGTTCCGTGCAGTAATACTCTGTCGTGTCTGCCAATCGGTATTTGTGGTCAAAGGCAAACTTGCGCTCCACTTTGTCGAGGGCGTACTCCAATGCTTTTTGCGCCGCCTCGTCAGAGCAAGCAACCCGTGCGGTAGCCCCGCTTTGGGCGCGTTCTTGCTTGAAAAACTCTTCTATCGGTTCTGCCTTTAGGTAATCCGTGTCTTTAGGATTTTCCGTCTCGCCAGGAACGGCGTGTACCGCCATCCAACCCAGCGCACCTCTGTAGGCAAATGCGATGTGCGAATACATTCCGTTGCTTAATCCTGTCACAAAGCGGCTTTCTGCTCCGTTGCCGTTTCTGAAAAGCAGGTCGCCGTTTCGCAAGCCGGTTGTGTCAACTATAATCTGGAGCGGTTCCGCTGAACCTGTAGGAAGGAACGTGTATGTCAAGAATCCTATTGTTAGAAGTGCAAGCAGTGCTGTTACAACTATTCGAGCGGCTTTCTTTGTTGACATTCGTTCTTTCTGATGGTTATCGCAAATGTAATCAAAAAGAGAATCTCTGCAAATTTATTCGCAGAAATTCTCTCTTTTTGGTTTGTTTTTCTGAAAAACATGTCCTTTTGTTTCCTAAAGAACTATTCTTCAAGCCATTTTGTTATGCGCCCGATAATTTCGTGTCTTGTGTTCTCAGGCATAGTGCTTATTCTTGCGGAATGGCTGCCACGAGGCTGTACGTATACCCGCATGTTTAGCTTGTCGGAGCAGTCGAGCCATCCGGCCACACCGCTTGATGTCCATGGGTCAATTTCTCCATAGATGAAGATGTGCTTAGGGTCGTTCTTTTTTAGGTATTTGACTGTGCGCTTGTACAGGCGCTTGTCAAATTTTATGTCGTTGAGTTCCTCCGGAAGCATGAGCTTTGCCAGATAACCTTTGGTACTCTTCGTGTCGATGAGGTCTTCAAGCCCTTTTATGCTGTATCCGTAATATCCGAGTTCGCGTGCAGCCTGGACGAAGAACGGCAAGTACTGGTTTGGACAAGAGAAATAGTCAGGACTGGACAATTTAGTGAAGTGCTCAAACCAAGTGGCGTTGTCGGCTGTAGTTGCAGGGATGCTTGATGTTGGAGTGCCCCATTGCCATAGAGCAAATGGGTATTCCAGGACGCAGTAGTCGTAGACTTCGCCTATTCCGACGTTGTACTTGTAGTTTTTGCTATTGCAGTATTCTTCGAATTTCCCGATTAATTCAGGCTTGCGCTTGAGGAGTTCTCTTTGGGCGTTAAGCACAGCGGCGCGTTCTTCTTTTGTGCCTACTTTGTCGTTAAGGAATGGCTGGTGCCGGCCGTCTTCCACACTCTTGTTGAGTGGCGCAACGTAAGACACTGACACGTCTACGTCGTCAGGGTATGTGGCGCGGTAGAACATTGTAGTTTGTCCTCCCTTGCTGATGCCTGTCGAAATCCATTTGCCTTTGAATACTTCTCCGAGAGTTTGGCGCACGTTGTGCAGGTCGTTCAGCGAGTTGTCAACAGTCATGTAGTCCCAGTTGCAAGGCTCTGGTACGGACTTCGAGAAGTAGCGGTACTCACAGAATACGAGGTTTGCGTCAAACAATCGAGTCAGTTCCTCTTCGTATCTTGGGTTGAGTGAGTAGTCGGCACTGTAACCCTCTGTAACTATTACCGTAGGGCGGTCGTATCCGCGGAATCCAACGATGACCCTTTGGTTGAATGTGCCTTTGGCGTTGTTGTTGCCGTCCACGTTCTGCTGTATGTTAATGACGTACTTTTCGCCGTAGTGTTCTGATGCGAGTTTGCTCACGTTGTTCACTCCGTCGAGCTTGCAGAGGCGTTTCATGAACTCTGTAGAGTCTGTTTGTGCGTAAATGCTTGCGACTGCAATTAGAAGCAGTGCGCAGATTGCTGTGATACGTTTCATTGTGTGTTAGTTGTTTAGATTATAAGGATAGTGCGATGACGATGAATATTACTCCCGTGATTATGTTTAGCCATCGTTGGAAATGAACGGATACATGCTCGAATCTGCGTGCTGTCTGCATTGCGGCAGATATTAACATAGAGAGTATAATTACCGGTAGCGATGCTGCAAGGGAAAACAATACAGGCATAAGCCATCCTGCTGGTTGCGATGCTGAAAGCGGAATCAGCATTCCGAAATAGAATATTGCACTTTCGGGGCAGAACGCAAATGCGAGTGCCATGCCGAGGATGAATGGTCCTGCAGGTCCGTTGCTCTTAATCAGCCGTCCGCTGTTGTGGCAGTTGTCGCCGTGATTATGGTGCGGCATGATTGCCTTTATGATAAGGAATGCTCCGACGAGTCCGAGGACGTAAGGCATGAAGTCTTCAGCTTTGCTCAGCAAGTTCTTGAATGCATCAATTCTGTTGCTTTGGCGGATAATAAAGGTTAGAACCCATCCCATGACGGTATAGGTTGTCATTCGTCCCAGAATATATGCGATACCTGACAGGGTGTTTGCTTTTCTTCCTCTGCCGTTTTTGTGCATATATGTCAGTGCCGATATGTTTATGGCAAGTTGGCATGGGTTAAATGCTACAAGCAAACCAATCAATAATGCAGCCAACAAGGGGAATCTTGCCGACTGCATCAGGTCATTTGTGATATTTGTTATATTCTCTATCAAGTTGCGCTATGTGTTTTAGTTTGGTTCTCCCCAGCTCTTGCCCTTTCGTTTTCTTACGTTATGAACAGAGGAGCAGGATAATAAGCTGCGCGGTTATTATTCGCAGGAACATCGACAACGGGTAGACTGTAGAGTAACCTATGGAAGGTATGTCGTTGTTTGCTGTTGCCGTAGAGTAAGCTAACGCAGGTGGGTCTGTTGTTGCTCCTGCAAGTATGCCCATCATCAGGAAATAGTTTTCCTTGTAGTAGATGCGTGCGAATATGCCCATTATAATCAATGGGATAATTGTTATGAGGAATCCGTACAGCACATACATCAGTCCACCGTTCATTACGGTTTCTATGAAGTTGCCTCCGGCTTTGATGCCTACGCTTGCAAGGAACAACACTAATCCGATGTCACGAATCATCATCGATGCGCTGTTGGTTGTGTATGCCACGAGCTTAAGCTTGAATCCGAAGCGTCCTACGAGAATTGCCACTACGAGCGGACCTCCTGCAAGTCCGAGCTTTACAGGCATTGACATGCCTGGTATGCTGAATGGGAGACTTCCGAAAATTATGCCCACGAGAATTCCGACGAATATGGTAAGCAGGTTCGGTTTGTCAAGTCTGTTCTTCTGGTTGCCGAGTTTGTTGGCGAAACGGTCAACAGCATCTTCAGGACCTACAACTGTGAGGCGGTCACCTACTTGAAGTTTAACACCTGGGTGAGCGAAAAGTTCTATTCCCGAACGATATAGACGTGTCACGTTTACGCCGTACATGCTGCTTGGATGCAAACTTCCGAGTGATTTGCCGTTTATCTTGTCGCGTGTGACGAGTATTTTCTTTGATGTCATTGGGGTGTCCTGCTTGTCCCAATCTATATGAACCTCCTTGCCAATGAATGTTGCAACGGCTTCGGCGTCTTCTTCGGCTGTAACGATGTAAAGTATATCACCCACTTCAAGTGTAGTGTCGCGCATAGGAAGGCTTACGTGCCCTTGATGCAAGCGGCGTGAGCAGACGAAGTCGCGTCCGAGGTATTCACGGATCTGAAGGATGGACTTACCGCTTATAGATGGGTTGACCACTTCGATGTGCATTAAGTGAGGCTTGACAGCCGCACTCTTGTTGTTCAGTTCGTTGAAATGCTCCTCTTCCTTCTTGAAATTTATCTTGAAGATGAATCTGAGGAGAATGATTGAACCGATGATTCCAACTACTCCGAGCGGGTAGGCGCAAGCATATCCGTTGGCGATGACAGGGAGACTGCCGCCGAAGTTTTCTGCTCCGATCTGTTCCAATGCGGCATTGGCGGCACCGAGTCCTGGAGTGTTAGTAATAGCTCCGCAAAGCACACCTACCATCATAGGCAGTGAATGAGGGTCACTTGTGTCGGCGAAGCAGTAGTAGAGGGTCAGCATCACTGCGATGTTTAGCAATATCACTCCTCCAGCAATCACGTTCATTGTGATACCTCCCTGCTTAAATGATGTGAAGAACGAAGGACCTACCTGCAGACCTATGGAGTAGACGAACAGAATCAGTCCGAAGTCCTGAATGAAATTTAACACGGGGAGAGGTTCGGCTGGGTTGCCATAAAGAATCTGGCCTTGGTGGAGGAAATGCCCCGCCACGATGCCAACAAACAGTACGAATGTCACCCCGAGAGAAACACCGCCAATCTTGATTTTTCCAAGAAGAACGCCGGCTGAAATCACAGCGGCGTAGAGCAAAACGATGTGCGCTACCGATGAACCGTTAATGAAAAGGTCGGTTAACCAATCCAGTTGCATAAGAAATTCAATCTAAAAACCTTAACCTATTTTGAAATACACTGCAAAGTTACATCTTTTTTCCGACCCTTAGAGCATAAATCAGGATAAATGTTTGCAACGGTTTGGCGCTTCGTCTAAAAATCACCGTTGCGCCGTTTCCAAGTCACTTTTGAGGACAAACGTTGTTTTTTGCAAATATTGGTTGCCCACACAATATTTTCAACTCCTTCTATTGCCGTATTACACCTTTTTCTTAACTTTGCGAGTGATACAAAATAAAACGAGTACAAACCTTTTTAAAAACTCAACTGCCAATGAAGCATAGCGTATAGTCAGTTTACGCACATTTAAGATACATATTGGAAAAGCGTTTTAGCTTTATTCTGTCATTCAGAAAGTTTGGCGACTAAAAGAATGCGACATGAATATTAGCGAAAATGCTCGCGCTGTGTAGGCGTGGGCTTTTAGTTATTCTGTCGCATGGGTTACGCCAAACACCTCTGAATGGGAATACACTAAAAAGTTCCGCGCTTTTTTTGTGCGTATTAACACCTGTATTTGAGGAACAAAGCAAATAAGGATTAATTAAAATTTAATTTTATGAAAAGAAAAAGTTTAATTGCGCTCATACTAATTTTTATAGCAATTCTTATGGAAGCTTGCTCTACTCTCAACAAGATTGCAGAAGATCCATATGTACAGGAATCGTACAAGAAAGCTTATAAGAATTTTTATGGAACAGAATATCCATATTAATCCTTCTATTGTCTAATTTCAACGGAGTATCTCGAAAAGCCGTTAAGTGAGTAGAGAAAGAATATTAAATTTATCAAATTATGAAAAAGATTTTATTTGTTTTGATGGTATTTTTAGGAATAGCATTAAATATTGACGCAAATGAAAAAAACTCTTATGAAGTTACTATAACTGTTCTAGTAAATTATGTATATTATGATGAGAATGGACATAAAGTGGGAGAAAGTACTGTTCCTGGTATGCCTCAAATTATTACAGTGCAAGCAAGAACACCTGAAGAAGCAAGAAGTATTGCATTAGATGAATGCAGTACAATGTGTAAGCGAGGAACAGGTCTTGGTAAAGGTAAAGATGAAGGAAAAAGAAAGTATGGTAATAAATATTATCAATGCTATTCTACAAAAGAACCTTATGAAGTAAAAGCAGTTATTCAAAATAATTGAATGGGAATACACTGAAAATGATCTGCCCCCCCAAAAAAAAAGTTTGTCTAATTTTTGGGGGCACTTCAAAGTCCCGCAATTTATTTATGCGTATTAATACGAAAATTAAAGGTACAAAGCAAATAAGGATTAATTAAAATTTATTTTATGAAAATGAAATATATGAAGAAACTATTATTAGTGGTGGCTGTGCTAATGGGTATATCCATCAATGCGAATGCTCAAAATATTATTGTACAACAAAACAATAATTCATCATCTATATCTACTGTAAGAAGTGATAAGGAGTATTTTATTGATGGTATCTCAACAAGAGAAGATATCGGAGGTGTTGAAGTTGTATTTGTTGATGATCCAGAAGCTTATTATGCGAATAAATATCTAAAATTCACAAATTATCACAACTTCCCAGTAACTGTAATTTTTGAGGTTGAAGACTATCAAAGAGGAGGTAGCTATAAAAAGGTTACAGGTAGAATTATATTAAGAGCAAACGAAACTAAAACTACTCCTAATCCATACAATGTAGCAAAAAGTCGCCATTGTGTAATGATTGTTCGTAAAATCTAACACATCAATTATCTTTTATAATATTGCTGTCTGGTAGACGTTTAAAAAGGGCGATGAACTCGCCCTTTTTTCATGTGATTTCGTTACCCTCGTCATCTTCTGCCGGAGGATTGACGGTTTCGTTCACCTGCACCACAGCCCTGGCAACTTCGTCGGTTGTAATCTCTACCGACTCGTCATGGGCGGGAATCCTGAATAGCCAGACCCCGCCAAAATCTTTAAACTCAGACTAAGTTTATACATACTTAGGCTAAGAACGTACAAACTCAGACTAAGTATGAAATTTTGAGCGCCATCTCAAGCCTTAACCTCTCCACCATTTGAATTTCTTTATATCTTTAAGACAAAATAGTAATACTGAGAACAAATGGAACAAATGCCCTTTTTCGCAAATCTTGGCACCCATTATACTATGAAAAATAAATAAATTCGCTATTTTTGCATATCGTGACTAATTAGTGAAATAAGAACTTTAAAAACTCAATACTATGTTTGCAAAAGAAACTTATATCAAGCGTCGTGCCCAGTTGAAGGCACAAGTAGGTAAGGGAATGTTGTTATTTGTCGGTAATGACGAAAGCAGCATGAACTATGCTGATAATACTTACACGTTCCGCCAGGATTCAACATTCCTTTATTATTTCGGGCTCGACCAGGCAGGACTCTGCGCTGTTATAGATATTGATGCCGACAAGGAAATTATTTTCGGCAACGAACTCACTATTGATGACATTGTGTGGATGGGAACTCAACCAACCCTGCGCGAGCGTTGCGCTACAGTGGGCATTGTTGAAACTGCTCCTATGAGCGAACTTGCCAATTATGTAGGTCGCGCATCCCAGTCTGGGCAGACGGTGCACTATTTGCCGCCCTACAGAGGTGACCACAAACTTCTGCTTCAGGAACTTCTCGGATTGCATCCGTCACAGCAGGCGCAAGGCGCTTCGGTCGACTTCATCATGGCTGTGGCAGATATGCGAAACCATAAGACAGCGGAGGAAATTGCGCAGATAGAAGAAGCAGTAGATATTTCGGTTGACATGCACGTCAAGGCCATGCAGATGGTTCGCCCTGGCATGAAGGAAAGTGAAGTGGCTGCAGCCGTGACAGATATTGCCTTGTCGCGTGGTTGGGGGCTGTCGTTCCCTGTCATTGCCACTATCAACGGTCAGACTCTTCACAACCATGACCATTCGCACACAATGCAGGACGGACAGATGCTTTTGCTTGATGCCGGAGCGGAGAATAATATGCACTACTGCGGCGACCTGTCGTCAACAATGCCTGTAGGCCAACACTTTACAGAACGACAGCGCACGATTTACAATATATTATATGCAGCGCATCAGGAGGCGGTCAATGCTTTGCGTCCAGGAATAAACTTCCGCGATGTCCATATGCTAACAGTTACGAAGATTTGCGAGGGACTGAAAGGCCTCGGACTCATTAAAGGCGATCCTGCCGAAGTGGCAAACACCGGTGCGTATGCGATGTTTATGCCTTGCGGTCTCGGTCACATGATGGGACTTGACGTGCACGACATGGAGAATCTCGGCGAGATGTACGTAGGCTATGGCGGTAAACCTAAGAGCACGCAGTTCGGATTTAAGTCTTTGCGATTAGGCAGAGAACTCGAACCAGGTTATGTGTTTACAGTAGAGCCTGGTATCTACTTCATTCCAGAACTCATTGATAAATGGAGGGCGGAAAAACAGTTTACAGACTTCCTCTGCTATGATGAAATTGACAAGTGGAGAGATTTCAGCGGTATTCGCAACGAGGAAAATTACCTCATCACTTCTGACGGAGCTCGCCGACTCGGATCGAAAGTGAAACCGATGACTATCGAAGAAGTGGAGAGTCAGAAGAATATTGGGTAAAAATGGACTGTAAAAGGCAGGACCGTCTCTCTTTCTTGTTTTTGCGATTTTTGTTATCAGAAGAATGAAAAAGATTTTATTTGCAATAATTTCGTTAATGCTTTCCTTTTCAGGAGTCCATGCATACGACCCGCCAACTATGGGGTGGAGCTCGTGGAATACATATGGCTTCCAAATAAGCGAGCAATTGATAATGTCCCAGACTTCGGCAATGGTAGATAAGGGCCTGAAGGATGTTGGGTATAAATATATTAATATAGATGACGGATTTTTTGGTGGTCGTGACGCTGACGGAAATTTGCTAATTCACCCTACACGATTCCCTAATGGCATGAAGAAGGTGGTGGACTTTATTCATGGCAAGGGACTGAAGGCGGGAATTTATTCAGATGCAGGGCGTAACACTTGCGCTTCGTTTTGGGGAGGCGATAAAATAGGGGAAGGAGTGGGTCTATATGGACATGACCAAGACGATATTGACCTTTATTTTAAAGAACTCGGTTTTGATTTCATTAAGGTGGACTTTTGTGGCGGTGCTCCGGAACACAACGTCGACAAACTTGACCTTCCTGAAGAGGAACGCTACAGGGCAATCCATGAGGCTATAGTAAACACAGGACGCACTGATGTGCGTCTGAACGTATGTCGTTGGGCTTTTCCTGGCACATGGGTACATGAGGTGGCTACTTCATGGCGTATGTCCGAAGATATATATATGGGCTGGAATTCCATTAAGGGGATTATTGGTCAGAACCTTTATCTTTCAGCTTTTGCTACGGAGGGCAAGTTCAATGACATGGATATGCTTGAGGTGGGTCGTGGACTTACGAAGGAAGAGGATAGAACGCACTTTGGGATGTGGTGCATGTTGAGTTCTCCGCTTCTTATAGGCTGTGATATGACAACGCTGACAGGCGAGCCATTGGTTTTGTTAAAGAATAAGGAACTTATAGCATTAAATCAGGATTCACTGGCATTGCAAGCTTATGTGGTGAAGAGAGAAAACGGCGCTTACGTTTTGGTTAAGGATGTGGAGAATTTGAATGGTTTAAAGCGTGCTGTTGCTTTCTATAACCCGACAGACAAGGATTTACAGATGAGTGTGGACTTTTTTGAACTTGATTTGGGTGGCAAGGTAAGTGTAAGGGATTTGTTCGCTAAGTCTGATGTTGGAGTTTTTGAAGGTTCGTATGCGGTTGCAGTTCCTGCGCATGGTACTCGCATATACAAGCTCGAAGCGGAAAAACGTTATGAACGTAGGGTCTATGAGGCTGAAACTGCGTGGCTGGATGCTTATCAGGAACTATATAACAATCAGGCAGTCGAAACTGGCATATACGAGGAGGCTGATTATTGTTCGGGAGGAGCAAAAGCAGGTTGGCTTGGCAAAAGCAAAAAAAATAGTTTGGAATGGCGTAATGTGTACAGCAAAGATGGCGGAGAATATACGTTAAAGCTTACATATATCACAGGTGAGACAAGAACAGTCAATCTTGTTGTAAACGGAACTGATGAACGTAAACTGGATCTTAATTCTGGAGGGTGGGCAACTCCTAAAACTACAGAAATTACAGTAAACTTGAACAGGGGTAATAATACTATTTTGTTGTATAATGCTTCAGTGTGGATGCCTGATATTGATTGCATGAAATTGGAAAAAGTAGGCTCTATGGAGGTGTATGAGGGGCAAGTTGAAGTTTTGCGTCTTAAGGCACAGAGACTCTATGACACTTCAGTACTACCTGAAAGCATGAAGGAAGCTTTGAAAGATGTTATAGAACAGTCTGTAAGTGATCTGAACACTAAAGAGGAATATGAAACCTTGATATCAGATTTGCAGGCATGTTGTGACAATGCCACTGCGGTTGAGACGGTTTATCGTGATTTCTTGAATGTTATGAGTGTGTGTCGTGAAAATGCGTCAGTAACAGTGGAAGGAGAAACTCTTGATGACTTTGTTTCTGAACTAAACGGCTTTACAAATGAAATGGATGCTGTGACTAACCAAAGTGCCGCAGACAAATTGTTGGCAGATTTAATAAAATCAGCTAAGTCTTTTTTGAAGTCTGATGGAACTCAACCAATTGAAGGTGAGTCATGGGACATGACGATGCTAATTACAAATCCTGCATTTGATGTCAATGTTGATGGATGGACAGGCTCGCCTGTGTTCGGATATAATGTGGCAGAACATTACAATAAGAATTTCTCCACTTATCAGACTTTAACAGGACTTAAAAATGGTTCATACACAGTAATGGTCAATGCCCTATATCGTGATGGTGAAAATGATGGAGGAAAGGCTTATAAGGAGGGTACTGAAATAATACCTGCGAAATTTGTTGCCAATGATGAGGAGAAACCTTTAGTTTCATTGTATGCACATCCATATGATGGACCTACTGATGCTTTCGGGGATTGGGATTTGAAAAATGGTTATATAAACAGTATGTATGCGGCAAGTTTGTGCTTTGCAGACAATCAATACTTGAATACGATTGAAACAAATGTGACTAACGGCAGATTGAGGATTGGACTTAAAAACAACGGTTACAAAGGCGATTGCTGGTGCTGTTTTGATAACTTCAGATTGCTCTATCATGGAGACTATGTGACATCGATAAATGATCTGATATTGCCTGAAAATGGACTTGTAGACGTTTATAGCATAAATGGAATGTTGATGTTTAAGGGGTATGACAGTAAAAACATACAGTCATTGCCAAAGGGCTTGTATGTGATAGGAAATAGTAAAATACTTGTTCGGTAGGATTGCTTTTGATATAGGGGAGTGGGTTATGCAAAAGATGTGCGCTTAAACCATTGGCCCTTACTTTTGTCCTATTCTATAGACTGTAATATTGCCTTATGAATAAGTTTTTTTTAGGTACATTTCTGATGCTGTTGCCATTGGATATGTGCGCACAGGATTATCAACTTGTGTGGAGTGATGAATTTAATGTTGACGGTCGTCTTGACTCAACGGTGTGGAACTATGAACGTGGTTATGCCCGCAATGAGGAGCTGCAGTGGTATCAGCCAGATAATGCATATTGTAAAGGCGGACATCTTATTATTGAGGCTCGTCGGGAAGAACGGCCTAACCCGATGTATCGGGAAGGGGCGCGTGATTGGCGCAGAAGTCGTAAGAACATAGAATGTACTTCGTCTTCTGTGACAACTTCGGGAAAGCGAGAGTTTCAATATGGACGTTTCGAGGTGCGCGCCCGTATTCCTGTAGGAAAAGGTGCATGGCCTGCTATCTGGACGCTTGGCAGAGAGATGGAGTGGCCGTCAAACGGTGAGATAGACATCATGGAGTTCTATCGTATTAAAGGGGTTCCGCACATTCTCGCAAACGCAGCATGGGGTACGGACAGACGCTACAGCGCTAAATGGGACAGCCAAGCTGTGCCGTTTGAGCATTTTACCGACAAGAATCCCGATTGGGCGTCGGAGTTTCATGTGTGGCGCATGGACTGGGATGAAGAGGCCATACGCCTTTATCTTGACGATGAACTGCTGAATGAAACTTTGCTCAGCGAAACTATTAATGGACGTATAGGATACGGCAGAAATCCATTTCGCCAGCCTCATTACATTTTGCTTAATCTGGCAGTTGGTGGCATAAATGGAGGTCCTGATGCCTTGGATGCCTATCCGATGCGTTATGAGATTGATTATGTGAGGGTGTATCAGAAGAAATAGATGATTATAAATAATTTAATATTATGGATGTTTTGAAACGTGTATTCGGCTTTGCCTTATGTTTAGTTTGTGGGTTGTCTGTTATGGCTCAGGATGCCATTGACAATTCCATTCGCGATGGCGGAGAATATCATCTTTATAATGTATATTATGGGATGGTGCTTGGCGGAAACGCTGAAAACAACTCGCCCATGATGTCAATCTATGGTACGAATGCGGACCTTGACAGTTATGTGTTTGTGGCTGAGGCTTCTAGCCTTCACCAAGGCTATTATTGGTTGCGCCAGAAGAACAGCGGCAAGTATCTTCAAGCAAGCAATGCTGAAGGTAATACTTGGAGCGTATGGTTTGCCGGTAGCCTGAACAAGGCGTATAACTCATACGAGTGGGGGCTTACAGGCGGTGTCGCCGGTGAAATTATTTCTAACCGCGGAGAGGTTATCAATGCCGACGGTAATGTGTGGCTTGGCCCAGATCCGGGGAAGGAAAGCCAGACTTATGTGAATGTGTGGTATGACAAACCGAAGGGCGAACGTACTGTGTGGCAGATTGTTGATGCTCGTTTCCCTTTAAATGATGCTCGCCTGAAACTTTACACTGATGGACTTGACGATGCAATAGCTCAGGGTGAAGCGATTTTCGACAATCCGGCTTTCGGTAGCGCTGATGAAAAGGTGGAACTTGCGGCGGCGCTCTATAATGCGAGGTCTGCCCGTAATGAGGCGTCGATTGAGACAATAGAAACGATGGAGACAGCGCGTGAGGCTCTTTTGGCTGCAATTCGGAACGCTCAGGAAGGCAACTACGAGATATGGGTGTCGGGAAGCAGTTTCTCTATGGGCGATGCTTTTACTATTGCGATGAACGGTCTGAAGACTTCGGCAGAGGAGGGCGCAGAGGTTATGATGATTGTGCGTAACTCGAAGAAGACCGGAGCGCTGATCTCTTTATCGGACAAAGGCGGTAAGATTGGTGATGTGGAATTTTCCGCTGATGCCGCTTCGGAGAGTGAATCCCATGACTTCCATTTCGCTTTCGACGGACAGAATGTAACGGTGTATGTGGATGGCGTAAAAGTTGCAACGGCTCCTCAAACTTCTGTGGCTACCATGACTTCTGTTGGTCAAGGTGCAGAGTGGACGGTCATAGGCACTAATGCGCTTGTGACATACCGCCCTGAAATAATAAGTGCATCGAAGGCTCTTGCGCCTTCAGAGAAGAATTTTAATTCTTATGACAAAGCGGAACTTCATGCCCTTAAGCTTGTCGGACAGACTGTAGCTCTTGATTCTCCAGTAGATTATCACGTCAACGCTTCGGCGGCAATGACTGATTCGAAAATAGACATTTGCGATGAAGATGCGTGGGTTATCTTTGATAATGTGCGCCCTTCGGATGTCATTAGCAAATATCTGCCAAATATTACAATCAATGGCACTAAAGCTACCAATAATTCAAATTGCCGCGTGGTGATTTATTTGCACGGTGCAGTGGTTGTTCCGCACGCAAATGGTTATAAGCCGTTCTATGGCTATGGGGGCCAAATGTATTCAGGCGAGGAATATGTTTTTGGCGTAGGTAATAATACCGTTGGCGATGCTGCGAATGAACTTCAGAGTTTCGTGCTTAAGCGTGGCTATATGGTTACTCTCGCCACAAACAGTGACGGTTCGGGCTACAGCCGTGTGTATGTGGCTGACCACCAGGATAAGCGTGTCGATGTGCTGCCAGACTTGCTCAAGCATCGTGTCTCTTATATCAACGTTCGCCGCTGGCATTATGTGTCAAAGAAGGGATGGTGCTCTACAGAGAGCACCAGCGCAAACAATACAGTCGGTAAACTTCTCGGTACTACTTGGTATTACACTTGGAGCGCTGACCGTTCTACGCAGACTGATATGGAGTATGTTCCTATTAAGCAGCATATCTATTGGCCGTCGTGGAGCCAAATCAACGGGCACACCAATTCTACTGCTGTGCTTGGATTGAACGAGCCTGACCATACAGAGCAACATAATAATTGTGATTGTAAGGGATATATCGACCCGTGGAAGGCTACAACGTTCATGCCAGAGTATCAGGCGTCAGGACTTAGAATTGGAAGCCCTGCACCGACTGACGCTGGCTGGTTGAAGCAGTTCATCGGGCATTGTGATGACATGGCTTATAGGTGCGACTTTGTGGCGTTCCATTCTTACTGGGGTACAAATGAGGCTCCTAATGCGGAAAGCTGGCGCAGTCAGCTCAAGAGCATCTATGACAACACTAAGCGTCCAATCTGGATTACGGAGTGGAACAATGGCGCAAGCTGGACCACAGAGAGTTGGCCGGAAAGTTATGGCGACAAACTATCACGTCAGCGTGATGCCATCAGGAAAATCCTTAAGGTGCTTGACGAGAGCGACTTTATCGAGCGCTACTCAATCTACAACTGGGATAGTTACTATCGCGCTATGGTTTCGTGGGACAGCGACAAGAACAACTGGTGGGTGACTCCTGCCGGTGAGGTGTACCGCGATAGCAAACCGAGCCATGCCTATCAGGAGAAGATGCAGTTCGTGCCTCGTGGATGGTTCCCTGGCATGGTTACAGACAATGAGTTCTCTTTCTCTCTTAGAGCTGCCGGAAAGAAGTTTACGTCGGTGGTGACAAACAAGAATGGAGACTTTACGGCTGAGGAGATGTATGAGTATCAGACAGAGGACGGTGAGTTCTTGCCTTTCTTGGAATTTACGGAGCGTAGCAAGTTAGACAGCAGGTCGGAGCGTACGACTGTGTTCTCGTGTGATGATTGTGCGCCAGAGGCTTTTGTTACAGACACGCTTACGCTGAGAATGAAGATTACGACTCTTGCTGGCGGAGTGACTTATACAGACCCTGTGAAAGTTGCCGTTCCTGCATTTTTGCGTAATCATTACACTGGCATATCCGGTGTCACTGCAGACGGAGTATTTGTGGCTGGAGGT
>Ga0233378_1000013_pt1 | contig 74819 bp, 52 predicted proteins | sample ElkDunMinimDraft_7_FD_180690 | JGI IMG/M metagenome (GOLD analysis project Ga0233378, IMG submission 180690) | Fecal eukaryotic communites from dung pellets of Tule Elk in California, USA - Elk Dung E4 | ecosystem: Host-associated > Mammals > Digestive system > Large intestine > Fecal | place... | reverse complement strand
CTTGTGAGGAGATTGCTTCCACCACGCCACAAGTGTGGCTCGTGGCAGGCTCACATTTAGGCTTCGCAAAAAAATCTTGTTGGGGGTTCGCAATGACAAGAAGCGTGTGGTAAGGAGATTGCTGCGCCGTGTATTCTACACGGCTCGCAATGACAACTTGTGTGCAAGTGGCAAGAAGCCGCGAGCAAGAACCATTCGCAAGAAGCTGTGAGCAAGATTCGTGGGCAAGCGTTTGTTTACAATAAAAAGGTTTGTCGACGATTTTTGCGAAGCAAAAATCACCTTTCCTTATGAGACATCTTTTTGTAAGTTTTTTTGCATTTTTTTAAGTGTATATTTTGTGCATATTGGGTTTTTAAATAGGGTGTTTTATGAAATCGTTTGATTTTTCGCTTTCTGCAATTTTGCTTTTGGCTGGTTTGTCTTTTGCTGATGTTGATATTTCTATAGATGCTAATTCTTTGCGTAAGCCGGTTTCTCCTTTTATTTATGGTAGGAATGTTTATGCGGGCTATGGTGGCGAACTTTTGGATAATAATGATTCTGTTTCTGCTGAAGAACTTGTGAATATGGAACGTTATCGCGAGGCCGGGATTCGGTTTTTGCGCATGAATCAAGGGAATAATTCGACTAAGCATAATTGGCGAAAGAATATGTCAAGCCACCCGGATTATTATAATAACGTTTATTATCATAATTGGGATTTGTCTGCAAAAAAGATTCTTGATTATATGCCTAATACTAGCGCTATGTATGGGTTTCAATTGACTGGGTTTGTGGCGAAATCTTTGGATTATAATTTTGCAGATTGGGATTATAAGCAACAATACGGACAAAATGCTCCGCAGAATCTGGATTTGGCTGGCGGTGGCGAAGTTGATGGTAACGGGAACTTGATTAAGGAGGGCGATTATAGACTTTATTTAGAAGAATGGCCGGCTGATTCTACTGTGGGGATTGTGGAACATTGGAAGAGTAATCTGAAATACGATATGAGTCGTTTGCAATATTGGAGCATGGATAATGAACCTGAAATTTGGCCTACGACACATAGTGATTTGCCTTTGACTTATACTTATGGGTCTTTGGAAACGCCTGAACGAATTATCCAAAACTATGTGGCTGTCGCCAAAAAAGCAAAAGCGATTTTCCCTGATATTAAACTTACTGGGCCAGTGGCAGCAAATGAATGGCAATGGTGTAATTTGCGTTATTATAATGACGCAGGCGAACTAAAAGAAGATGTGGCTACAGATGGAACGATTCGTTATTGTTGGCTTGAATATTTTATTAAACGTATGGCTGAAGAAGAAAAAAAGGCCGGCATGAAACTTCTTGATGTTTTGGATATTCATTGGTATCCGACAGAAACAACTTATGAACATTGGATTAACTGGCATAGAGTTTTCTTTGATACGACTTACAATTATCCTGGGGCTAATGGTATTAAAAGAGCTAACGAAAATGCAAAATGGGATAATTCTATTACGAAAGAATACATTTTTAAACGTATTAATGATTGGCTTGAAAAATATTTCGGGAAAGACCATGGAGTTACTTTAGCGTTTACTGAAACTGATTTTATTGAAAAAATGGATGTGATGACTCGTGCTATTGTTTATGCTTCTTATATGGGAACGTTTATGGAAAATGAGGTTGAAATTTTTACGCCTTGGACGTGGAGAGAAGGAATGTACGAAGTGATTCATTTGTTTAGTAATTATTCTAAAGAATTCAGCGTTAATGATGTTTCTTCTAATGATTCTTTGGTTTCTGCTTATACTACTATTAACAAGAATTCTGATTCTTTAACTGTTATTTTGGTGAATCGTTCTGAAAATGATGTGCAAAAAGTGAATTTGAATTTTGATAATGTTGATTTTGTTTCGCAAGATTACCCCACTCTTTTACTTGCAGGCCTTACTAAAGAGACTTTTGTTTCTAAAGCAGATAATGCTCTGAAAAAAGGGAGCGCGACTTTAACTGATAATAAGTTGAGTTTAGAACTTCCTGCAAAATCAATTACTGCGATTCTTCTTTCGCAAAAAAATAGCACCAAAATAAATGAAATGAAACAAAATCGCCCACTTGTTTCTATTGAAAACGGAAATTTGGTGATTCAAAACCCAGCTCAAGAATCTTTAAGTTTTGAAATTTTTAATTGTTTAGGGCAAAAGATTTACAGCAAAATGAAGTCTTTGAATAAAACAGAAATTATAGACATTAAGGATTTAGAAAAAAGCTATTATATCATTCGTTTTAAAACAAAAAATTCTTTAGACTTTCACAAGGTTTTTATTAAATAAATATGAAGAAAAAGATTGCTTTTGTCTGTGTCCATAATTCTTGCAGAAGCCAGATTGCTGAAGCTCTTGGAAAACTTTTCTTAAAAGACAAATTTGAAGTTTATTCGGCGGGTTCAGAGACTAAAGAGAAAATAAACCAAGACGCTGTAAGACTTGTAAAAGCTATCTATGGCATAGATATGGAAGAATCTCAGTATAGTAAGACTATGGATAAAATTCCTGAACCCGATATTATTATTTCTATGGGGTGTGAAGTCCAATGTCCTTATGTAGGGAAAGAATTTGATGAAAATTGGGGTCTAGAAGACCCTACCGGAAAATCAGATAAATTCTTTTGTGAAATCATTCAAGAAATAGAACAAAAAATCAAACTTCTAATGTGATTTCTATTTTTTGGAAAATGATTTTTTCTATTTTTTTTGTATGAATAAAATCTTTTTCCAAACAAAAATTTTGCTAACGCTTGTCATGCTAATGTTTAGTGCGGCGCAAGTTTTTGCCGAATCTGGAAAAAGCATTGCAAAAACAGATTTTTTCCCTCATAATCCAACTACCGAAAAGTTTAATGAAACTTGGTCTTATCAATTTGTTTTTGATAATGGTACTAAAGCTTTTATGAATATTGCTTCTTTGCATATTCCGGCTTCTGGCAGAAAAATTGGCTGCGATCTTGCATTCTGGAATTTTAACGGGAAATCATATTCTGTGGGGAGACAATACCCAAAAGAACGCCTTGTTGCTCAAAAAGAAAAAGACCGCATTACAATTAAAGAAGAATACATTTTAGAGAACTTGCCTGGCAAAGGCCATAGAGTTTTCTTTTCTACTTCTAAAAATGGTGATTTCTTGTTAGATTTGACTTTTGAATCGGCTAAAAAAGGGTTTGTGCCAGCTAATAATTCTGAATCTTTAGGAAATGATAAATTTACCCAATTTATTCACATTCCTTATGGAAGAGTTTCTGGAAAAATCGCCTATAATTCTGATACTTTAGAAGTTAAAGGTTATGCAATGATGGAGCATTCTTTCCAAACGGCTCAAGCAACTGATATTGCTAAAAGAGTGATTTCTTTTGCTACGCGAAATTCGTCTAAACCATTTAGTGGAAAAATTGGCATTGCTGAAAATGGAAAATTGTTTGGTTATGCTGTTTCTTATAAAAATGACAATGTTGAAATTTTAAAGCCATTAAAAATTTCTGTTGATAAAAAAGATTATGATGGAGAAAAATTTCCTAAAAATGCTTTAGAAATTTTATGGAGTGATTCTTCTGTTACTACTATTAATGCTAATAAACCTCAACAGAAATTTTCGCTATTGAATAATTTTGATGGTTGGCTTGCTAAAAAAGCGGTTAAGGTTTTAATGGGGGGCGAACCTTTTTTCTATCGCGGTCAAAATAAAAATGCCGAAAATAAAATCATTGATTGGAGTGTTTCTGGATTATGACTTTATTTAGACCTTGCATAGATTTACATGATGGCCGTGTGAAACAAATTGTCGGTAGTTCTCTTTCTGATAATGGTGAAGGACTTAAAACCAATTTTGAAACCGATCGTTCGCCGGCTTGGTTTGCAGAGTTGTATAAAAAAGATGGCTTGCGTGGCGGCCATGTGATTATGCTCGGGAAAGGGAACGAAAAGGCTGCCAAAGAAGCTCTTTTGGCATACCCTAATGGGCTTCAAATTGGCGGTGGCATTACTGCCTATAATGCTTTAGAATATTTAGAAGCTGGCGCTTCTCATGTCATTGTCACAAGTTGGATTTTTCCTGATGGTAAGCTTGATTTTAATCGTTTAGAACTTTTAGCAAAAACTGTTGGTAAAGAACATTTAGTATTAGATTTAAGTTGTAAACGCTTTATGCCTTCGGATTTGTCTTTAAATACAACACCTCGTTGGAAAATAGCCATTAACCGTTGGCAAACTCTTATTGATATTGAAATTTCAAAAGAAACGCTTAACAACCTTTCAGAATATTGCGATGAGTTTTTAATTCACGCTGCAGATGTCGAAGGCAAACAACAAGGCATGGATGACGAACTTATTATGTTCCTTGCTGCTCATTCAAAGATCCCTTGCACTTATGCAGGCGGCGCTTCTTCTCTTGCAGATTTAGAACATTGCAAAAAAATTTCTAACGGAACTATCGACCTCACCATCGGATCTGCTTTAGATTTATTCGGTGGAAAAGGAGTGAAATATGCCGATTGCGTCAAATTCAACAAAGCTTAAACCAAGCGACGCATTAGACACACGACCAGAAATCTTTGGTCGTGAAGTGACTAGTACTTTTAAACAAATGCCAAGTTTTAAACACCAGCCACCTGGTAATATGCGAACTTGCATGATTCCACCTGTTGTTTTTGGTTCTCTTTTATTTAATTTGCCAAGACTTTTAAAATTGCGCTTTTTCTTAAAAAAAGAACGAAAAAAACACCCTATTGATGATGTTCGCATTTTATTTTATTCTGATAATCTTGATGAAACCAATGGCATTGCAAATAACCTAAGAAATGTTATTCCTTATATGCGAGCTCATGGTATGAAAGCGTTTCTTGCTGGGAATGCTTTTAATACACGCCCTTGCGGTGTAGTTGAAAATGGTTATTGTTTACTGCTACCTCGTATGTTTAGCATGGAACAACTTGGGTATGCCAATAGTGAACTTGCGATTCCTCGCATTGGACCTGTTTTAAGATTACTTAGGCGCTACCCGGTTGATTTGATTGAATTTGAAACCCCTAGCCCTGGTGCATGGCTTGTTTGCCTTTGTGCAAAAGTGGCAGGCATAAAAGTTTTCAGCCATTACAGAACAGATGTCCCAACATACACGCAAACACTCGTTAAAGCAAAATGGATGCACCGCTATGTTCTTTGGCTTATGCAAGTTTTTTACAGAATGGCGCGCCCAGTGATTAGTCCTTGTAATGACTATGCCAAAATATTGACTTCACAATTAAAAGTTCCTGAAAATCAAGTACAAATTTTACCTCGTGGTTTACCACTTGAAAAATTTTCTCCAGAACTCCGCGGCAAAGGAACATGGGAAAAATTCAATGGTTCAGAAAATACAGAACCTGAAAATCGTAAAGTCCGCTTTTCTTTTATTGGCCGCATTTCTAAAGAAAAAAACTTGGAATTTTTAAACCGTGTCTGGAAAAAATTCTCTGAAAAATATGATGATGTAGAACTTATGTATGTCGGTTTTGGCTGGTATCTTGAAGAAATTCAAAAATTTCACAAAGAAAACCCCTGCGTCCATTTTGCTGGTGAACAAGGTGGCGAAACTCTGGCTGGGCTTTATGCCGATTCTGATTTTTTCCTTTTCCCAAGTACGACAGACACATTTGGAAATGTTGTAGTTGAAGCTATGTCTACAGGAACTCCGGCTATTGTTAGTGACTATGGTGGTCCTCATGATATTGTGATGGATGAACAAGCTGGTTTTATTTTGCCTATTGATGAAACAGCTTGGTTAAACGCTCTTGAAAAATGCAGAACTCTCTTTTTAGAAGATTCTTATGCTTATGAGAATATGCGCAAAACAGCGCACGAGCGCAGTTTAAAGTACACAATGGAAAGTTCAACCAAAGCTCAATTTGAATATTTCCGCAAATTAAAAAAAGACGCTTACCTGAAAAAGTAATGTTTGCTATTGCGACTCTGCGTTTACGATGACAAGTTGTTTGTACACTTGCACGCGATTCTTGTCCGCGAACCTTGTCATTGCGAACTCTGAAAAGATTTTTCCGCGAAGCCTAAATGTGAGCCTGCCACGAGCCACATTTGTGGCGTGGTGGAAGCAATCTGCTTGCTAACAGATGGCCACGAGGCACAAGGCCTCTCGCCATGACATCCCTGAAATTATTATTGCGATGGAACGTAGTGACAGAAGCAATCTACTTGCTAGTAGATTGCCACACTGCGTTCGCGATGACAATCCTTAACTTGTCATTGCGAGCCGTGCAGAAAGCACGGCGTGGCAATCTCTTTGCAAGCAACACTTGTTTTTGGATTACTTCGCTACGCTCGTAATGACAAAAACCAAGATGGCCGCGTCGTCTTAAAAGACTCCTCGCTATGACAATACTGAACCTTGCCACACTTCTTGCTCACGGTTCTTGCATGAGAACCTTGTCACTTGCGATGGAGTGAAACGACAGAAGCTATTTCCACAAGAAAAGTCCGCCGAAGGCGGACTTTTCTTTAATACAAAAATCATTTAGGATTCTTTCTGTCGAGAAGCTTCAAATTCTTTCACAAATTCAGGATCAGAAATTTTTTCAACAATAACTTCTGGCGTTTCTTCAGCAACATTCACATTAGCATTTTGCGGTAACCATGGGCGTTGCAAATTCTTTTCCCAAGAAACGCTTGGCACCGTTTCACGCACACTTTCTACAATAGGCAAGCCAAGCAATTCACGTGCTCTGTTCAAAGCAGCATCAATTCCTGCAAGTGCGTTTTCTTCACCTAAATCTTTTAAAACACCTGCCCGAGTGAGAGCTACAATCGGTTGAGCATGCACACCAGAAAGCAAGAGTTGTGTATTCTGAGCTCTACAACGAGATAAAAGGTTTTCTATCATCTGGATTCCAGCGGCATCAATAGAAGGAACTTGTCGCATTCTAAGAATCAGAATTTTAGGGTGACTATTCATCATATCTAAAGCGGTTTTAAACTTTTCTATTGCGCCAAAGAACATAGAACCCACAATTTCATAAACCAAAACGCCTTCCGGTACCTGGCGGGCTCCGATATTATTCGGGTCAGAAACTTCTTCGTCGCCTTCACGCAATTCAGCAGAAATCTGGTCTACTTCGGCAACTTCTGCCATACGACGGATAAATAAAATTGCTGCTAATAAAACGCCAACTTCAATAGCAACTGTCAAATCAATAACAACTGTTAAAATAAAGGTCACAAGTAAAACAGCAACATCACTTTTTGGTGATTTAAAAAGCTTGATGAAATTTCTGTAACCACACATATTAAAAGCTACTTGGAAAAGAACTGCAGCCAAAGCAGCCATTGGTATCATTTCTGCATATTTTCCAAAAATAAGCATAATCAAAAGGAGAATTACCGCATGCACAACGCCAGAAACCGGACTAAAAGCACCATTACGGATGTTTGTTGCCGTACGTGCTATAGCTCCTGTTGCTGGAATACCACCAAAAATTGGTGAGAATACGTTTGCAATACCTTGTCCAATTAATTCTGTATTAGAACGGTGTTTAGTACCTGTCATACCATCGGCAACAACTGCAGAAAGTAAAGATTCAATAGCACCAAGAATAGCTATAGTTAATGCTGGCTGGAACACCTTTTGCATCATATCAATACTGATGTTAGGTAATGCCGGCATAGGAATACCTGTTGGGATTTCGTTTTTTGAACCAATGGTCATTACACCATGCAATTCATCCCAGCCCAAAACTTTAACAAGAACAGTTGAAACAATAATCGCCACCAAAGAACCAGGAACTTTACTTGTTATTTTAGGCCAGAATATGCAAATTACCAAAGCTAAAATACCAATCAAAACAGAGTAAAAATTTATGGTATCAAATGATTGGAAATAAAGTTTGATTTTTCCTATTGCATCAGCAGGTTCTTTAATGCCTTCAGGAAAAGTAAATCCAAAGAAATTCGGAACTTGCCCTAATGCAATAATAATAGCGATACCTGCAGTAAAACCAACTGTAACCGGGAATGGAATAAACTTAATGATTGCTCCGAATTTAGCTAAACCAAAAATAATAAGCATAATGCCAGCCATAAGCGTGGCTGTCGCTAAACCATCATAACCATATTCTGCTACTATGCCATATACAATAACAATAAACGCACCTGTAGGTCCGCCTATCTGGAACCTAGAACCACCAAAAACGGCAATCAAAAAACCAGCGACAATAGCTGTATAAAGCCCCTTTTCTGGCCCAACACCTGACGCTATAGCAAACGCAATTGCTAAAGGCAGCGCCAAAATACCAACAATCAACCCTGACATTAAGTCATTTATAAAATTTTCTTTCGAATAGCCTTTTTTAAGGCAACGAAATGATTCTGGCGTGCATTGAGTGGAAACATCCTTCATCCAATTCTTGAAAGAATGAAGAAAACTATTTTCTGACATAATATTCCTTTTCTTTAGAAAATGCGGTCTACAAAGACCGCCCAAATTTAGTATGAATCGTTTCTAACGAAAAGGGAGTAAAATGATTTTTATTTAAAAAAAATTACAAAAGCCCTTTTTTGGCGCTACGGAGCATATTTTTGAGTTGTTTACTCGAAGGTAAAACCGCTGTTTTATCATTTTGCTTGTTTTTTAAAAGGCATGCTTCGCAATAATGAAGCGTTACCATACCACAAGAAGCAGCTCCGTCAGTTCGTTCAATTCGCCTCACTCGAATAGTCTTTAAAGGCGCTTCCTGATGGCAGCGATCACAGACTTTTACTTTGCTTTTTTCCTGAGCGATATTATCAAAAGTAGCCATTATGCCTCCTTGGATGTACCTATTTCAGGTATGTGTTTTTCATGAAAGACTTTTGAAGAAACAATGCTAACAAAGTCAAACACATAGGTGTCGGTTCACCCTCTTCATTCCAGAGGTTACGAACAAATTTACCTCGTGCTAATTGACGCTGTTGAAATAAAGTCTCTTCTTTTGCAAAATCAAGCAAAATAATATTTGAAGACTGAAGCGTTCCGATTAAATCATTCCAATGGTTGATAGAAAAAGGTGTGTTTGGTGACGCAGCCTCTGGGATAGTTACTAAATAAATTTCACCAGTTGTCCTTACGGACACATCTAAAATAAGTTTTCTAAATAGATTAAACAATTCTTCAGGAGGTACTCCCCGACGTAATTCTCTTAAGCCTACGCCAAAAATAATTCGCCCTGCTTGTTTACCAATAATATCTAGCTCTTGCTTAGCATATAAACTTTCTATAGAACCATATAATGGAGTGTTAAAAACAAATTGCCTTGGGCGTTCTGGTTCAAGACACAAAAGCAACTGCGAAAAGAGCTCCGCGGCTTCGCCGCGGGGCCCGAACATTTCATCGGCAATAACTAAAGTTCTGTTTTCCATTCTTATGGAATCTACTTAACTTCATTCTGTTTAAGTATAAAAATCTTCCAAAAATCGCCTTTTTTTTCTCTTTCTAGAATCAAATGGCCATCAGCAATTAACGCACTAGGAACATTTTCTATAGGATTCCCAGAAGAAACCAATAAACAAACTTCTGAATTAGCTGGCAATGCAGAAAGTAAAATACGAGCCCGGATAGAAGCTTCTGGGCAAGAAAAACTCCTCAAATCTTCTTCAAAAATCACTTTTTTATCGTTTTTCGCTAAAAATTCTAAATGAGGTTCTACGGCAAAATCAAGAATTTCTGATTCATAACGTTCTGGAAAAGAAAACCAACTCACTAAATGCGGATTTTCAGGCAAAACTTCAGAAAAAGCTTTTTCTGGCGAAATTAGCGTTTTTTCGGGAAATTTCCCTTTTAAAGCCTCTTTTACAGCAAAAAAAAGTAACGAGCGAAGACTTTCCGAGAATCCTTCGCGATTTTTACCATTTTTCGCCCATTTTTGTAATATTTCTCGCTTTTTCAACCTTTTATCACCAACAAATAATTTAAAAAGCTATCTCTTTTTAGGAAAAATGTAGAAAAGTCAGAGAATCCTTTCTATATTTGCGCTTAAGTTTTACAACAAGGTAGACATAACAAATGAGTCAGTTTCTACTAAATGTAATTTTTGTTATTTATGTGATAGCCGGTGTTGGCCTTGTCGCTTACGGTTTCAATTGTTACGCAAGCATTTACCTTTTCTTAAAAAACAGTCGTCGTGTTCGCCTTACCGACAGAAAAAATATTCTCAAATTTTACAGAGAACATTCTTTAGATGAACTTCCTGTTGTTACAACCCAACTCCCAGTTTTCAATGAAGCTAATTGCGTAGAACGTTTAATTGAAGCTGTTTGTGCTATGGATTATCCAAAAGACAAACACGAAATCCAAGTCCTTGATGATTCCACTGACGAATGTTACGAAGTTACAAAACGCAAAGTTGCAGAAATGCAAGCCCGCGGTTATGATATTAAACTCATTCACAGAACTATCCGTAAAGATTATAAAGCTGGTGCATTAAAAGAAGGTATGGTCGTTGCTCGTGGTAATTTCTTGGCCATATTTGACGCCGATTTTGTTCCTGAAAAAGACTTCTTGTTAAAAACTATTCCTTATATGGTTATGGACGAACAAGTAGGGCTAGTTCAAGGTCGTTGGGGACACTTGAATCGCATGGAATCTGGTTTGACTCTTGCTCAATCAATTGGTATTGATGGTCACTTTGTCGTTGAACAATCCGCTCGCAGTTGGGGCAATCTCTTTATGAACTTCAACGGAACTGCTGGTGTTTGGCGTAGACAAGCTATTGATGATGCCGGTGGTTGGGAAGGCGATACTTTAACAGAAGATATGGATTTGTCTTACAGAAGTCAGTTGGCTGGTTGGAAAATGAAGTTCGTATTTGATGTGATTGTTCCTGCAGAACTTCCAAACGACATCAACGCATTTAAAGCCCAACAATTCCGCTGGGCAAAAGGTTCTATCCAGACTGCTAAGAAAATTCTTCCAAAAGTTTTGCGTGCAAAAGTTCCATTTAAAATTAAACTTGGCGCTATTATGCACACCACACACTATTCTATCCACCCTTGCATGTTGTTTACCGCTCTTTTCTCTTTACCACTACTTGCTTGGTATGAACCTATTAAAGGTTTACCAGATTGGATGTATTTAGTTGGTTTCTCATTTATTCTTCTTGCTGCTATTGCTCCTTCTGTTCTTTACCTTGTTGCCCAACGTTGCTCTGGCTATGTCGGTTGGAAAATGAGAATTCTTTCTTTCCCAATTCTTATGGCTCTTGGTGTTGGGATTGCTGTAAGTAATACACGTGCCGTACTTTCTGCAGTTCTTGGCTTTAAAGGTGCTTTTGTTAGAACTCCTAAGAAGGGTGCTAAATCTCTTAGCCATTATGCGCAAAAGTTCCCATTGCTAGCTCTCATTGAAATTTTAATTGGCGTTTATTGTATCTTTGGGCTTCTTGAATATATTGGTGCCCAGAAGTTTATTATAGGACCATTTATTGGTTTGTATGCTATTGGATTCTTGATGGTTGGTGTATTGAGCTTTATGCATTACATATCTAACCTGATAGAAACACATCGCATTAAAAAACAACTAAATGTTCAACAAGTTTAATTGTTTTAAAAGCGCCTTGAATGGCGCTTTTTTATTGCTGGAAATTTCTGGGGATAATCTTTTTGCGTATTGTTGATTTTCGTAAAAGCCTTAATGAATCTAAACTTTGTTCAAGAGAAGTTTCCCGTGCTTTATGCTTTTGATTGATAACATAAACTTCACTTGTAAAAAAATATAATGCCGAAAAGATTAAAATGGCAGACGCTAAAGCAGCGCTTGCAATTTCAATTAGTGTAAAACCGCGTTTTAAATTTTGCACGGGATAATTCTCCACAGAGTTTTTCCTTTGACTTCAACCCGAACAAAAGGTGGATTTATAGATACAGGTTCTATATGAAAATAGAGACTTTCTTTTTCTATTGTTTCTGACTTACACAATGGTTGAACTTTTACAAGAGAGTCTAATGTTGCTATTTGCAAAAGGAATTTTTCTTTCTCTTGCTTATTCCGTTTTTCAATCAGCAAGAAATGTTGATGCACTTGCATAGACAAATAAATCCCTAAATTTAAAAGCAATGCTGACACAAGAACTTCTAATAAAGAAAAACCTTTTTTCATAGCCACTCCAATATAATTGGAGTTCCTGAATGCGCTCCAAAAAATGCCGGCATAGGAATATCTTTTTTCAACTCCCAATCTTTTGAAAATCCTAAAAGATTTGCTTTGATATTTTTATCTGGCAAAATATCCATTTCTGAATTGATTTCTGCATTCCATAATGTGCCTATGAAATGTGAACCGTATTGAAATTCAAGCGAAGTTTTTCCATTCCAACTTGCAGGCATTAAAGCTATAACAGAGGGATACTCGCCAATAGTTCTGTTTTCAAGCGCTACTTCTCTTGCGCTTACGACTCCTTGAAATTTTATGGTGGTGAGTGAAATTTTTTCACTCGTGTGCGCTTCTAAATGGCGCATACGCCATTCGCCTTCTAGGCGAATGGCACCACCTCCAAAAAGCATAAGAGTGTCAACACTTCCTCTTCCTCGAAATAAAATATCACCAGAACAAAAAATACAAGCTTTATTTAACGAAGAATCTAACTGAACACGAACATCTCCATTTTCTACTGCAAAACATTCCGAAGGCAATCTTTCAAAATAACGATTCCCATACAATGTATCTTGTATATATAAAGTATTTTTTAACGATAAAAGTCTGGATTTAAAAGCCTCTTGCAGTTCTAAATTATTCTTTAAAAAATGATAATTTTCAAATCCATAACCATAAACCGCACATAATTCACCTTGAAAAAGATTAACACACGCTTTATCCCAAAAACCATTTTCTTCAATACGAACATTAAATAAATTTTTTATTGGCAAAGCATATAATCTGGCATAAATTGAGGCTTCGGCTTTATACAATTCTTGAAATCGTTTATGCTCTACAAGAATCCCTTGCATTCCATTATCCGACAAAGAAATCAAAACCATACTCAATGGAAGTAAAGAAAAAAGAATGGCTAAAACTATTGGCAAAGAGGCTCCACGATTCATTTCCCAACTTCCTTTAACCATGTTTTATCTCCACAACGAAAAAGTACAGAATGATTAAAAACAGAATCTACCCTATACCCATTAAAAGACTCTCCTTGTAAAATCATTTCTTTTCCAGTAAGTGTTTCTATTAAACAAGAATAACCAGCCACTACTCCAAGAATTTTAAAACTTTGTTTCAGACATTTTTCTTGGAGTTTATTTGTATGCAAAACCTTTTCTTTTTGCCTTTCTCTGTTTAGAATAAATTTTTGAACTTTTGGAAATTGCCATCGTTTTTCTAAAGAATCAAGAGAAATTAAACTGGCCTGAGTGATTTCCATTTGGGCTAAAAGAGGCCCTAAAGAAAAATCTAATTGCCAAATGCTACTTAATTTCTGCATTTGAAATGAATACAAAATAATCTGAGGTGCAAAATTTGATAATTCGCTAAGTAAAAAAATTAACTCGTTAAACTCACCTTGAATACGCCCTTTCAAAGAAACGGAATCCATTTGGAAAAATAAAATTTCTTTTGAATATTTTAAAAGGCATTTCCTAACCGTTTCTGGCTCAAAATCTACAATAGAAAATATCGGTAAATTCAAACGCAAATTTTGCAACGAATCTATTTGTTTTTCAATTTGCCAAATTTCTTTTTTATAAATACTTAGATCTCTGTTAGCATTTTCTTTTACACAAGTATAAAGCCAAAAACTAAAACCCGCAAGAAAGATAATGGTTGGAAAGAAAAGCCATATTATAATTTTAATTCTTTTATGGGACATAAAAACCTTCTAGAATTCCTGTTTCAAAGTTCTCCCCTTTCCATTTCCGCTCTTGGATACAAAAATTTTTTAAATGATCTTGTTCTAAAGTGCTTTTTAGAAATTTTTCCGAAAAAGAATTTTCTGAAGAGTATTCTAACAAAAGTTTCCACTTCCCTTGTAAGCGTTCTCCCGAGAATCGTTGGAAATTTTCACTTTTAAAACCAACTAATAAAAAAAGCTCTTGCGGAAAAAATGGAAAATCTTTTACCCAAGGGTTTTCTTTCCATTGCTGAAATTCGTTTTGAAAAGCATTCTGTTTAATCTCTAATTCTTTAGCCAAATTTTCTTTTATACTTAAAAAAGTTTTTTCTTTTGCTTGCTTTAAAAAACCAAGAACAAAAAATAAAGTCCCTAAAAAAATCAATAAAGAAACTATTTTTATCATTCTTGCTTTAAAAAGTGGTTTCCAAAATTTTGAACTTTCTAAATCAACATTTCTCCAAAAAAAATCTTTTGCAGATTCTTTAAATAAAAAAGTTTTTTCCTTTTGATTGGCTTCAAAAACAACAAAAGGAACTCCTTTAAAAAGAACCGATTTGTCTTTTAAAAAAAAATGGATTTTTTCAACCCGAGCTAACGCTACTTTCAAATTTTCACAACATTCTCGCCACAAATAAACTAAACGACCTTCCCAAAAAAGCAAGGCGAAAAAAACTCCTTTATGAAACTTCCAAAACAAAAGATTTTCGCCACCGTCTTTTTTTTGCATTACATTTTCTGCAGTTTTTGTTAATGCCGCTATTAATGGCAAAACTCTATCGGCTTTCTTTTCTAAAGAATTTTCTTTTGAAATAAAAAATACAACTATGCGGTGAACACGACCTTCGGCAGTATTAAAAGAAAATAAAGGTATTGGCACTAATTTATCTTTTCCAAGAATTCTTGTTGGAAAATTATTTTGCAATTCTATTTCCATCTCTTGATAAGAAAGAATTTTATCAAAAGGCAAGCAAATTTCTATCATTGCCAATTCTACATCTATAAAAGCTACTTTTTCAAAGCCGCATTTTTCTATTCTCATTTTACGGCTCCTTTTTCAACACTTTGGGCGTTATAAAAACCACTAATTCCGACGTTTCTTCTTCTTTGGAAACGTAACTAAAGAATTTCCCAATCAAAGGAATGCTCCCCAAAAAAGGAACTGCCGAAGAAACTTCCGAAGTTGTTTTTCGTAAAAGCCCTCCTAAACACAAAGTTTCTCCATCTTTTAAAGAAATAGTTGTCTGTAAATTTCTTGTACTTATATCTCTTGGACCATCGCCAGAACTTCTTGAAGAAGTTTTTATTTCTGGCAAAACATTTATGGTAATTTCTCCTGTTTGTGTAACGGTTGGTGTTATTTCTAAACTAATTCCATCATTAAAAGAACGATAATCAACTATCGGATAACCATCTGGGGAAACTTGGTTGACTTGATAATAACTTGTGTTCGTTACAAAAATCCCAGCTTTTGTCCCATTCATTGTACTGATACTCGGGCGAGCCAAAACTTCAGCTAATTTTTTTTCTTCTAATGAAGCTAATTCCAAAATAAATTGATCAGGTAACACTCCTATCTTTCCATACCCATCAAACAAACGCATGTCTTTGCCAGGGAAGGAAAAATAGCCACGAACCCCTAAATCAGCTTCTCCTGTTTTTCGAGAATTTCCACTATGAAACCCTATTTCAAAAGCATTCCCTTTTTTAAATTCAACAATTAAACATTCCAATAAAATTTGCGGAATAGGCAAATCAAGTGTCGTTAGAAAATTTTCTTGTAATGAAATATCGCTTTCGTTCCCAATAAGTAAAACGGCATTTTGTTCTTTTATTTCAAAATATTTTCCTCCTTTATCGCCAAAACTTTTTTCTAAAAGTTCTACTGCTTTAAGTGCTGGCAAATATCTTAAAGGGAATAATTTTGTCTTTCGAAAATTCGCTTGTTTCTCTTTTTCGCCTACAAAAATTTCACCTTTTTCACTTAGAATATAACTGAAACGGCTTCCGTTAAAAATGGTTTCTAATGCTGTATTTAATGTAACACTATCAAGTGATAACGTAATATTCTCTTCGGCTTCAGCATAAAGTACAATATTTTTTGAAGCCTTTTTCGCCAATTCTCGAACAATTGTTCCAATAGAAACACCATCTGCTTTTAAGCAAAACCTATTTCCTGTTCTAAGAATTTCTAATTCATTTTCTTTAGAAATTATAGCTCCTTGAGAAACAAAAAAAAGAGAATCTCTTTCCAAAAGAGAATATTTATTAGCAGAAAGAATTGTACTCAATGCCGCTTTAGGAGAAACGCCTTGTATGTTTGCATAAACATTCCCTTTTATTTCTGCTGGAAAAACAACACTTAGCCCAGTATTTTTTGAAAATTCTTGAAGAAAATCTTTTAACTCTTTACCATTCACATTTAAATCTATTTTACCATTGCGTAAAGCAAAAAAATCTTTATTCCCTGTAGTTTCTTTTTGAATTCTAAAAACGCCATTCTCCCGCCTAAATGAAAGCCCATTGGCCCCACATATTGCATGTAATGCGTCCCACACTTCAACATTTTCTAAATGAACTGTTACTTTAGCATTTACGATTTGGTCCACAATTATTGGAATATGGTAAGCACTCGAAACAGCTCGCACCACATCTCTAATATCTGCTTCTGAAAAGTCCAATGAAACTTTAGATGAAAGTTCTTGTTTTAAAGGTGTTCCATTAACAAAAACTGGGAACACTATTTCTAAAACAAAAATAAATAATAAAACTTTAAAAGAATATTTTTCAAAAAACATTCTAGCCACCCGGTTAAAAATTCGCATGCCTGTTTAAAAACAGCCCCTGCCCGGGATATAGCCAAAAATATTACACAAGAACTTACAAAAAAGATTTCAAAAAAACAAATTTAATTTTCTCTTTTAATTTATTCAGAAAAAACTTCAATCAATACATTACTATATTCTTTTAAGTTTTCTTTTGGAGTTTTTATGTCTCTTTTTACTGTCATTTTTTCAGTCTTAATTCTTTTGTTACTTTTCCGAATTTTCAAACTCCATTTACGGCTAAATAGCGACAAAGACCCTGCTTTCAAAAATTTGCCTAAAGCAGTAAAACTTGCCATTTTAAAAGAGTCTTTGCTTAACGAGCCTACTAAAGGAAACTTGATTAAACTGACTGAATTTTGCCGACTCGAAAATCTAGCTTTGCCAAAAGAAGATTACAGCCCTTTTATAGAAGAACAAGTTCGTATTTCTCGCACTCCCGATGCTCTTGCTTTAGACAATGCTTTGTTTGAAAAAGAAGCCACCTGGTTAGATTCTATAACGCCAATTGAATTTGAAGAAGCAAAAGAATTTTTATCTGAAAATAAAAATGAATTTATTGCAAAAACTCTTACAGGCATTCTTCGCTTTTATTCAGATGAAAAAATTGAAAATTCACTCCAATCTCTCATTCCTGATTTTCAAAAAGCACAAGATTTTTTAAAAGGCTATCAAGAATTAAAACAATATCGAGAAGAAAGTCTGAGTGATGAAGAATCATTAAAAAAACTCCGTTCCAAACGAAACGCTTGGGAACGGAGTGTAGAAGATTCAATCCAGTATTTAACTCAATTAGAACCAACGCCAGGTCAAGCCAAACAACATTGAATCTTTGTATTGCATATCTTCGTCTAAATCTTTGTCATAGAAGAGTTCAACACCAATTGAAATTTCAATAAATGGTGTCAACATTACAGCAAGAGTATTTTCCCAACGGCCATCAATTTCTTCAACGCCTTCAAAGTTCACGAAAGCCCACAAACGGCTCTTAAATGAAGCTATGTCCATAAAGCCGTATTTAAATTCCGTAATACTTTCAAGACCTGGTTCATCGCGGAAACCTTCACGTTTCTTTGTGTCAGGGTCATCAGCAAAGCCATACCAATCAGAAATACTCATACGATTAGCAAAAGCAAGACGTTGTGAGAACATATCGTTTGGCACATAAGCAAGACCAGCAAATTGTGTGACATAAGCTGGGTCCATAAATGAAGATATTGGTGTTCTGTTCCCTTCATCATCGTAAGCATAACCTTTCATGAATTGGGATTCAAAACGGCCGCCAAGATAAGGCTTAACATATTTGAACAAATTAAAATCTACAGTACTTTCCCAGAAAATTTTGTCTTCTGATTTGCGAGTACCGTTTCCTTTAGTGTAATTTTGGCCCCAAGCTAAATTGATAAGGTTACGCCAATTAGCATATTTCCAATTTCCTTGAACGTCTGCATCATAGCGGAAAAGCCAAACAGATGTATTTGTTCCATCTTCACTCCAGTTATTGTAATAATGGCGAGTATACTTCATAGAAGCAACTACATCGGCCGTCCAATTTTCTGGAAGAAATCCAGAGAACATTCCATTTTCTGCATGGAGAGAAGTAACACCTGCAACTAAAATAGCTGCCAAGGCCAAAAATTTCTTTTTCATTTTACACCTCGTAAAAAATATTTGTTAAAAAATAGCACTTTCCAAAAATTTTCCAATTGCAGAATTTTAAAACCACTTAAAAATCGTTCTTTAATTTTCTATAACAAAACCTAATTTTTCTAAAATCTCTTTTGTTTCTGGTAAAAAGTTCTGAATTAAAATCTTATAGGCTTTGGGTTCTCGGCGTTTCGGATAATTTTTTCTAAACCATTCAAATTGTTCTGGATTTTTTCTCAATAAAAAATCATCTTGATTAATATCATAACTTAATCGATAAACTTTTTGTATTTGCCCAACAAGTGTATTTATCTCTTTAAAATCAATAACCCATTTTTTGTCAGTATCTTGAAATTCAACATTAAATGTTTTTAATTCAGGTATATCAAAAAATGAAGCCACCTGCCGCACAATCTGGGATGTTGCATTCGCTTTACCATCTAAACTATAACCTGCAATATGAGGTGTTGCTATAGAAATTTTTTCTAAAAAACTTTTATGAATAACAGGCTCGTTTTCAAAAACATCTATCACAGCCGCTGAGCAAATTCCTGTTTCTATTGCCCATTTTAAAGCCTTTTCAGAGACAACTTCTCCTCTTGAAGCATTAAACAACCAAAAAGGTTTCTTTACCCAAGACAAAGCATTTTCATCAAACATATGGTATGTTGGAAAAAGTCCAGTTCTTGTTAATGGTGTGTGAAATGTTATAACATCTGATTCTTCACAAATCGTTTTAAAAGAAACCCCTATCTCAAAATTTCCTTGTTCTTGCTTTGGCAAATCACAACACAAAACGCGCATACCAAGAATTTTTCCAATTTGAAAAATTCTACTCCCAATATTTCCAACACCAACAATTCCTAAAGTCATATCTCGAAAATCTTTTTTTTGCCTTTCACACATTTCTAATAACGCAGCTACAAAATATTGAACCACACTATCTGCATTACAAGCAGGAGCATTTGTGTAAAAAATCCCTTGCCTTTCTAAAAAAGATTTGTCTAAATGATCCATTCCAATGGTTGCTGTAGCAATCATTTTTACAGAAGAATTTTCTAAAAGTTCTGCATTACAACTAGTTCTTGTCCGAACTAATAAAGCGTCTGCATTTTCTACATTTTTTTTTGAAATTGCGTTTCCTGGCAAATAAAGCATTTCTGCAAAAGGTTCTAACACTCCTTTTAAGAAAGGAATCGCTTCATCGGCTACAATTCGCAACTTTTTTTTCATGTCTTACAATCTAGCTTTCTATTTTTAAGGTGTGAAAAATATTTTCCACATTTTCTTTTTTGTACTAGCTGTTTCAGCAATAAATGCCGCTCCAAGTTTTGAAGTTGGACTTTCTACTGGTAGGCATGTTCCTGTAGCTCTAGTCGGAGCATTCCGATTAGACGCATTTGTTTTTCAACTAGAAGGAATGGGCATAAAACAAGAAACAAATGATTTTTGGATGACTTATCGCGGGACTTTGGCTTATCGCTTTTTTGACGAACTTCCCTTTTCTCTTGATGCCGGCGTTTCTTGCGGGCACCTTTATGCAAAAGCACCAAACAAAAGGAACCAAGCTTTCAATCAAGCCAACAACACCCATTCTTTATGGAATTTCAACCACAAAGAATACATAGACATTTCTTTAGCTCTTTCAGCTAATTTATTTGGCTTTAAAGTAACAACGCTATACCCTGTTTTTAAACCTATCAATTCTTCCTCTACTAATTTGCTTTGGAACATTGCTTACATTGTAGAACTTTAGTTAGATTATTGTTATGCCTATTTTATTAGAAATCCCTGCACAAAAAGCTACTGATAACAAAACTCGTATTGCATTTTTAGTTGATTGCGCCAAAAATGGCGATATAAAATTAGAGGCAACGGACAATTTGCTCCCTCGCGTTTTTTTCCTTTCTATAGAAGATTTTTTTCCATGGAAAAGTTTTTTTGAAAAATTAAAAGTGGCTTGGTTCCGCTCGCAAAAAAATGATATTCCATTTGCTTTCCAATTACAAAAAAGAATTTCTGATGACATATTAAAAGATATGGAAAAAGTTGATGAAAATGATTTACCTAAAGTTTTTGCCCAATTACGAAAAAATGGGTATTTCAAACCGCTCCCAAATCGAGTTAAATTGTAAAAAGTAAAAGTTCAATATTTTATATTTCTGTTGGTGAAGAAAGAGGTTTATTGTGACTATTGAAGAACTGACAATACGTTTAAAGCAAGAAGCAGAAAGTTTCAATCAAAATGAACCTTTCGCATCGCCTATGCTTCAAGAACAAATTTTATTGAAAGATTCTTTCAAAGAAATGCTTACTGTTACTCTTGCTTGCGGGCTTGCTGGCGAAATCATTAACAGGGAAAAACTAGAAACACTTATCAATTCCTGTTTTGAAAAATTTCCTGAAATTTTAGAGTATGCCAAAAAAGATTTAGTGGCTACCGTTTTACGTGACCCAGCTTGCCTAGGTTATTTAGAGCCATTGCTATTTTTCAAAGGCTTTCAAGGTTTGCAAGCATACCGAATCGCTCATGCCTTGTGGAAAAATAACGAACGTTTTATAGCAAAAATGTTCCAAAGTATTATCAGCAGAAAATTTGGAATGGATATTCATCCAGCCGCTCAGATTGGCCATGGGCTTTTAATCGACCACGCAACAAATATTGTGATTGGGGAAACGGCTGTTATTGGAAACAACGTTTCTATATTACATGGCGTCACTCTTGGTGGAACAGGCAATGAATGCGGTGATCGTCACCCAAAAGTCGGAGATGGTGTGATGCTTGGTGCGCACGCCCAACTCTTAGGCAATATCCATATTGGTGATGGCGCGAAAATTGGAGCTGGCGCTGTGGTTTTAGGCGATGTTCCTTCGCACACCACTTTTGCTGGAGTCCCGGCTGTTGAAGTAGGACACCCAAAAGATGAAATGCCTAGTTTTAACATGCAACAAGATTTTACGCAAGACGCTAAATGAACAAAAAAGAACGCATTGCTTTTATAACAGAAACATTAGACCATTTGTTTCCTAGTCCACCTATTCCTTTAAATCACACCAATGCTTACACATTTTTAATTGCCGTTTTATTGAGTGCACAATGTACAGATGCAAGAGTCAATCAAGTCACTCAAGTCCTTTTTAAAAAAGCAAATTCTCCACAAAAAATGTTGCAACTTGGAGAATCAGAAATTGCAGAAATCATAAAGCCTTGTGGCTTTTTTAATACAAAAAGCCACAACATTTTTACGCTTTCAAAAATCCTTTTAGAAAAACATAACGGCAAAGTACCGCAAACTTTTGATGAATTAGAGCAACTACCTGGCGTGGGGCACAAAACAGCAAGTGTTGTCATGAGTCATATTTTTAAAATCCCTGCATTCCCAGTAGACACTCATATTCATCGCCTTGCAAAGCGTTGGGGCTTAAGTAATGGTGAATCTGTTGAAAAAACAGAAAGCGACCTCAAAAAAATTTTTCCTAAAGAACATTGGGAAAAATTGCATTTGCAAATTATTTACTTTGGCCGCACGTATTGCAAAGCTCGTGGGCATAAACCCGAACTCTGCCCTATTTGCAGTTTACTTTGACACACTTAAAAGATTTTCAAAGTAAGTAATTGTTTTCTTAAGGCCTTCTTGCAAAGGTATTTTAGGTTCCCAATTTAATTGAGATTTAGCAAGACTAATATCTGGCTTACGCATTTTCGGGTCATCGCCTGGCAATTCTTTATAAACAATCTTACTTTTAGAGTCCGTTAAAGCAAGAACTTCATTTGCTAAATCAAGCATAGTAAATTCGCCAGGATTTCCGACATTCACTGGCCCGATAATATTTTCTTGCTCCATCATTTTCACAAACGCTTCAATTAAATCATCTACATAACAAAAACTGCGCGTTTGCGTGCCATCGCCATAAATCGTAATAGGTTCTCCTTTTAAGGCTTGCACAATGAAATTACTGACAACGCGACCATCATTGGGGAGCATTCTTGGACCATAAGTATTAAAAATACGGACAATACGAATATCTACCTTATTTTGCCTGTGGTAATCCATAAAAAGCGTTTCAGCAACTCGTTTTCCTTCGTCATAACAACTGCGAATTCCAATAGGATTAACGTTTCCCCAATAATCTTCTTTTTGCGGGTGAACAACTGGATCTCCATAAATTTCACTTGTGCTAGCTTGCAAAATTCTTGCATGAACTCGCTTAGCCATACCAAGCATATTTATTGCACCCATAACACTTGTTTTAATCGTTTTTACCGGATTGTGTTGGTAATGTACAGGGCTTGCCGGGCAAGCTAAATTAAAGATTCTATCAACTTCTAAAAGAATCGGTTCTGTAACATCGTGGCGGATTACTTCAAAATTTTTATTATCTCGTAAATGAGCAATATTTGCAAGTCTGCCTGTAAAATAGTTATCTAAACAAATCACTTCATGACCGTCATTTAACAACCGTTCACAAAGATGACTTCCTAAAAAACCAGCACCACCCGTTACAAGACAACGCATAAAAACTCCATTTAAAATAACACCAAAAAATTTACAAAAAAAATCCCAGCAAACACATTAAGGTTTACTGGGATTTCAAAGAAAAAAGAAACAGATTTAAACGCGTTTCATAGAAATTAATTTTTCTCTGTAAGCGTCCCAATCAGTGATTGGTTTACGAGCAACACCACTATCAACAGCAGCTTTCGCTACCGCTAATGCGACTTCAGGAAGCAATCTTGGATCCCAAGGCTTTGGAATCAAGTATTCTGGGCCAAAAGTCAAACCTTCTAAATTGTGTTGCTTTTGAATTTCTGCCGGAATTTCTTCGCGAGCAACTCGTGCAATAGCATAAACAGCAGCGTGTTTCATTTCTTCGTTAATTGTTGTTGCGCGAACATCTAATGCCCCGCGGAAAATATACGGGAACGCAAGAACGTTATTCACTTGGTTTGGGTAATCAGAACGACCCGTTCCTAAAATCAAATCATCACGAGATGCTTTTGCTTCTTCGTAAGTAATTTCTGGATTAGGGTTTGCACAAGCAAAAACAATTGGCTTGTCTGCCATAGAACGAATCATTTCACGAGTTAACACATTTGCTTTAGAAACACCGAGGAAAACATCTGCGCCTTTTAAAGCATCTGCTAATGTATAAGCATCAGTGCGATCCGTTGCAAAAATTTTCTTTGGTTCACTCAATTTTTCTCTGTCTTTACGGATAACACCTTGACTATCAAGCATTAAAAGATTTTCTTTCTTTAGGCCAAGAGAAAGATAAAGTTTTGTGCAAGCAGAAGCTGCTGCCCCTGCACCACTTACAACCATTTTAACATCTTCTAATTTTTTGCCGACAACTTCTAATGCATTCAAAATACCAGCAGCAGAAATAATAGCCGTTCCATGTTGGTCATCGTGCATTACAGGAATATCTAATTCTGCTTTTAAACGATCTTCAATTTCAAAACATTCCGGAGCTTTAATATCTTCTAAATTAATGCCACCAAAAGTCGGAGCAATCGCTTTTACTACTTCAACAAATTTCTTTGGATCAGTTTCATTGATTTCAATATCAAAAACATCAACGCCAGCATAGACTTTAAACAAAAGTCCCTTGCCTTCCATAACTGGCTTTCCAGCCAAAGCACCAATATTGCCTAAACCTAAAACAGCAGTTCCGTTAGAAATAACTGCGACCAAATTACCTTTAGTCGTATATTCGTAGGCAAGTTCTGGATTTTTTTCAATTTCTAAACAAGGTTCTGCAACACCTGGAGTATATGCCAGACCTAAATCTTTTTGTGTTGTATGAGGTTTCGTTGGAACAACAGCTATTTTACCTGGAGTTCCAGCCGCATGATAAGCTAAAGCTTCTTCTTTCAATTTACTCATTTCTTCGTCCTTTAGGAAAAAAGCGTTTAAAACACTTATTTTTCACGCCCAAAGATAGCAAATTTGCAGACACTTCCAATACTTGTTTTATAAAAAGCAAAAAGTGACTTCTTTTACTTTGCCACAATTACTGAACACCCTTTCAAAAAAAGGCTGAAATTCAAGAAAATCCTTTTAAAATAAACTAAAATGGAAGCTTACGAATCGCCGAACCGCGATGACTCAAATCTTTCTTTTCAGAAATTTCCATTTGGGCAAATGTTGTAGAAAAACCATTTGGAATAAAAAGTGGGTCATAGCCAAAACCGAGAGTTCCAACAGGTTCTCTGCCAATAGAACCTCTGCACTCGCCTTCAAAAATTTTGGGTTCATTATCTGGTGTAGAAGAATGAAGCAAAGCCAAAGCACAATAATACCTTGCCGAACGGTCTTCTATTCCTTCTAAATTTTTCAAGAGCAATTCATTATTTGACTCGTCGTTTCCGTGTTCTCCGGAATAACGAGCAGAGTAAACACCAGGAGCCCCGTTTAAAGCAAAAACTTCTAAGCCAGAATCATCAGCTAAAACCCAGGCTTCTACATTTTTTTCATGTAAAAACTCAGCCACAGCCCTAGCTTTAATTTTAGCATTCCCTGCAAATGTTTCGGCATTTTCTTCAATTTCAGAATCAAAACCAATATCTTTGAGAGTCTTGTATTCAAAACGTTCTGTTCCAAGAATACCAGCAAAATCCCGGATTTTTCCGGCATTTCCGGTAGCGATTACTAAAAGCGTTTTAGAACTCATTTTATTTCCCAGGTGGTTCCTTCTTTGGAATCTTTAATCACAACATTCATACTGGCTAATTCATCACGAATGCGATCACTTTCAGCCCAATCTTTATTTTCACGAGCCGCTTTACGAAGAGCAATCAAACTTTCAATTTTCGCTACATCAATAGAAGCATCTGCTTTCTTTTCAAATTCTTCTCTTGGTTCATCAAGTTTTAAACCAAAAATTTTATCCATATCAAGCACAAGAGCTGCTTTTTCGCCATCGTCTAAATCGCTTTTCAACATGGTGTTTAAAATTCCAAGCGCACGAGGCATATTTAAATCATCACCAATCGCATCACGGAATTCCTTCTGAATAGCTTTTGCCTTTTCAGTTTCAATACATGTTGCTTTACCAATTAACGGGTCAGTCTTTTTGTGCAAACTTTTCAAAGCTTCACGAGCGCTTTCCAACGATTCATAACTAAAATTCAAATAGTTGCGGTAATGACTACCAAGTGCAAAATAACGATAATCAAGCGGATTAAATCCCTTTTCCATCAAAAGAGAAACGGTTAAAAATTCGCCACTTGATTTACTCATTTTTGAACCATCTAAACGCAAAAATTCACCATGCATCCAGAACCTTGCAAAAGGAACGCCATTTGCACATTCACTTTGAGCAATTTCGTTTGTATGATGCACTCGAATATGATCTGTTCCGCCACAATGAATATCAAGTGTCGGACCATTATATTTCATTGCCATAGCAGAACATTCAATATGCCAACCAGGGAACCCAATCCCCCAGGGGCTATCCCATTCCATCGCACGCTTTTTATCTGTTGGGCTAAATTTCCAAAGAGCAAAATCAGTTGCATTCTTTTTTTCACCCATATCAATGCGGCTGCCTTTACGCAAATTTTCCACATCTAATCTTGCAAAATCAGCGTAACGCGGAAACTTCAGACTATCAAAATAAATACCATCAGAAGTGCGGTAAGTATACCCTTTTTCTTCTAAAGTTTTCACTAGTTCAATTTGTTCTTGAATATGTTCAGTGGCACGAGTCCAACGAGTTGGCTCCTGAATATTCAAACGCTTACAATCTGCCATAAAAGCATCGGTATAAAACTTAGCGATATCCCAGACAGATTTACCTTCGCGAGCGGCACCCTTTTCCATTTTATCGTCGCCATCATCAGCATCAGAAGTCAAATGCCCCACATCGGTAATATTTACAATGTGATTCACTTTAAAATCGTAATACTTCAGAGTGCGCACTAAAAAATCTTCAAAAATATAAGTGCGGAGGTTTCCGATATGGGCAAAATGATACACTGTCGGGCCACAACAATACATGCGTACGGCAGGAACACCTTCCGGGAGAGTAAACAATTCTTTTTTTCGCGTTGCTGTATTGTAAAACTGAAGTGCCACTTTAAGCCTCCGTTGAAAATTAACGGGGGTAAAGATAGTAAAACAAATGACAATCTTCTACTTGAATAAAAGATACAAGGAAGTAAATAAAGAATTAACGCAATTGACGCAATCCTTTAGGCATTGGAATTTCTGTGCCATCTTCTTTTAAGAGATACAAATTATCCAAGCTAATATAGCCCTTTCCCGCATGCCTTGCTCTAAAAGCGAAATATTTGATTTGTTTAGGGTCTAATTTTTCAATAGTGTTTCCCCAACCTTCTTGTTTCATATTTTCCCAAATCAAAGTATCGCGCTTCCAAACACCTTTCGTATTTTTTAGTTTAACCATAAATTCATCGTAATCTTTGACTTGGTTACTTGGAATTTGTAATTCAAAATACCCATCTGAGTTGCTATGAGTTGTTGCATAATCAAAAACTATTCCAACAGATTCACTCACTTCAGGAGGCATTTCATAATAGGCACCTACAAAATTCGGCCATCCTAATTGTGGTGGTTGTTCAACAAAAAAGTCATGGCGCATAAAACTCCCGTGGGGTTTAGAACCGGAGAAAATTTTTGCTCCGATATTTGTTGCATTATCGCCATTAGCAACTGCAAACCATTTCACATTTTCAAATCCATTTTCAAAATCTTCCATCACACTTGTCGTTCTGTATTTTCCACGAATTCTGAAAGGTATTTCAAAGTTCAACTTTTTTTGCCCAAGACCTTCAAAAGTAAGGAGAATTTTCATGTTTCCCAACTGCACATTTTCAGAAAGAGGAATTTTTACATGAAAACTTTCTATCGATGCGTTCCATAAAGAATCATCTGGTTTTATATTCTTTACAATTCCAAGTTCTGGAATTTTTAACTGACCTTGCACTAATTGTCCATTTTCTTGCAAAGCCGTCACAAAAAGATCCAATGTATCTCCTGCCAAAATAGTTTTCTTTTCAAGAGAAGCAGAAAGAATTTTTGGCATATTTGCATTTTCACCTTTTAAAACTTTTGGATTAATTTGTACAACAGCCATTCCATAAGCAGGAACTTGTATTTCCTTGTTTTTACTTGGGTTAATCCGCCTTCCTGAAGGTCCCATTTTAGGGTAAGCATAAGCCGTCTGAGAAGTTCCTATCCATTTAAACTGAGATGCTCCAAAAATTTCTACTTGCGTCCGTACTAAATCACCTTTTCCTGGTTCAATTTTTTTCGATAAAGAATCATTCTTTATTGTTGAATCAGATTGAAGAGATTCTCTTTCAATCAAAACACCTTTATCTTTATCCGATAAATTCACTAACAAGACTCTGATAGAATCGCCTTTCCCAACTGCATAAGAAACAATTTCTGGAGAATCACTTTGAACAGGTAAAACAAAATACTCATTTTCTAAAAAATCTTTATACGTCATATAAACACCATAATACATTGCAGTTGGTTCCAAAGATTTCCAATAATTCCAAGAACCTTCTTTCGATAGAGCCGTTAAACTAATTGTACCAAAAGTGCTATCTGGCCCAATAAACAAATTGGAAAAAGAATCCCAAGGCAAAACTTGCAAACGGTTTCCAAATTTCATTGCGTTTTCTGCAAAAACCATCGATACCGCTGCCGCTTGCGAATAATCCATAAGGATATGATGACCTTGCACACAAGAGCTAAATTCAGAAAGTAAAATTTTCCGTTCGCCTTCTAAATGACGTTTCATCCAAATATCAATTGAGTCTATATTTTGTTTAACTGCAAGCATAGCTTTAAGCATATCGCTAGAGTTTAAATTATTCTCAGCCCAGTATGGGTACATATGAAAATCAACAACATCAAGGTAACGTTTCCCATCTTTTTTCTCAGCTTCTCCGATAAGGCGCAAAGCTTCTTCTAGCCAGTATTTCCCATCAGAAAGACCTGCTCCTCTTTGCAATACATTATAAGAACTGAATACTGGGCCATGCAGAACAATTGTAGAATCTACGGCTTTCATTGCTTTTGCTCGTTCTAAATACCGAACAACATACTGCCTTGCAGATAAAGGTCCGGCTTCTTCCCATTCGCCATCAAGTTCATTTCCAATTTGCCAATTTTTAATATTGTAACCTTTCACCTTATTTGCATAATAAACCCAATCCGCCGCTTCTTTTGCATTTCCTGTGCCGGCATTCACACAAATTAACGCTTTAGCATCTGGCATTTGTTTTATATAAATCATATACTCTTCAAAATGCCATTTGATTCCGGTCCAATCACTTCTTTCCTTATCACCAAGCCTCGTCGAAAGGCCAAATGCTTTAAAATTATTGCCATCTAATAAATTTCTTCCACCACTAAACAACTTTAATTCACGAATTTGCACACCTTCTTTTGGCAAATCTTTTGTTTTAAAACGAATAGCGATATAACGCGATTCTAATTTTTTAAGCCCTAATTTTGTCGAAGTGGATTTTACTTTAACCGTTGCAAACTTCTTTTTGGTATCTGTAAAATTCTGATGCACTCCAGGGTATTCAATATAATCTTCTACCCAATAATTCAAATCAAATGCTTTAGGTTTTAAATTTCCCCATGCTATTTCTAAAGAATCTAAAACAACTTTTTCTTGAAACTCAATTACAGCCCAAGGCGGATCTAAGGGGTCGATAATTTCACCCCACCACATCGTTTCTAAATTATCATCTGTCATATGACTTTTTCGTACAAAGCCATAATTGTCTTTATTTGTTCCGCGATAAAGCGTTTCGCTAATAAAGCCAGGAGCATAAGTTGTGTCTTTTACATGATAAACGCCTGTGCTATCATAATAGCCATTTCCATTCCAGTGGTATTCATTAGAAAGGCTTCCGTTCGGGAATCTAAAAAATTTATACCCTCCATCAACAAGCGCTTGTTTCATATCATAAAAACGTGTTGGAGGATTCCATATTGCTAAAACAGCCCCCAACATATTCTCTTTTTTTATTTCAATACCTGGGTGCAAATCATTAACTGAAACAATTCCAGGCGACGCTATTGAAAATATTGCAGTAAATAAAAAGAAAATTTTCCCAAAAAAAGAAGGGGCTTTTTTCATAGAGTCCTCTCTTGAATGAAGATTTACACAACATTAATTTATATAAAATCCACCTATAAATTTCAACCAAGATTTCGTATTTCAAAAGAATCTTTATAAAAATCGCCAGTATTCATTCCATAAAAAAAATACTCCACTAAGTGGAGTAAAAAAGTAGGGCTACAGAACCTAGAACTTACCAGGAGGGGAGCAATGATAGAGTTGTTACAGGATTTACCTTTCGCCCTTTTTTCAAAATAGAATTGTTTTTTAGAAAAAACAAGATATTATAATGATATTTCTTATTCTTCTCTGAATTCTATACGACACTTAGGAACGAATCGGAACCCACCCCTACGATGCCTATCAATTTCAAAGAAATTAGAAACCTTTTCTAAATGAGTAACAACGCGATTTAAACGACTTTCAAAATTTGGACGAAGCGGATCCATACAAATATCAGCATCTCGTTTAAATTCACGATTTTCATATTCTTCACGACCTGTCAGCATATATTCTCGTAAAATATTCCGCAAAATCCGAGCAGGAACATTACGCATTAAATGCTTACTATTGACCGCAATAGAATCATCACTATTGTAATAAACAACAGTAACAGAATCATTCAAAGCGCCAAGCAAATTTTCATGAGCTGTCTGTAATGGTTTCCAAACATCAAATTCTTGACGCACAACTGAACTCATAAGTCTTGCAAATGGGTCTTTGACACTTACATTTTTCTTGTAAGTAACACCTGTGATATTTACAGGAGCCCCATAAAAACAATCTTTATGCAACAAGAGAGCGCCAGTTTTAGCATCTAAGACATCTTTTTCAATATGCACACATTCTAAATGCTTTTCGTAATCGTTTTCCCAATTAATCCCATAAAGAGCAAGGCATTTATCAAAAGTAACAACCTTACCTACAACCTCGCCATTAACCAAGATGTTCTTATTGTCATCTATATCAGCAACAGCTCGACTGTCTAAAGACATTGTCACTGAATTCTGAGAAGCACAAAGAATCACCTTTTCATAAGCAGGCATATTCAAGAAAATAGGCGAATAACGGATTACCATATTTATCCATGGCATGTAATTTGTTGCCAAGCATTCTTCATCTTTACATGACAACACTACAAAATCCGTTCTTTCTGACTTAGTTTCTTGCCCATAAATCAATTGAGCTGCATTCAAAAAAGATTGCCTTTTAGGTAAACATTCAAGAGCAAAAGCTCTCATATCTTTAGCCGCATAAAACTGTGGAACAAACGGCAAATAGGAACGTAATAATGGCCTAGATGGAATAATTTCAGATTCTTCAACATGAGCCATCATATCATTTAAAAATTTTTCCGGAGCTATCCCACGAGAGTAAAGCCATTGGACTAAAGCATCTATCCAAGAACGATGTAAAAAGAAGGGCACTACCCCTTCTTCGTACCAAAGATGATCTAAGTCTGAAAATTCAAATTTATTGTAAGAACGAATAAATTCAAGCACATCTTTCGTCTGGAAGACAGAAAGCATTTCTATGTGCACCATTCTAAGTAAAAGATTTGTAACCATATTACCCTTGTATCCCAAAAACAGGATAAAATATAGCAAAATTCTTTTTTGTAAACAATTTGGCTATATTTTGATTATGGAGAAGCTAGAAAAAACGACATTTCAATCAAAAATCAAGGAATTATCCGATGAAATTATCAATAAAATCGCTGCTGGCGAGGTTATTGAGAATCCGGCTTCTGCAGTAAAAGAAATGATAGAAAATGCCATTGATGCAAAAGCCCAAAAAATACGCATTCAAATTGCTGACGGTGGCAAAGAATTAATTCGAATAACAGATGATGGCGAAGGGATGTCAAAAGAAGACCTTTCTTTGTGTTATTTGCGCCACACCACATCAAAGCTCCGCACAGCAAGTGACTTATTTCGTTTAAAAACAAATGGTTTTAGAGGTGAAGCAATAGCCTCAATTGCAGCCATTTCTAAAATGACAATTACTACTAGAACTCAAAATAATTCCGAAGCTTTTGAAATAAAAATAGAAGGTGGAAATTCAAAAGAAATCCAAACAACAAGCGCCCCTGTTGGCACCACATTTGTAGTCGAAGATTTATTTTTCAACACTCCAGTCCGTAGGCATTTTTTAAAAAGCACTTCTTACGAAAGTACAAAGATTTTAGATACAGTTATACGTTTAGCAATAGCTCACCCAGAAATCCGTTTTGAATACCGGGTCGGAGAAAAAGATGTTTTTCTTGGGTCTGCAAAAGATTTACGTGGCAGATTAGCAGAGACTATCGGTGCTGGAATTGCAAGGAAAATGATTCCTGTCGATTATACAGAAAACAACATACAAGTAAGTGGTTTTATTTCGCCGCCAGATGAATCCATAAAAAAACGCAACCAACAATATTTTTACTTACAGAAAAGACCTATCTGGAATGCGATGATTCATAAGGCAGCCATTCAAGCTTACGACCCTTATGCTAAAGGTTGCCCTACTTGTGTTTTATTTTTAGAACTACCTGATGAAGATTTCGATGTCAATGTCCATCCGGCAAAAAGAGAAGTCCGATTTGCCGATGAAAACAAAGTTTTTTTGGCCGTTAGACATGCTATCAAAACCGCCCTTCGGCAAGAAGAGTTAACTAGCACCGAAAGACCTATTCTCCAACTTCTTGATTCTAGTTCTAATGAGGAATCTGTTACAGAAAAATCTTCTTTTAATTCTATTTGGAATTCTCCTGCTTTTTCCTGTTCTGAACAAACGATTTCCCGAAATGAAATTCCTGAACTAATTTCTGAAAAGAATAAAGCTCCCGTTTATTCCATTCCAGGAGACCTTTTTCATCAAGAAGAAGATATCATACCTTTTAAAAAAGAAGAACCTATTCCTGAGCAAGAAGTAATCCCGACTCCCCCGCCATTTATACAAATTGCAAATACTTATATCGCCTGCGAAGATTTGAATGGCTTGTTATTGATTAATCAACATGCAGCCCACACAAGAATCCTTTACGAACAAGCCTTGCGAGTCCTTGAATCTCAAGGTCACATTGATTCTCAGGAACTTTTGTTTCCTGAAGTTATAGAATTTTCAAAACTTGAATCTTCTATACTTGAAAAAGCCGAACGAGAACTCAATCTGCTTGGTTTTGATTTAGAACCTTTTGGTGGCGATGCCTACCAAATGCGAGCCATACCTGCCAGTCTTTCTTTTGGAAAAGCTATCCCTGCTATTCGAGAACTTCTAGAAATGCTTTCAGCGACCATTCAAGGCAATAACCCTATTGCTGATTCTATCGCTAAAGCCTGGGCTAAAGCCAATGCCATCAAAGCAGGCGATTTTTTAAAACAAGAAGAAATGGCCCAACTCATGACTTTACTTTTACAGACAAATGAACCTATGGTTTCGCCATTCGGTAAGCCCACATTAATGCGACTTACTGCAGACGAATTGCAAAAGAAATTCCGTAACTGATTTTTGAACAGAATTCCCTTCGTTTAAAATTTCAAGCAATTTTTCTCTTTTTGAGGAAATTTCTTCTTTTTGACAAATTAATTTTTCAATCATTTGGTATAAATCGTCCATTTTTTTCTTTTTATTGGTAAATGGCGCTATGACTATTTCTGGGAAAAAAGATTCTTTTAGCAATAAATTAGGCAATGATAAAGATTTTATTTTGAGAAAGAGTTTTCCCATAAAATAAGTCAAAAAATCTGGTTTTACAAAAACGGCATAAGGGGTTGCACACAATGCAGATTCTAATAACGCAGTTCCAGGGTTTCCAATGACAAACTTTGCTTTTGATAAAAAAGCTATTCTATCTTTTGCGTTTACAGGACTCAATTCAACTTTTATATTTTGAGGTAAAGTCTTTTCTAATTCTTTTTTTAAACTCATTCTTGATGCGACAAAAATGGGTTGGCCTATTGCAGAGACTTTTTTTGCCATTTCTGCATACAACTCAAAATTCCTTCTGAGGACTTTATAACGGCTACCTGGGAAGAGATAAATTTTATTTTCTTTCTCTGATATTTCAGTATTTTCAATGGCTTCTACAAACGGGTGTTTAATTTTTTCTGCGATAATGCTTTCTTTTTCATAACTTTCTTTTTCCATAGGGAAAAAGACTAACGTTTTTGTTCCTTGTAAAACATTCGCTCGTTTCTTTTTCCATGCAAAAATTTGTGGCGGAGATAAATAAAGAACAGGCTTTCCACATTTTTTTGCAAATTCCACTAATTTCAGATTCAAACCCGGATAATCTATTGCAATAAAAGCTTTACACAAAGGATTTGAAATTTCTCTTTTCATTAACCGCAATATTTTTTTGAAAAAAAATAATCTTGGCAAAACATCAAAAAATCCTGAAACAGGAAATTTTTCAAAATCTTCTATGCTTTCTAAGCCAGCCTCGCTCATTCGTTTTCCGCCAATGCCGCGAGACTTTAGCCCTAACGAACAAATTGCAGAAACGACATTTTCTCCTAAAATATCTCCAGAATCTTCTCCTGCAAAAAGAACCACGTAAGGAGACATTTTATTTTTTCCCGGAAACCCACACATTGGAAGCCATAAATTCTTTTTTCAACCAATATAAGAAATCAGAAGAATAAAGTATTTCTTTTTCGCTAAGGAGTAAAGTGTGCTTAGAATTCAATGTTTCTACATGGAAAATTAGACGAGCTCCCGGTTCTCCAGGAAACGCTTCTAGCGCTTCCATTTTGGCTTTTAATTTGTCTAAATTTTCTTCTTTTAATGAAGAAGACATGCATTCAATATGGATTTCTTTTACCCGGTGCTGGATATTTTCAAGCGATTCTATAGAATCCACCGAGAATCTCATTTCTTGTTTTTCTTCAATGTATTTTAACGATCCCCAGGCAAGAACTCTGTCATTAACTCCAAAAGAACTTCTGTATTTTTCCCATTTTTCTGGACCAAATGATAACGATAAAGTTCCATGGAAATCCTGGATTTCAAGGAATCCTATTGTTTTACCAACATTTCTTCCTTTTTGAATGTCTACTGAACGTGAAGAAGTAACGATACCGCCAACAATACAATTGGAATCTCCGTCATGGCGTCTTAATTCATCTTGAGCCAAAGTGCAAGAAGCAAAACCTATTAATTCTGGCCTGAATTCTTCTAATGGATGGCTTGAAAGGAAACACCCAACAATTCCTTTTTCTTTATTGAGTTTTTCCATAAATGGCCAAAGAGTGGCTTGCTCTAATGTTTCGCTTTCTTTAGAAAAATTATCATCTTCTAAAGAATCAAAAAGTGAAATTTGCCCTTTTTCTTTATCATTTTGGTAAGTAGTTGCCAAATTCAATGCTTTATCAATACTTGCAAAAATTCTTTCTCTCTGAGAATTATGCAAGTTATCTAATGCACCCGCAAGAACAAGACTTTCTAAAATTCTCTTATTCAATGGTGGGCGTTTTGTCGGACAAGAAGCCTGATAATCTAAAACACGTTTACACAAATCAAAAATGCTTGTATAAGGGCCATTCTTTTCTCGTTCTGCAACAAGGTCTTCAACTACTTCGAATCCGACATTTTTTATGCCAGCTAAACCATAAAGGATATTTGAATTTTTGTCTACAGAAAATCTTGCTTCTGAACGGTTGACACAAGGCGGTAAATATTTAATTCCTAGTTTATCGCATTCTTTAAGCATCACCACAATACGTTCTACTTTTGAAATTTCAGCAGACATAGTTGCAGCCATGTATTCTGCGCCATAATGCGTTTTCAAATAAGCCGTTTGGTAAGCAACATAACTATAAGCCGCAGCATGACTTTTGTTAAAGGCGTAACCGCAGAATGGCAAAAGAACCGCCCAGATTTCTTCAATCATTTTTGGGTCATAACCACGCGAAATACATTTTTCAAAAAATTCTGGCTGGAGTTTTTCCATTTCCGCTGGTTTCTTTTTTGCCATAATACGGCGGATAATATCAGCGCCACCAAGTGTATAGCCACCAAGAATCTGAGCCAAGCGCATTACCTGTTCTTGGTAAACAATTACACCATAAGTCTCTTTCAGAATAGGCTCTAAATCAGGATGATAACAGTTGATTTCTTCGACCCCATTTTTACAACGGATAAATCGAGGCACCTGTTCTAAAGGACCTGGGCGATAAAGCGCATTCATCGCTATCAAATCTTCAATACAGGTTGGGTTTAATTCCCGCAAATATTTTTGCATACCTGCTGATTCAAATTGGAACACCCCAACCGTCAAACCTTTACTAAACAATTCATAAGTTTTTTTATCGTCTAATGGAATATGCCCTATATCTAAATCAAATCCATGATTCTTTTTAATCAACGCTAAAGTATCTTGAATCATAGATAAGGTAATCAAGCCCAAGAAATCCATTTTTAAAAGGCCAATATCTTCTGCGTAATGCTTGTCATACATTACAACCGGCGTATCCGAAGGAACGGCTCGATAAACAGGTGCCAATTTATACATTTCAACAGGAGCAATTACAACTGCTGCCGCATGAACTCCTGTCTGACGTGCTAAATTTTCAAGTTTTTCAGAATACTCCCAAAGGTCTTTATAAATTTCTCTAGATTGGATTTTTTCATTCAAAGCATCTGGAGAATAATCTGGCAATGGCTGGCCTTTTTTTACCCCTGTCTTGGCATCACTTAAGGTAGCACCATTATCTTTAGGTAAAAGATCTATTATAGAACGAACATCACTTAAAGGAATATTTAAAACGCGCCCAACATCATTTATAACCTGTCGCATTTTTAATGAGCCATAGGTTACAATTTGGCTTACACACTGCGCGCCATAATGCTCTGTCACATACTGAATAACGCGTCCTCTGTCCCTATCTGAAATATCTGTATCAATATCAGGCATACTCACGCGTTCTGGATTTAGAAAGCGTTCAAAAAGCAACCCAAATCGAAGGGGGTCAATGTCTGTAATCCCAATGATATAAGTCACAATTGAACCAGCTGCAGAACCGCGCCCCGGCCCAACTGGAATTCCATTTTCTCTAGACCAGTTGATAAAATCCCAAACAATAAGTAAATAGCCCGCCACTTTCATATTGCGGATACAGTTTAATTCTGTTCGCAAGCGATTAGCTACATCAGAATCACCCACAGGGAAACAGCTGTTTTCTTCTGGGTAACGTGATTTTAAACGATTATTACAAAGAGAAATCAAATAAATATCAGAATCTGTTCCTGCACAACATTTCCCTTTTGCGCTTTTTTCAATTTCTTGTTTATCTGATTCAGAAAGCGTTTCTTGAGAAAGACTTTTTTCTTCACAATACTTTTCCGTTTCTTTAGCAAGTATAGAAGCGAGTTCCTTTTCATATTCGCTTTGCATGTCTTGTTTTATTTTTGCATATTCTTCAGAATTTTTGAATTCTTCTGTAATCTGGAATTTCGGCCAAAATTCATCACCACAATTTGTACGAATCGTTACATGACAGCGTTTGGCTATTTTTTCTGTATTGTCAATAGCTTCTGGATATTGTGCAAAAAGTTCCCGCATTTCTTGTTCTGAACGGAAATAAAACTGACTCGTCGGGTATATTTTATCTTCAAATTCGTTTAATTTTTTAGCAAGCCCGATACAGCGTAAAACTTTGTGTGCTTTATGATCTTCTTCATTTAAATAATGCACATTATTAGTAGCCACTAAAGAAAGCCCAAATTCTTTAGCATAATCTGCTAAAAAGACATTAAGTAAACGTTGTTCAGGAACACCTTGGTTTGAAAGGGTTAAAAACAAATGTTCACTATCAAAAATTTTTCTCAAGGAATCTAAATACTCTTTCGCCAATTTTTCTTTTCCAGAAACAACGTCTGATCCGAATCGACTAAAGAAATCTCCAGCAAGAGCAATTAAACCTTCTGAATGTGATGCTAATATTTCTAAAGGGACACCAGGAATTTCTTTCCAATTAATTTCATCAATATAGCAATGACTAACTATACGCAATAAATTACTATAACCTTTATCCGTTTCTGCTAAAAGAGTTAAACGCTGGTAAGTTATTTCTTCTTTTCTATCTGCCGCTGGGTGATCTACAAAAATATGGCAACCTATAATCGGATTTATTGGTTCTAAACCTTCTGCTTTGCGAGACTTATTAAGGCTTTTGGCTTCCATATAAAATTCAAGCATGCCAAACATATTACCATGGTCTGTAAGCGCTACCGCAGACTGTCCCATTTCAATAGCTTTATTGAGTAAAGCTTTGGCTCGGCAAGAGGCTCTTAAAATTGAATATTCAGAATGTGTTTGTAAATGAACAAAAGCCATAGCTTTATTCCCCTTACATATAAACTCAAAATCCTACACTATTTCTTTGCAAAGATAATTTTTTAAACGATTGCCTAAACTGGTATACTTGGTTAAATCTCTCTATTTTCTCCTTCAACATTTTATGTTCTTCCATATTTATTTGTAAACAAGAATTTTACCTTTTTTTAAACTTTAAAATCGCCCCTTTGATAAATTGTCAATGGAAATTTCTTGTTTTTCCACATAACAACACACAATCATGGATATTTTTTCCGCATAAAAATTCTCTGCTTTTATCAGCAAAGGAGTGTTTGTTATGGATTGGTTAAAAAAATGGAGCTTATTTTGGCTCTGTTGTGGTTCTATTTATGCGGCAACAGTTTCAAACCCAATTACTTGGGTTGATAACCCAGACCCTTCAATTGTCCGCGTTGACGACACCTATTACATGGTAACTACTACAATGCATTTTGCGCCTGGTGACCCAATTATGGCTTCTAAGGATTTGGCTCAATGGCGCACTGTCGGGTATGCTTACCAAACGCTCACTAATAACGATAATATGAACTTAAATGCTGGCAAAAATGCGTATGGTAAAGGTTCTTGGGCGTCAAGTATTCGCTATCACAAAGGGTTCTTTTATGTGCTTACGCCTTCTTATACAACAAACAGAACTCACTTGTATAAAACTGCTGATATTGAAAACGGCCCTTGGACAGAAGTCACTTTGCCTTTTTATCATGACCCTTCTCTGTTCTTTGATGATGATGGTTCCGTCTGGGTCTTTTATGGTAGTGGCGACCAAATAAGTTATGTAGAACTCAACGGAGATGCTTCAGCCGTTAAAAGTGGCGGCCGTAGTGGAAAACTCGGTGGAGTAAGCGTCAATCAAGTGACGGGTACAACTAATTACTACGTTCAACAAGAAGGCGCTCACATGGAAAAAGTAAATGGTGAGTATTATTTGTTCACTATTTCTTGGCCTGCAGGTAATTGCAGAAGCGCTATAGTTTATCGTTCTAAAAGTTTACTTTCTGGCTACTCCGGAAAAATTTTCTTGCAAAATAATGGTGTCGCTCAAGGAGGAATTTTTGACACACCTGAAGGCAAGTGGTACGCTCTTTTATTCAGAGATTCTGGACCTGTTGGGCGCATTCCTTATTTAGTCCCGACTTCTTGGCAAGATGGTTGGCCTGTTGCTGATGGCTCTAAAGCACCTTCAACTCTTGAACTGCCTGCAAATGCATTGCCTGGATACGGTATGGTTACTAGTGACGATTTTGATTCTGAAATTCTTCCGCTTGAATGGCAATGGAATCACAACCCTGATAATAAAAACTGGTCTCTAACGGCTAATCCAGGAAACTTACGCATTACCACAAGCCGAACAGATTCTCGAATTATAAATGCTAAAAACACTCTTACACAACGCACTTTTGGACCAAAATGTTCTGGCAGAATTTCTCTTGATGCATCTGGTATGAAAGATGGCGATATTGCAGGCCTTGTCGCATTGCAAGATACGAAAGGTTTTGTCGGTATTACTAAAGAAAATGGCAATTATAAAGTGGTTATGTACACCGGCTCAAAAGATGGAGAATCTTTAAAAGCAAGCGAATCTTTCTCTAGTTCAAAAATTTTCTTGCGCATAGATTTTGATTTACCACTCGACCGAGGAACCGCTTCTTTTTATTATAGCGCTAATGGCTCTGATTGGACAAAAATCGGTTCTGATCTCAGTTTAGATTATTCTCTTGGGATGTTTGTTGGTTATCGCTTCGGATTATTTAATTATGCCACTAAAACAAGTGGCGGTTATGTTGATTTTGACTGGTTTAAAATCGGAACAGACTATAAAGATGAAATTTATTTAGACAATCTACAAGACACAACTCCACCAACACCTTACAACGATATTGCTGTAAAAATTCCTGGAAAAATCGAAGCTGAAAATTACGATGTAGGAAAACCAAATCGTGCTTATTACGATAAAGATTCTGACAACCAAGGAAATGCGTATAGAGAAGATGGCGTTGACATTGTTCAATTAGATTCTCTTGATAAATCCAAAGGTTTTGCTATCGGGTATACCGAAGAAGGCGAATGGATGCGCTATACAGTAAATGTAATTGAAAGTTGCGTTTATGAAGTTCGGGTGAATATGGCTACAGCTTCTGAAAATGCTGGTGTAAAATTATATCTTGACGGCAAAGCTATTTCTGAAAATATTATTGCAGCCCAAGGTGAAGACTGGAGTAATTACTCTGCTATTTCAGCAAAAACTTCAGAAATTTCAGCCGGAGAACACGCCCTCAAAATTGAAATTGTTGGCAATTACGTAAACGTCGATTGGATAGAATTCTGCAAAGAATCTTGTTCAGAAAACCCTCTCTTTATCAAAAAACTCACTCTTGATAATCTTGGCTTACAAAATTTTAGCATTTACTCATTGAATGGTTCATTTATCGGAAAAATCAAAGCGTCTTCAGTTCGCGATGCTCATGCAAAAGTCCAATCGCTTATTTCTGAAAAAGGCGTTTACCTAATAAAATCTACAAACGGTTTTTCGCATCGTTTTATGATAACCAAGTAACTTGAATTTTCTAGGAAACATTATGGACTTTTTAAAATCAATGATAAAAGCCGTTTTGGCATGTGTTAGTTTTGTAGCGCTAACAAACAATGTTTTCGCTGATAACATTATTGTAAATGGAGTTACACGGAATATGATTGTGTATGCTCCTTCTGGCATTGAAAAAAATAGGCCCTTGATTATCCAGATGCATGGAATGAATCAAGACGCCCCTTACCAACAAAATGCCGCTAAGTGGGAAGAAATTGCAGACACGGCTCGTTTTGTTGTTGTATTTCCAAATGGCGAAAATAAAGCCTGGGATATTTCCGGCGATAAAGATGTGAATTTTTTAAAAGCCATTATCAACGAGATGTCTGATAAATATGGCATTGATACAAAACGCGTTTATGTTTCTGGATTTTCTATGGGCGGTATGATGAGTTATCATGCAGCTAATAAAATGGGAGATATGATTGCAGCTATCGCTCCTGTTTCTGGTTACCCTATCGGAAACCCAGCTCCAGCAAGCGTTCGCCCGATGCCTATTATTCATACTCATGGAACGACCGATGATGTTGTAAATTATGAAAGTGGCGCAAATTACCTAAAACGTTGGGTTTCTTTCAATAAATGTTCCGAAAATTCTCAGTTAATAAAACCTTACCCAGCTAATCGTTCAGGCTCTGCAGCCTCTCTTGAAACATGGAGTAATTGTTCTGAAAATATAGAAGTGCGTCTTTTAAGTATTGCAGGAAAGGGACATTGGTATTCAATGGATTTAGCAAGCGTAAATACAAGTGATGAAATTTGGAACTTTGTGAAAAATTTCTCTTTAGATGGGTCAAGCATTTCGCCACCAATTCAGGTTCCAACCAATCGTGATAGCATTTTTAATGGAAATTTTGATTCAACTGCTGTTGCTTGGGAGCTACAATTACATGGAGACGCAAAAGCAAATGGTTCTGTAAAAGATGGAAAATATGTGCTAGATATTTCTGCCATTGGAACAGAAAATTATCAAGTACAATTAATCCAACATGACATTCATCTTGAAAAAGATAAATGGTACGAAGTTAGCTTTGATGCTAGTGCAAGTAGTTCTCGTTCACTTGAAGTCAATGTTGAACAACATAACGACCCATGGGATAGTTATCTTAGTGAACTTCAAATTTTTGAACTCAATTCAACAACTCAAAATTTTTCGTTTAAATTTCAAATGAAAGTACCTACTGATACCAATTCTCGTGTAAGTTTTAATGCAGGCGCGGCTACAGGAACTCTTTTTTTAGACAATATAAAAATCAGAGAACTTAGTAACTCTGAAATTTCAAAAGAAGAATTGTCTCCTATTAAAAACAAAATTTCTTTAAACCAGGCTCATAAAGAAACTTTTCATGTATTCAATCTGAATGGAAATTTTTTAGGCACCATTTCAACCAATCAATATGATATGCCTAATGCTATAAAAAATTCTGTAAAGACTTCTGGAACTTATTTACTGAAATCTAAAACAAATAAAATCTTTAAACTAAATGTGAAATAATCCCTTATTCGGAGTTTATATGAAACAAATTTCTTTCCTTTCTTTGCTATTTACTTTTTCAACTTTTGCATTAGCACAACCCATTAATGACCTTGTTAAAACACCTCCAATGGGTTGGAACAGTTGGAATGTATTTCACGAAAATATCAATGAAAAACAAATCAAAGAAATTGCTGATATTATGGTGAGTTCTGGCATGAAAGACGCGGGCTATATTTATTTAAATCTCGATGATAACTGGATGGCCAAAAAACGCGATGCTAATGGCAATTTAACTCATGACCCCGACCGTTTTCCTAGCGGTATGAAAGCCCTTGGTGATTACATTCATAGCAAAGGTTTAAAATTCGGTATTTATGGCGACCGCGGTTTACGTACTTGCCACCATTATAACAATTCAAATCAATTTCCTGGTTCTGAAAGTGGCTCTTATATGAGAGAAGAACAAGACGCAAAAACTTTTGCAAGTTGGGGTGTTGACTATTTGAAATACGATAACTGTGAACCTGCACCAGGTTCTAACCAACAACAAGATTATGAACGCATGCGTGATGCTTTAAAAAAATCCGGACGCGACATTGTTTTTAGCATTTGTGCCTGGGGGTTTCAATCTTGGATGCCAAAAACCGGAAACTTGTGGAGAACAACGGGCGATATTGGAAACGCTTGGAAAAACGCTCCTGGTGATTGGTTCCGCGGTGTAGCTGACATTATCGAAGAACAAGAACACCTCTATATTCACGCAGGCCCTGGCCAATGGAATGACCCAGATATGTTGCAAGTAGGAAACGGGAAATTAACCGACAATGAAGCTAGAAGCCAAATGACCATGTGGTCCATAATGGCAGCCCCGCTTTTAACGGGTAATGATATCCGCAATATGTCAGCAACTACAAAAGACATTTACATGAATGCTGATATGATTGCCGTGAACCAGGATTCTGCAGGCATTGCGGGGCATCGTATTAAAAACGATAACGGCAAACAAATTTGGATGCGCCCACTCGGCGGCGAAGGCAGCGGAAAACTTGCTGTAGTTCTCTACAACTCTGCCGATTATGAACAAACGATAGACCTCTATTTTGAAGATGTTGGCGTTTCGGGCGAAGTTATGGTTCGTGATGTGTGGCAAAAAAAAGATTTAGGAATGATTTCAAATGGGCTTTCTTCTATTGTAGCTCCGCACCATGTAACATTCCTTATTATTACAGCAAAACTAGACCCAGCTGAACCATTCACAGGTACAGCAATTTCTCTACCTGGTAAAATTGAAACTGAAAATTTTGATAAAGGAAGTGCTGGACTTGCTTATAGTGACAATAGCTCAGAAAACGAAGGAAAGGCTTATCGAGAATCTGGCGTAGACATAGTAACTCTTGATTCAACAGATGAATCCAAAGGTTATGCTATTGGCTACACAAGTGCAGGCGAATGGATGAATTACACTGTAAACATTGAAAAAGCTGGGAAATATTTCATCTTTGCTAATGTAGCAAGTGGTCTTGAAAATTCTGGTTTCCGTCTCTTTTTAGACGATAAAGCAATTTCTGATACTTTGGTTATTCCACAAGGAACTGATTGGAATACTTATAGTGAAATTTATGCCGAAACTACAGAACTTTCTCCAGGCGAACACATGCTAAAGGTTCAAATCACAGGAAGCTATGCTAACATTGATTGGATTAAATTCTGTTCTACAGAAAATTGTGAAGACATAACTTCTCTTCACCAACCTCGCGTTACACATAACCATTTAACAGGGACTCACCTCCGCGTAAAAAACAATAAAACATTTATTGAAAAAAATGGCAAACGCTTTAATTTGTTAGGGCACAGAATACATAAATATTAAGATTCGTTTTTCCACATTTGCTCTTGAGTTCACAGCATTCAGAACAAGTGTGGACAACTTATCCATATCATTTCCCTTTAAATCTCCAATTTCTACTAGCAATGAAATATTTTTGTTTCAAAAGGAAAAGGTTTTTGTATGGTAGTTTCTAAAGCATTTATCACATTGCCTATACTTATCGGTTTTACACTTTCTACAACTGCTTTCGCAGAAAATCCGATTTTTCAAACTTATTATTCGCCTGACCCTGCTCCTGTTGTATTTGGCGATACTGTCTGTGTTTATACCGGAAACGATGAAGGCGGTTCTTTCTTTACTATGCATGGGTGGCGCGTTTCTTGCTCTACCGATATGGTAAACTGGACTGACCGCGGTGAACTCATTCTTTCGCACCAAGATTTTAATGGCAACGCTAAACCAAATGGGGACTGGGCCGCTCAAGTTGTGCGAAGAAATGGTAAATACTATTACTATGTAACTGTTGAATCTAGTTATGGTGGCAGAGCTGTCAACGTTGCTGTTGCCGACAAACCAGAAGGTCCTTTTAAAGATGCCTTAAATGGTAAGCATCTTGCAGGCCCAAACTGGGATTATATTGACCCAACTGTATGGGTTGATGATGACGGACAAGCATACATATATTGGGGGAACCCAAAACTTTACTATGCAAAACTTAACGATGATATGATTTCTCTTAAAGGCGATATTCAAGTCACTGACATGAGCCGTGGTTTTGCACCAAGTGGAGAAGAATCAAAATATACAGAAGGCCCTTGGATTCACAAACGGAACAACAAATATTATATGCTTTATGCATCTCATGGCGTTCCAGAAAAGCTTTCCTATTCTGTAAGTGATTCTCCTACAGGCCCATGGACCTGGGGAGGCGTTATTATGGACCAAGGGAACGGGACTGCTTTTACAAACCATCCAGGACTTATTGAATTTAAAGGCCGCAGCTTCCTTTTCTATCACAACCAAAAAAACGTAAATGGTGGTGGCTATAGCCGTTCTACCGCTGTTGAAGAATTCACTTGGAATGCTGATGGCTCTATTCCTTTCATTAAATCCACAGATAATGGCGTTATAAAACCCATTCATTATCTAGACCCATTTAAACGCGTAGAAGCCGAAACTAAATCTTGGGTCGGTGGCATTACAGTGGACAAAACAGATGGTTACACAATTATTCGCCACGTTGCTACAGAATCTGGTAATGTTTACCTGACTAATATGAATAGCAATTTTTATACTAAAGTCCGCTCTGTCGATATGGGAGATGGCGCCGATCGCATTATCATTTCTACAAGAGGTAATGGTGGAAAAATAGAACTACATTCTGAATCAGAAACTGGGCCATTACTTGCAACTCTTAACATTCCTGCGAGTTCTAAATGGACCGAAAGTTCTTATGATTTAACAAATGCAGCAGGCATTGCTGATTTATTCTTTGTGGTTAAGCAAAGTGGTTTTGATTTTGATTATTGGTATATGGAAAGCGATAAAGCAGCCATTCCACAAGCGCCCTACAAAGGAGAAATAGCAACACTCCCTGGTGTAATTGAAGCCGAAAACTATGACGAAGGCGGGCACAATAAAGCGTTCTTTGATAATGATTTAGAAAATCAAGGCAATGCTTACCGCGAAGATGAAGTGGACATTGTCTCTATTGATGATGCAATCTGTGGCACAAAACCTTGCAATGGTTACGCTATTGGCTACACACAAGAAGATGAATGGCTTGAATACTCTATAAATGTTTTGGCACATGCTAAATACGATATAACGGCTAATATTGCAACTGCTTTTGCGACATCTGCTTTACAACTTTTTATAGATGACCAACCTATTACAGAATCTATTACTGTTGAACAAGTGGATTCTACTTGGGATGTTTATAAAGAAATTAAAATAGGAGAAGCAACTATCTCTAAAGGCGAACACGTTTTAAAAGTGCTGATTAAAGGCGCTTACTTAAATATTGATTGGATTCAATTTAGTGACCCAAATAATGCAATCGGTGTATCCAAATTAGCATTACCGCCAAAAACAAATCTGACTTATAATGTCTTTGATTCTATGGGAAAATTCCTTGGCAATGTAAAGCCTCGCAGTCAAAACATTTCTCAAACCTTAAAACAAGCTGGCTTTGCAAGTGGTATGTATATTATTCGCGGGACTAGGCATACTAAAGCAGAACGCGTTCAAGTAAAATAAAGTTTCTCTCATCCAAACAAAAACAAAATTCACAAGCGGTTTCGCTTGTGAATTTTCTATTCGCTTAAATAATTTAAAAGCATTATTTTTGTTGCTTTACCCAAGAATCTTTTAAGCCAACCGTGCGGTTAAAGACCAATTTTTCTGCGGTAGAATCTTTATCTAAGCAGAAATAACCAAGTCTCATAAACTGGTACCTGTCTGCAGCAGTTGCATTGGCCACCATTGGTTCAATTTTAGCTTGCTTTACAATCATTGATTCCGGGTTTAACAAATCTTGCCAAACTTGTCCTTCCGGAACTTGAGCAGGATTTTCTACCGTAAATAAATTTTCAAACAAACGAACTTCCGCATCGACTCCATAAACGGCACTAACCCACTGAATGGTGCCTTTCACTTTACGACCATCAGGAGTTTCACCCCCACGACTTTCTGGGTCATAAGTGCAATGAACAACAGTGATATTACCATTTTCATCTTTTTCACAACCAACGCAAGTCACGTAATAAGCACTTTTCAAACGCACTTCTCCGCCTGGTTTTAAACGGAAATACTTTTTAGGCGGTTCTTCCATGAAATCTTCGCGTTCAATAAAAAGTTCCTTGCCGAAAAGAATTTTGCGAGTTCCTTGAGCAAGATTTTCTGGGTTATTTTCCACTTCAATTTCTTCAAAGCGACCTTCTTCCCAGTTATCAATCACAAGTTTAATCGGGTCAAGCACGGCCATCACGCGTTGAGCAGAAGCATTTAGTTCTTCGCGAATGCAGAAATACAGCAAATTGATATCTACCATAGAATCTGCTTTTGAAATACCAATGCGTTCACAGAATTCACGAATACTTGAAGGAGAATAACCGCGACGACGAAGGCCAGAAACTGTAGGCATTCGAGGGTCATCCCAACCCATAACCGTTTTAGATTCGACAAGTTCAAGCAAACGACGTTTGCTCATCATAGTGTATGTTAGATTCAAACGAGCAAATTCAATTTGCTGCGGGCGATTTTCAAGCCCAAGCGCTTCTAAGAACCAATCATACAACGGACGGTGCGCTTCAAATTCTAGCGTACAAATAGAATGTGTAATTCCTTCCATCCAGTCTGAAAGTGGGTGTGCAAAATCGTACATTGGGTAAATGCACCACTTGTCACCTGTTCTATGATGCGTTGCTTTTTTAATACGATAAATTGCTGGGTCACGCATATTCATATTTGGGTGAGCCATATCAATTTTTGCTCGCAAGAAACATTCACCTTCTTCAAACTCACCAGCTTTCATTCGGCGGAAAAGAGAAAGGTTTTCTTCTACGCTACGATTACGCCAAGGGCTATCTTTACCAGGTGTTGTTAAAGTGCCACGGTATTCACTTACTTCTTCACCTTTAAGTTCACAAACATAAGCTTTGCCTAATTCAATAAGGCGTTCTGCAAATTCATAAATTTTATCGTAATAATCGCTTGCAAAAAATTCTCTATCTTCCCAATCAAAACCAAGCCAACGAACATCTTCGCGAATAGAATCTACGTATTCTACATCTTCTTTAGTTGGGTTCGTGTCATCAAAGCGAATATTTGTTTTGCCTTGGAATTTCTGAGCGGTTCCAAAATTCAAGCAAATACTTTTTGCATGGCCAATATGCAAATAGCCATTAGGTTCTGGCGGAAAACGAGTATGAACTTTATCTCGTTTACCCGTTTTCAAATCATCAACAATAATTTCCTGAATAAAATTTGTAGCTTCAGGGATTTCCATAATTTTTCTCCGAGATTTTAATCGCAGAAAATTTAGTTAAAATCACGATTTTCTATACCAAAACTTCAATTTTTTCTTTGAATTTTCTATCATTGAAAAACTTTTCACTTTAGCAAAGGCTGGTTATGACGAATTGGCGTATTGATGATTCAAGAGACCTCTACAATATCAGAGGTTGGGGCATCAACTATTTCGACATTAACGAAAAAGGACATGCAACAGTTCACCCTACCAAGCAAGATGGTCTAGGCATTGATTTGTATGAATTAGTCCAGGAACTTTCACTTCGCGATGTTTCCACGCCTTTGCTTTTACGTTTTCCAGATATTTTGGACAATCGTATTGAAAAAATCAATGATTGTTTTTCTAAGGCTATTCAGGAATACGGTTTTAACAGCAAATATTACAACGTTTTCCCTATTAAAGTAAACCAACAACGCGCTGTTCTTGAAGAAGTTGTTCGCCATGGGAAAAAATTCAACATTGGCCTTGAAGCAGGTTCTAAACCAGAACTCCATGCTGTTCTTGCCAACATGGATAACCCAGAAGCTTTAATTATTTGCAACGGCTACAAAGACGAAGATTTTATCGAGCTTGCTCTCCTTGCTCAAAAAATGGGTAAAAAGATTTTCTTAGTCGTAGAAAAAATGAACGAGTTGCATTTAATTGCAGAAGTAGCTGAAAGAATCGGCATTCGTCCAAACATTGGTATTCGCATTAAACTCGCTAGTTCTGGTAGCGGAAAATGGGAAGAATCCGGCGGTTATCGTAGCAAATTTGGGCTTAATAGTTCAGAATTGTTAGAAGCTTTAGATTTCATTCAAAAAGAAAATCTCTGTGATTGCTTTAAATTAATCCACTTCCATTTAGGGAGTCAAATAACAAACATCCGTAAAATCAAAGCAGGCCTTCGTGAAGTTGCTCAATTCTATGTACAACTTAGAAAAGAAGGTATGAATGTTGAATTTGTAGATATTGGCGGCGGGCTTGGCGTTGATTACGATGGTTCAAGAAGCACTTGCGCTAGTTCTGTAAACTACTCTGTTCAAGAATACGCAAACGATGTTATTTATACAATGTTTGAATCTTGCGAAAAAAGTGGCTTACCTCACCCCAATGTGATTGCAGAAACTGGCCGCGCTTTAACCGCTCACCATTCCATTTTAGTCTTTAACGTTCTTGAAACGGCAGGCCCTGGTTTCTTTGATGAAGAAATACACGAACTTCCAGAAGACGCACCAGAAATCTTAAAAGACCTTTATGGAATTTATAAAGGTCTCTCTCCCAAAAATCTTTTAGAAAGCTGGCACGACGCTCAACAACTAAATGACGACTCCCTTTCAGGTTTTAAAACAGGCATTATTGATTTAAAAACCCGCGCTATGGCAGAACGTTTATTCTGGAGCATTGCGCGACAAGTCAATCATTTAGCTGAAGATTTACGCCACCCTCCGTATGAATTGAGTTCTTTACCTCGTTTACTTGCCGAAAAATATTTCTGCAATTTTTCACTTTTCCAAAGTTTACCTGATAGCTGGGCTATTGACCAAATATTCCCCATTATGCCAATCCAGCGTTTAAACGAACGGCCAACAGTTGAAGCCACTCTTCAAGACATTACATGCGATTCCGACGGAAAAATTGACATGTTTGTCCGCAACGGCGAAGTTAGCAGAACTCTCCCATTACACCCGATACAAGCAACAGAACCTTATTACATTGCTGTCTACCTTGTAGGCGCATACCAAGAAATTCTTGGCGATTTGCACAATCTCTTTGGTGACACAAACGCCGTTCACATTGTTTGTGATGGTGATAAAGGTTACAAAATCGAAAAAATAATCGACGGCGAATCTGTTGAAGATGTGCTTGATTATGTGAACTTCAGCGATAAAGCCCTTGTTCGCACCATGGAAAACTGGGTAACCCGTTCAGTGAAAGAAGGGAAAATTTCATTGCAAGAAGGCAAGGAATTTTTAAATATTTATCGTTCTGGCCTTTACGGTTACACTTATTTAGAGTAGATTTCTGTGTATATACTGTAAACACTTTTCTTCTTTTCCAGAATTGGAATAAGAAAGGTGTTTGTGTTTGGATAAAATCATTTGGATGAGGTTTTGGATGTTCAAAAAATCTATTCTTTTACTTTCAGTTCTATTTGGAAGTTTATTCGCTGCTCCAATCGATGATATTGGCGCACTTTCTGTTTCAGGAACTCAAGTTGTCGGAGCTAATGGGCAACCAGCCAAACTGCGTGGCATGAGCATGTTCTGGAATATAGCCCAAGAAGCTGGCCCCTATTGGAATGCCAATGTTGTGAATTGGCTTGCAGAAGATTGGCATGCAAACCTTGTGCGTGCCGCCATGGGAGTAGAAGACAACTGGGGTTCAGACCCTACTTTAACTAGTGCTGGCTATAAAGGCTATGAATTTGATGCCGCTTGGAACCAAACCATGGTAGAAACCATAGTAGATGCTGCTATTGCAAAAGGCATTTACGTAATTATCGATTGGCATAGCCACTGGACTGATGACCCTTCTAAACCAGAAAGGCAAGCAAAGGCTGTTGATTTTTTCACAAACATGGCTACAAAATACGGCCAATACCCTAACGTGATTTATGAAATCTACAACGAACCTGGTTGTGGTGCCGACGACGATTGCTGGAATAAAATTAAATCCTACGCAGAAAAAGTGATACCTGCTATTCGTGCTGTTGACCCAGACAACTTAATTCTTGTAGGAACTCCATCTTATTCTTCACAAGTTCAGATTGCTGCCAACAACCCATTAACTGGCGACAACGCATTTAACGTCGCTTATGTTTTCCATTTTTATGCTTCCGAAGAATGGCATTATAATAATTACATGGGGTTCGCCAATACGGCAATGCAAAAAATTCCACTCTTTGTTTCTGAATGGGGGCTTTCTCCTGCCAGCGGAAACGGAACCATCAATTATTCTTGGTTAGATGTTTTTTTTAACTGGATGGAAGAAAAGAATTTAAGTTGGGCAGCCTGGAGCATTTGCAACAAGAATGAAAGTTCTGCTTCTTTACAAACAAGTGCAAGCCCAAATGGAAACTGGGCAGAAAGCGATCTTCGCGAATCTGGCACATGGTTACGCAACAAATTAAGAACGCTCAACCCAGAATGGAGTGCTGTTTCCGGCGAAGGTTCCGCAATTTCATCAAAGCAAAAAAGCTCTTCTTCATTACTTTTGCAAGGAACAGAACTTCTTTTAAATTTAAATGAGTCAGCAAATATGGATTTAATTGCCATTTCTGGCGAGGTGGTAAAATCGTATAAAAATTTAAATGCAAACACATCTGTTTCTTTACAAGGTCTGCCAAAAGGAATCTATCTTGTAAAACTCCAAAGTAAAAACAGTTCTAAATCTTATAAAATCAATTTGCAATAATTCTTATTTTGCAGAAAACCTCGGATTAAATATCCGAGGTTTTTTGTTTGTTTTAAGACAACCCTTTATCAATTTTGAAGCGACACCCAGAACTAGGTGATAGCTACTCAATTCTGCCGAGCGCATCGCTTAGCACATGCAATGGAACAAGTGACGAGCCTTGCCCTCATAGTCCAAAACCTGTGAACCAGCTGTTGCGAAAATTAGTTTATGCGATCGCCCAAATATGATCTGGACGCCACCGTTCATTTGGACTTGTATGGCACTCGGTCGTATAACCTAAAGGATACGTATTCTGAAATATTGGAGAAAACGGAATAGAAACCAATACATTATTTGTGTTCTTTATCGGATATGCCTCCACAACCCTTGACAGTCAAGAATGCCCATATATTTTATGGTATGGCCTAGCTTGGATAAATCCTCGGCCCATTTCAGCGTGGGCAACCAGTGTCCCTGTTCCTTGTAAACATCGGGCCAGAAAAGTACTTTTTTGGGCATAGTGTTTTCTCCTTATATATCGTTTCAACAAAAGTGAATGGAGTAAAATCATTCCCCCTTGTCCATTTTTTCCACATATTTAGCAACCATGGATAGGAACAAAAATTTATACGCGACCCACAATAAAATCACAAACAAACTAATCAAATAATCATTGTTTCGAAAAAAAGGAAACGGTAACAAATCAAGAAAAATAAAAAGAAGGGAAATATACAAGAAAAAAGTGATTATTTTATACGCATCTGCCAAATAATCACTTATGTCATTTTTCTTTCTTATCACATACCAAAATTGTCTTTTGGCAACACTTGAAAGATCCTGAGAATTATTGAATAATCCATATTCAAACACAAATTCTGTTTTTATCGACAAAGAATATACAGCAAGAAAGATACTTGCAAAATTAAACATTAGACCAACTATCGCAAATAAGGTAAGATCTCCGCATTCTTTAATCTTTATAAGAGATACAGCAGCAAAAACAATGCCATGTAATTGTGATGTTGACATCAATTTCGCAGATATATTATTAAATCGAGTCATGGCGTCCTCGTAAGCGTTCCGCGCAATTACGTATGTTCGGTAATCATCTTTATATAAATGCAAAAAATCATCATTCTCTGTATCATGATAATAGTCCCCAGGTTTTACAATTACACCATTTTGCGTAACATCACCTTTTTCAAACCGTATGTTTTCATATTTCACATTTGAATCAACAAATATTTTGAAACAAATCAAAGCAAATAACCTTAAGGGGACCAAGAAAAACATTCTCATATCAAACATTTTATTGACCTAACAAAATGATTCACGACCAATCCAGGAAAATGTTCTTCCAACCAAGCCCAATTTCCATTAGCGTTATTTTCCAGAAAGAACCAGTTTCCCTTTTTATCAACAACAAAATCAGATGTACAAAAACGCAATCCAAAAAAATGAACAAATTTCTTGTATGAATCAGCAACTTTTCTTGGCGGTTTTGTCAAATCATATCTTACGCCTTTCATTTCATCCATGCGAACATCTAAATTTTTTGATTCCATCTTAAAGAACAGCACTTTTCCATCCACATACAAGGTTCTAACATCAAAATCTTTATCAATGATTCGTTGCACTAACGTCGGACAATTTTTTGCGAACTTCAAATCAACATCTTTTATTGGAGTAGAATATATATGGTAAAGTTTTCCGCCAAACGGAATATAACCCGTACTTAAAGGTTTTACTAAAGATTCTCCATTTTCATGAATGAAATTCATTATTTCTTTTTTTTTCGAAGCAACAATCCACTGAGGCACAGACAATCCAAAGAGCGGGGCTTGTTGCAATTGGATAATTTTCCTATCGGCATACCAGTTTCTTGTTGGGTAATTAATCCATTTTTCCTGAGGATACTGCAAGAAATAGTTCCATACAATTTCTTCCCATTCCTGGTAACGAACAAGCGTTTCAACGTTTCTTGATTTCATCGTGAATTCAAATGGACGCCGATACCATATTGCATCGCATTGAATCAGCCCATTTAACGCCGTATAATCAAACGAAGCCCTTGATTTTTTGAATCTTATCTGAATTAAAGCGAATGCACTCAATATTTGTGGCCAACTTCATGACCACATCAGCCGTAGCATCCTTGGAATTTGTAAATACAAGTATTCGTTTCATTTATTTTTTCGAGAACAGAGCATTCTATCAGGGCTTTCACGAGCCTCTGTTATTGTTCTGACCATGTGAAATGTTGTTACAGACACATCTGGGGATTTAACCAAGCCTTCAGTTTGTGCCTGCAAGGACAGTCCAACGCACCTTTTGCGTTTTATTTTTTTCATGCATTGCGACAATAAAGTTTTCATACTATTCCTTTATGCAACGTATAGCTAAATAGTACCAATCACCAAACCATGTATATTGTATTGATTCTTTTGTCTCAAAAATTTTTATGCCATTGCCTTCGCTTGTATTTAGATTATGCACCGTGAACACAGCCTTTACACTATCATCCATGAATCCCTTTTTTCTATGGAAATAACCCGCAGGAAGAGCTGAAAACTTGAATGAATTTGAGAGATTTTGTTCTAACCATAACATATTTGATTTCATCTCTTTTCCAGCGACATTCGATCCACCCATAAAATCAACCAACACATTCCATTGTTTCAACGTGGGAACATTCCAACCATCTGGACAAATATTTTTATTAAATCCACTATAAGCATTTATATTTTTTTCATATAGTCGTCCATAAATCGAACAATCCCCTTCCTGTAGAGACTGATATTCTCCACCACCACATACCGAACGTCCAGCAAAATAAGTTCCAGCAGTATCTTTGGGCAAATAATTCAAATTTTCCGCCATCCAAATTTGCGTCCCAATGGTCGTCGTTTTATATACACGACCATCCCGTAAATCAGTTAGAGTATTATTTTCCGCATCATAAATACTATTTAACGATGACGAACTTTTCTCTGACGATGACGATTCTGCGTTGCTTGATGAAGTTATGCTACTACTGGATTCAGCTTTGGAACTAGAATATTCTTGATTCACGCTACTGCTAGACATCTCCGAACTTGAAGATTCTTGAACATCGCTGCTTGACGAAATTGGTTTATTATCGCTAGATGACGAAACATTTACCACGGAAGAAGAGGATACTTTTTCACAATTGTCTGGGTCTAGTACATATGTTTCCCCATCTTCGCAAAGATAAAGTTTAGTTTCTTCACTACTGCTAGATTCAATAAACTCTTCTGAACTTGAAGAGGATTGCTCAATGCTCCCAGTTTCGCTGCTGCTTGATTCCGTTGTTTCTCCAGAACTCAAAATAGATGATGAAGATTCTTCAACACTTGAAGAAAAAATTTCGTTAGCAGAAGAATTGACTGGTACTGGTATGTTAATAATTTCAGAACTTGAAGATTCTACAACTTGAACAGAAGATGAAGAATTCAAAACAACTTCCCAAACTCCGTCTTTACAGATTCTTTCTGTTTCACTATCTGCTGGCTTGATTACCATTCCTTCATTACTTGTATTGCAAGGAATTTCAGAACCTTGTGAACCTGAACCATTTTCATTCGATGGGCCACTAGAGTTATCTTCACTACAGGAAATAATTAGTAATGAAAGAATTAACAAAAAGGTGATTTTCTTACACATTAGTTGTCTCCTTGCTGTGTTTTTCCCATACGGGCTGTATAACTTAGATGGATGATTACATCCTCAATCTTAGACAAATCAAGAGAATGACTGGTTCCTTCCTCATTGTCTCTTGTATTGTCAAAACCCGTGATTTCTAGTGACCATTTAGAATCAACGGCACCCGCACCTTCAAATGGCAAGAACTTATCGGAACCGAAACGGAAATCAAATTTCCCTGATTCTTGATGAGCTGTACTCGTCGTCATGGTCTTGAATCCTCATTATAATTCACAACAAATATTCAATTTTTTAATTGTTTAATCCTTTATACAACGAACTGACATGTAGTAGCCGTCTCCAAACGAAGACCACCCAAAATCAGTACGACCTTCAATAATTGTTATTGCATTTCGAGCCTTTGAACCATCGCTGAGAAAGGCAAAAGACGCCACAGATATTCCTTCATCATGCATATCATTATTTCCTAAAGCACTAAAATAGCCGGCTGGAATTGCTGAAAAACCGGATTGGTTCGTGGAATCATTAATGGTCCAATAAATAGGATTGTCTATTTTAAGTTTGTTTCCAGCATCATCACCTAAAAAAGAAATCAGTGTTTCATATTGGCTTTTAGTAGGAAGCGACCACCCATTTGGACAAATTTTTTGAATATATTTAGTTTGTTTTGTAAAGTCTTCTTCATATAGCCTTCCATAAACACTACAATCACCTTCCATTTCCGTATGCCATTCTCCCCCGCCGCACACTGATTTGCCTGCCCATATTGTACCAACCGTGTCCTCGGGAAGATAGTTCAAATTTTCTGCCATCCAAACCTGCGAGCCTATTGTTACAGTTTTATAGATTTGTCCGTCCCGAGGGTCTGTCAAAGTATTATTGTTTGCATCATAGCCATCATTCAATGATGATGAACTTTCCCCTGATGATGATGATTCTGTATTGCTTGATGAACTGATATTAATACTGCTACTAGATTCAACTTCAGAACTAGAAGATTCCTGTTTCACGCTACTGCTAGACATCTCCGAACTTGAAGATTCTTGAACATCGCTGCTTGACGAAATTGGTTTATTATCGCTTGACGAAGAAACAACTATTACAGAACTAGAAGAAACTTTTTCGCAATTGGCTGGGTCTAGTACGTATGTTTCACCATCTTCGCAAAGATAGAGCTTAGTTTCTTCGCTGCTACTAGATTCAACAATCTCTTCTGAACTTGAAGATGATTGCTCAATAATTTCTGTTTCGCTGCTGCTTGATTCCGTTGTTTCTCCAGAACTCAAAATAGATGATGAAGATTCTTCACCACTTGAAGAAAAAATTTCGTTAGCAGAAGAATTGACTGGTACTGGTATGTTAATAATTTCAGAACTTGAAGATTCTACAACTTGAACAGAAGATGAAGAATTCAAAACAACTTCCCAAACTCCGTCTTTACAGATTCTTTCTGTTTCACTATCTGCTGGCTTGATTACCATTCCTTCATTACTTGTATTGCAAGGAATTTCAGAACCTTGTGAACCTGAACCATTTTCATTCGATGGGCCACTAGAGTTATCTTCACTACAAGAAATAATTAGTAATGAAAGAATTAACAAAAAGGTGATTTTCTTACACATTAGTTGTCTCCTTGCTGTGTTTTTCCCATACGGGCTGTATAACTTAGATGGATGATTACATCCTCAATCTTAGACAAATCAAGAGAATGACTGGTCCCTTCCTCATTGTCTCTTGTGTTGTCAAAACCAGTGATTTTTAGCGTCCATGTTGAAATCGCCCCTGCACCTTCAAAAGGCAAGAACTTGTCCGAACTAAATCGGAAATCATATTTCCTTGATTTTTTTTGAGCAACGCTAGTAGCCATAGTTCGTGTACCTATTCTATTTCCGACAGGCTCTCCACTCTTCAAGTCAAGCCTATTATCCGTCAATGACAATTGAGCGTTCAGATAATGACCTTTGTAGTTTGGCGCGATTACTTCAACTCTAACATCTCGAATTCGTCTAAAGTAATGATCTGGGAAATCTTTAAAAAACAATGTTTCCGGTATAGTGAAAAAACAATCTTCGCCTCTTTTTAACTTTGTTAAGGGAGACTGGAAGCAATCAAGATCATCTTGATCTCGCCTATTTTCCAATTCCCACAAACTCACCGGTCTCGTTATTTCCAGTTCATTCCTGTCGTTTTCAAGATAAGCGACTTCCATTGCATGCAAATCGGCGAGCAGTTTTTCGCCAGCAAGCAAACCGCTGTGCAAGCCATTCCAATAGTTGCCACTGCCCTTAATAAAGGTTTTGGCTGTTTTTGGATTTTCTTCAGTGTCTCCAATTTCAAAGTGGTAGCATTTTTCTGCTTTGCGAGCCACCTTTACTGCCAACTGGAACAAGGTTTTGTAAATAGTTCCTGTTTCTTTTTTGAGCCAACCATATAGTTCTTTGTTTGAATATTTTTCACAAAGGTGGTTGTAAATTTCGTCTTTGTGTTCTATTTCTCTTTCTAAATTTTCTGTTTGTTTTTTAATGTAATCAATTTTTATTTCTGCTGCTATTTTCTTTTTTTCTAATACCTTTGCTTGGTTTGCTTTTTCAGTCTTTTTCATTGTCCAGTTTTGCAATGTGCGTTCTGCTTCTGCTTTCAATTTTGTTTTTGCAGCAGAAATTTGACGCTGTGCAAACTTTGAAACATAACCTTCTGCCTTGTTGACCAAGTTTTCGGCAATTTTTGTTCCACCTTGAGCCACTGATTCAAAAGATGGCCCTCCAAGCCCATTCGCTATAGCTCCTATACCAATGTCTGGAATTTTATAAGCTACTGAAGCCGCTTTTTTGACATTTTCAACGGTTTCCTGTACTTTCTTTACGCCTTCCATTGCTTTTTCATACAATTCGTCTAATTTTATTGGCTTATAAAACTCTTCTTGTTCTGATTTTTCCTGCTCTAGATTTTCTTGTTCTACCTGAATGGATTCATATTCTTTTTCTAATTCTGTTCCTTCTATATCAAAAACAGTCTTTTGCATAGTAAAAGCTGTTTTTTCATGCACTGCACGTAATTGCGCTAGCGTTTCAGCATCTTGCTTTTCTATTGCTTCAAGTAAACTTTTACCAACTTGTTGAACATCACGAACTATTTCTATTGCTTTAGCTACCATCACTTTAAAACGGTAATATGGTAATGTAGAAGAAGCGTCTGCCAAAACTTCACTAATAGAAACGCCATTTGCCTTTGCTTTCACTAACAATGCTGAATCAATAGGTGGAGCAAATAAAGCTAGTGTTCTCTTTACTCCTTCGATGTTCAGGCTGTTGCGGATTTTGTACAACCTGTCGGCCACTGTGTCCCAGTAACCCATCAAGGTTTCATTACGAGGCACATTGAAATAGAACATCATTCCAGTTGTGTGAGCTAGTTGCAATGTGCTACCAGGCAACAACCGTTGTGGTGTTTCTTTTTCACGATTCTTGCCGGTGAGCATGGTGTCCTCGTATGTTATAAAGGCATTGTTCATCACCTCGTTGCTATAATTTAGCAAATCTAAAACCTTGAACTTTGATTTATGTTCTGGATCAGGAACCTCAGCACTCTTTGGTCCTAGAATTTCGGCAGCCAAAACATACATCTGCACCGCCAAATTAACCGATTCGGTGGTATCTTGCGTAAATAACTGGTCTCCCCAACCGATAAGGGCGTCGAGATATTTCATCACCACATATTTCTGGTAGGCTACAGGACGGTAGCGAGCTATCATCTGTGGGTTGAACGGGTCATTTTTCCAACGGTCTTGCAAAAGGAGTACCGCCTGGCGATCTGGCAGGGCATCATGAGGTGTTGGGAATGACAAATCAGAAAGGATAGATTTATCTGCATCCTGGTTCGCAAAGAAAGGCAGGAACTTCCAATATTTTGCACCCTTTGGCAGGTCACGGACAAAACGCTTTGTCCGTTCGTAGTTAGACAAGTCTATACGCGGGTCAAAAACCAATTGCAACCAATTTAAAGCGGCTTCATAGTTTTGTTCTGCAAGCATTTTATCTGCTAATAGCATTGGCACAAAGAAGAATAGTTCCCAGTTGTAAATAGATGTTGCCGAACCCCAGCAGAAATCAACTGTTGATGAAGGATAAGGTTCTGCTACAACAGCACTTGGTAAATAACTATGTTCAAATAATGTTTGCGACAAATCCCAAGCTTGCCAATCGCCAGCCGTATAATAACCAAGATAAACGCTGAAATAGTAGTTATAATACGAATATGAATAATAGTAACTATCTGAAACTGGGAGAGCCTCCGTTTCGCGACTGTAAAGCCACTTGGAACCACCTTTCAAGAATCGTCTGCGGAACTCTCCTGCTTGAGGGTTAGAAATCATTTCAACACGGTAATTCGGAACACTGTTCGCTCCGGCTCCGCCATCCCCAGAAACAGTATAAATTAAATAGCAACCTTTAGAATCCATGTAGAAGAAAGGTCTTTCTTTATGGCATATAAAGCCCATATTCACAGAAAGCAATTTAAAAGGGCCTCGCGTGTTACGGAAAATCTTTGTTCCATCTAACATTGTAAGAGAGCCACCTTCGTTGTAGAACATATTACCCACAAGACGACAACCTAACGGAGAATGGTTCTTTACAAATTCACCATAAGTAAATGCTATTGGATTCCCTGTATCTGGCTCAACCTGGTTGATGGCTGTATCAGATTCATCTTGAGTTAGCGAGAAATTGCCTATATAATTGATTCGTTGATCTGTTTTGTATTCGCGAGAAACTTCTGTTTTGAGTAAATAGGTTGAAGCCTCTGCCTGACTCAAACTTTCAACTCCGTTAGAGTTTTGCGTGGAAGTCGCTATAGGTACCGAAACCACATGCGTGGTTTCAATAAAATCAGGGAAGGTGCGCCACAATTCTAAACTCAATGTATCAGAATTGTCTGAAACGTCTATAATAAAATAACGGTCGGCTAAATTTTCATTCTCTCCTAAAACAAAATTCAGTTGATTTTCTGATATGTCATAGACAGCTTGTTTTCCAACCTTTACACCAGTCCATTTTGTTCCTGTATAGCTAGCCCATTTTAATCTTATTTCGGCATAATACTCTACCGTAACCGCCGCCTGTTTGCCTTCGGATTCACCCGTTTTTTTCTGCCTTTGTCCTTGAATGACTTGTAACCATGTGATGTATAAATGTCCACCAAGAATTGCTGGTTGTATAGAAGCTCCATCGATTTCAAGAGGAAGCTCTTCCCAAGGAGTCCAATTTCCGCCATATAGTGCGGTAGCTTCGTATGTGCGATAATAATATGTATGAGGTTCTCCACGAGTGCAGCCAATAATATGAAGAGTGTAGAGCGTTCCAGCATGAACACCGCCTTCTTCTTTACAAGCGCCAACAATGTCTATTTCAGATGCATCACAAACTTTTTTCAAGTATTCACCAAGCGCTTCAGTTAGTGCCTCTTGATTATTACCTATTTCAGCAAGGCGTTCTTCTAGTTCTTTGAAGAATGGTGTCTTGTCTTCACGTAAATCGCCATCTATCCAGTTTTCAGGGTATAGGAAAATTTTGCGGTTTGCCACCCAAACCTGATAGTTTTTCATCCATTCCCATTGTTCCTTTTGGGTGTCGTTCAGCGTGTAGCCACCTTCAAGCCCCATCAAGGCTCGTTGTACATAAAATTGAATACACGACACAGCCTGAACCGTACGTGATATGGCCATGTCGGGTTCCATCTTCACGTCCATCAAGTAATAGGAATAGATATCATTTTCATCAACAAAAACTGTTGGATAATACAATGCTGTTTCTGGCATTTGCGACTCATTGCAAACAAGAGCAGCCAGGGCATCCCGCTTTAATTGACGTAATTTATCATTCACACCCTGTATGAACTTGTTCCATTCAGAGTTTGTTTTCGTTTGTTTTAAATTGTTCTCGAATTTTTTAACATAGTCAGAGTAGGTTGTATTATCAACATTTAGCAATTCACTCAAATCTTCGGGGAGTGAATTTGTTTTCTTGTAAAGATAGAGCAGGTCTGCAAACTTACACCACGCAGCAGGGGTGACCGTTTCTAGGGATGTTATTGCAAAACTATTTGCATCTCGTTCAAAATCAATTTCAGAAGCCGTAAGTATAGCGTCAAAAGCTTCGTTCGAAATCTGAATTTTTTCGTTCGAAGCATCAAGATTTTCTAAGTCACTATAATTGTAAACTTCTCCCAAAATTTGGGAAGATGCAGCAAAGGCATAAACCACATCTTTAAATAAATCATACGAAATACTTTTTTCTTCGGGCGGAATCAGGTTTTTCCAATCCCATTCAAAGCCAAGATCCAACGACTGCGTAAATTGATAAAGTGCCAAGCAACGGACAATACGATTGCAAAGAGATTCTATTGAATCAACATCGTTTTTATTTAAATCATTTTCAGATGTTAAATCTTCTCTAATTGCAAAATTTTTCCATTCCGTCAAATCATCAAATGTATCGCCTTTAATTTTTTCAAAAAGATCTGCTATAACATCTGAGGTCACTGAGAATTGCTCAGCAACAAGAGTCAAAGTTCTTTCAAAAGATAATTCATCACGAAGAACATTATAGAATACGGCACCATTTTTATCTTCAGCAAGAACTTCCTTCCACGAAGAAGATGGTGTTGGAACGAATCGAAGTAAATCTTTTAAACAAGTTTCCCATTTCCCTTCTTCGTCTGGTTCAAAACCATTTTCCCATGCTTCTAAAATTTCATTTGCATTTTCAGTTCCTAATGTTATCAAAAGTCCATGAATAGCACTTTTATAATCAAAGTCAAGTTCATTCGTTGAATTGGAAGTCTGAGTATTATTTTCAGAATCTATTACAGATTGTTTTTCTTGAACTGCACATTCGTCCAAAGAGTTCCGCACATTTGCATTTAATTCCACAACAAAAGATAAAGATTCGTCCAATGGAATCAATTGCGGTTCAAGAATGGATTTTAAATCACTTATTGAAAGTGAAGAAGAGCGTAATAATACCAAATTATCGATTGTTTCATTACAGTTAGCTTGACAACCAAATGCAACAGGGAATTTGATCCTATCTAAGAAGAGATAATCTTCAACGGAAAGTTTGTTCGCTGTAATCCACAAATTATACTTATATAAAATTTCTAACCCACTTTCAAATACAGAAATTTCTGTTTGTGCATTGCTTGAAGGCAAAAATTTTTGTACAAGCATCAAGGCGTCTTCTAAATCAATTCCTAAGCATACATTAGCTGCAGCAGCAAGCTCATAATAAAATTTATTGTATTTATCTTTAGAGGTATTAATAGAGTTCAAAGGTTCTTCTGAATAAATTTCAAACAACGATTCAATAGGGTAAATTTTCTTTAAATCATTTTTCGATAAATTAATTTTGTCAAGGAGTACTGCTGCTTCCCATGCCGTAACACCAAGCTGAATTTTTAATTCTTGTATTTCTACTAAATCAGCATTACTACAATTCCATGTATCGGCGACTTCTGCAATACTCCAACCAAGAGCTATTCGACGACGAACAAAAACAGATAACTTGAAGAAAAAGTCTATCTTTTTTGTTTCATCATCATTTTCAAAAATAATCCTATAACCATTTACATCAGCCAACTGATAAGATTCAGAATCAACATTTAAAGTTGCTCCAGAATTTTCAAAAACAGCAGATGTAAAAATTTCAGCAAATTCATCGTATGTTAATTTTGCTCTATCAAGTACAAACGCTAAATTACAAAGGACATCATACCAATATGTAGTTGATTCTATTCTTTTTGATTTATCTGGGAAAAAGACATTCTCATTTCCATTTTCTTCTAATCCCCAAAGTTCCCATTTTTCTGCTGAAGACCAGTCAAAAATTTTCTCTTGTTTTTCATTCAATGATAATGCTTTATTTTCTTCATAGTGCAATTTCTTTGACAAGGAAACAAAATTTAATGACAAATTGCCCAAAATAGCAGAAACTCGTTCTACTTCAATATCCTTCGGAAGGTTCATCGGGAAATATTTTTCTGCAAGAATATTTCTTACGCTGTTCTCAATCACTTCACCAGATAATGAACTAAAACTATCCCATTGACAAGGATTAGCACGCAAATTTTCAACGATTGCATCATCTGGTGTTTGATTGCAAAGCGGAATCACCTTTTCCTGAATAGAACTCTTATATACAAGACTTTCTAATAATTCTATCGCCAAATCAATTGTAGGAAGAGAAACCTCCGCATTTGACTTTGTCATCAGCAAGTCTTTTATATCGGGGCGACGTTTGATAAATTTACCGTAAGCATGACCTTGTTTTAAAAAATCTAATAAATCTAATAAGTAAGCCGAGGCACTCAATATTGACTGATTTTGTGTTCCTGAATTTCTATTGATTTTTCCAAATAGCGTTTTCCAATTAGCATAACTTTTATTTTGCAATCTTCTTTTTGCAACATTGTTTACACTATTAACTGTTTTTTCCAAAGAAGAATTCAAGCCACGAGGCAATGACATAATCGTTGCATCAGATTCATTTAAACTTCCGTGATATCTTTCAATATCTAGCGTGGCGTTTGCTACAAAATTCTTTGCAAGGCGATGAATATTTGTTGCTAGCTCCTTGTCGCCCATGCCAAGGCCATGTTCTGCAACAAAACGTTCTTCATCAACAAGCGCAATTTTTGCGGCTGAATCAAAATCATTACGGATAAGATAACATACAGTCTGCGGATTATTGGTTAATCTAAATAGGCGCTGAAGAATTCGAATTTTTTCTTTTTCCGTTTCATCAACAACTACTTCTGGTGAACTCGCTAAAAAAACTTCTAAATCAGAACTATTTAAATCAAAGTCTTTCCACATTTCTGTTTGAAGTTTTAAAATCAAATCGTGCCATGGTTTTTCAAATTCATTTTCTTCTGAAAATTCATTTTGCAAAACTGATTCAAGCTGTTGCTGGGGAAACTTAGCTTCTAAACGTTCTTGAAGTGTTCGAACAGCAATTTTTTGCTGTTCGTCCATTGTTGTTCCTGGAAATAAATCTAACGGAAGCGCTAAAGGAGCTTTATCATTCCATTGTTTATAACGAGCTGTAGTCGCACCAATTACTCCGTCCCAAAAGCCTGTTTTGTTATGATAAAGAATATCTTTTAATGATAATATTGGTGGATCTACTACTGATTTAGCTATTACAAATGCACTAACTACTAAATCTGAATACCAATTACAGAATTCACAAAGATCTATTAATAATTCCAAATCAGAGATTTCAGAAGAAGTTAAAATCCCTGGTTCTATTTTTAATGATGCGATTAAATCACGATAATTAGAGCCAGACTCGGTATATTTTTCCAACAAGAATGTATGCTTTAGTTCAACTGAGTTTAAATTGGTTAGTGCTGGCTTTTTTGTCGCAACGGACAATTCAAGTTCTTTAGTTAGTAGTAAATAGAAAACGCAATAAGCTGAAAAGGTATCTTCTTGAGATTGAGCTACCGCATCTGATTTTTGCAAACTCTTCCAAATTTTTTCTTGAAATTCTAAAGAACTTAATGATGAACTTATTTGATTTTTTGCAATAGCTGAATTTATTGTTTTTACACTTTCTCTTATACCTAAAGAAAGTAAAGTAGATATATCAACTACATCGCAATCAGTGATTAATGGATAAAGATATTGAGCGCATAAATAGACAATATATTCGTTAGATGAATATAAATTAAAGTTTTCTTGATTTATTTCATTTTGCTCTAATTGGTTTTGAAAATCTTTTTTAAAATTTTCTAAAATTTCATTGACTGTAATAGTAATTTCATGAGCTAATTGAAAAGCTTTGAAGTATGCCCGAACAACCGATTCTTCTAAACTTTCACGACCAATAACTAGAGGTAATTGAGTTACGCTTTCTAGAAACTCAGCAATTTTATCTTGCTCATTTGATTTAGTAGTTGTTGTATTCGTTATAATTGTTTTATAATAAATATTCAACAATTCATTTAGAATTTCAAATTCTGACTTTATATGACTTGAACTTTCTAAATCAAGAATAAAATTTATTTCTTGAACAGACTGACCATTAAAAATAAGTGGAGTAGAATAGAAACTTCTTTGCGTTGAATTATTTTCAGTCGTACCACTTGAATTATAATGTACTTCTGCAAAAATAGAAGCTTTATCTTTACCTTTAGCTATTTCACTATCAAGTTTTAAACCATTCGGAATAACTGAGGCGTTATATGTAATTTCATAATTTCCAAATACATTTGGTGTTACAGAATTACCTAGTTGTATTTTTTCAAATGTTCCTGTTTTCTTTCCTGACTCATTTAGATTTTCTTTGTAATATAAACAAAAGGCAATAACACTGATTTTTTCTTGCAGTGGGTAGCCCAATGTATTTTTAACATTACCATAAACTTTACAGTTATCGTTAGTCAAAATACCAGGAACAGAGTGAATTTGTATTTGAACCACCTGATGAACAGACACCGGATTAGGAACATCGTATGTTACAAGACTTTGCCCTTGAAGATCACGAACTACAATTTGAAGATTTGGAGCGTTTCTAGTAACGCCTTGCTTTTGAAATGCCTTTTTTAAATAAGAACAAGAGAAAAAACCTTTTGTATTTAGTGTAGTCTGCGCCAATAATGTAGGCAATCCATTCCAAATATCATAAACAAAAACATTGCCAGAACTTAATGGAAGTGAGGTGTTGTAAAAAACACAGCCTTCTACTTGCCAAGTATCGTCGGTTGATGCCGAAATATCTATTGTTCCTAATTCAAAAGGCGTTTCTGTAGCTGCGTAAGTATCTGATTCCCATAATAAATTGTTCTGATAATCATAAAGGTGAATTACAATATTTGGATATTCTATTGTAGTATCACCTTTTTGAAATGCTGATGAAGAAAAATTTAAAGAATAAGAACCATCTGCAGAAACTCCTGTTTCTGCCATCCAATCCAATGTACCATCTGCAAGTCTATTGAAAACTTGCACCTTTCCTTGAGTAAATAGCTCTCCATCTTTCAATAGAGTTCCAGAAACAACCCAAGAATATGGTACTGGATAAGACATAAACAACCTTTTTTCAAATGAAATACTGAAAGGTAATATATATTTTTTTTGAAGGGCTAATCAGGAAAAAGAGCTTTTTGCATAAAGCGTTAGATTAATTTATTGTTTTTTTGTTTTTTATATATATTGATAAAGAAATAGCATGAAGGAGTTTCTCTATGCCCAAAACAATCCTTTTCTGGCCAGATGTCTATAAAGAACAGGGGCACTGGCTACCCACGTTGAAATGGGCAGAAGATTTGTTCAAGTTAGGCCATATCATAAAATATATGGGCATTCTTGACTGTCAAGGGGTTGTTAGCGCGTATCGTGACGAAAGTGCTACTACGGGAAAATTTCCGTTCGAACCGATTTTTCAAAACACCTACCCTGTAGGTTATACAACTGAAAGTCATACGAGTCCTAATGAACGCTGGCGTCCTGACCATATTTGGGCTATAGCCTATAGTGCGTTAGGTGAAGATTTGCCGAACTATAGGGATAAATTAAACAAGGATTTGTATGAAGACGCACAAAGTTTCCGTAATACGATGACTTCTGTCAATCCTGATTTGCTTGTTTCGGGGTACTTTACATCGTTAGAAAGTTTGCTAATCCATAAGATTTACGGAGTAAATGTTGTTATTTCCACGACTTATCTTCGTCATCCAAGTGAAGACCCTGCCATGCGTGCTATCCAGAACCTGATGGCCTTTTCTCCTACAGAGTTTTTCAAGTTGGTAAATCTATGCAGGTATGGAGAACTTAAACAAGCGGCATTGGAAGCAAATGCAGATTCTGTAGATTTGCTGCAAGACCCCGAAATTGAAATGGAAGATTTTGTAGAGGACCTACAGTATTTTGACGAACTGATTCCTTGTCCTCGCGAATACGAATATTCTCATTACAATCCTGGCGAAAAAGTTCACTATGTAGAACCTTGCATTTTAGACAGAGATTTGAAATCTTCTAACAATGATTTTGATGTTAATCTTTTAAACAAAGATGTTTACCCTAAACTAATTTTCGTAACAGCTGGTTCTCAGGTTTTGGACTATGAGGGCAAGGCTCGTCACTTGTTCCATTGCATGTGCGAAGCGATGCGCTCGGCAGAATTGAGTAGCTATCACCTAGTTCTAGGTGTCGGTTCGAAATTGATTAATGATTACGAATGGACTGAATTTAAAAATCAACCAAACATCACATTCGCTAGCTGGGTTCCTCAACGAGCAATTCTTTCTTCTTTAAATTTGGAATTTGCCTTGATTCATGGTGGCTTGGCAACTATCAAGGAGTGTGTTTATAACAACAAAAAATTCCTAATTCTTCCTTTGGGTAAAGACCAGATAGATAATGCCCTTCGCCTTCGTAAATATGGTATTGATAACATAGTTCCAATTGAAAGCATTACTCCCAAAGTGTTAATTGATGCAATAGTTAATTTGGAATCTGACCGAAAGACTCTTCAGAATCTTGAAAAATTGAGCGAAGTGTTTCAGAGTGTTGAACGGGAAAGTCCAGGTACACAAGTGCTGTTGAGTAATTTGATGTAAAAAAAATTGTTAGCAGAACGAAAAATATCACATCCAATGGAAAATATTGTTCTTCTTTTCTAAAGAGGCTAAAACGCCATTATCACGGGTTTTAGACATTCCAAGTTCAAACAAAGCGCAAGCATTAGAATAATGTTCTTCAAGACGCTTACGAGCATAACCTTCAGCAGAATGATTGTGAATCATAAACGCCCAATCAGAGGATTGGAACAACATAATTTCTCGTTCAAACTGTTTTAGTAAACGTTTTAAAAACGGAGTCTGTCTTTTTTTAGAAAGTGCTTCAAACATCAACTGCATTTTCTTTCCCATTGGGTAATAAAAATCTGTTTCTGAATTAATCCAAACAGAACCAAAGCCGCCTTCACCCCAAGAAGAAAACGCTGGGCTATGTAATTCGCTATCGGCAGAATTTTCCATTACAGAATCAGCACCTACAAATTCAAGAATAGAAGAACCAGCCGCTTCTTCTAACATGGATTCTAAAAAAAGCGGACCTTCAAACCACCAATGCCCAAAAAGTTCTGCATCATAAGGGCAAAGCATGGTTGCAGGGTTTCCTTCCATTCTTGGAATCAAATCCAAAAAAGTTCCTTCTCGCTCGGCGATAAAAGTTCTTGCATGGTTTGAAACTAATCGATTGGCATTCCATGGCTTATACAAAGCTTTATTTTCGTTCCCTGTAATGCGCCAATATTTTAAGCCAGTATGAATTGGCGTTTCTCCAGAATAAAAATATTCGCCCAAGTAAGAACGTTCCCGTTCATTTGCAATATCTTTAAAAAATTCTCTGTATTCAGGGTGGCCCGGGTAACCCGTTTCTCGGCTCCAAACTTCTCTTGAACTTTTCTGTTCACGCCCCAAACAAAACAAGCCACTCTTCGTTTGCATCGGAGAAAAAACTCCGTATTTGGGCGATGGCGTTGCTAAAAGAGAACCATGGGTTTCTAAAAAGAAATAGCGGAATCCATAATCAGCAAGTAATTCATCTAAGCCAGGAAAATAGCCACATTCAGGTAACCAAACGCCTTTAGGTTTTCTCTTAAAAGCCCGTTCAAAACATTTTACTGTTATAGCAAGTTGCCTATGAATAGAAGCAAAATCACTTTGATACGCTGGTAAATAAGGGTGTGTTCCAACGCATGTCAAAAGATTCAATTTCCCTAATTTTTCTAGTGCTAAAAACTCACCCAGCAAATCTTTTTTTATTCGATTTTCCCAAGTATCAATCAAAGCTCCCAGGCGTTCTGCATAAAATTGAGCAAGTTTCCCTTCTGCACTTTCTGAAAAACGCTGAAGTTCTTTTTCAGCAAGTTCTTTTTGATAATAAAGATGCTTTGAAAACTTTTCAATTAAGTGAGAATCCGAAAGCATTTCTATAAGCGGAGGAGAAACGCTTAAATTCAATGTTCCCGGAACGCCTTTTTCTAACAAACGCCGCAGACTTTGAACGAGAGGAATATAAGTTTCTGAAAGAGCTTCAAAAAACCAGTTTTCCTCAAAAAAACGAGAATGCTCCGGATGACGCACAAATGGCAAGTGCGCATGTAATAGAAAAAGAACTTTTCCCGGAGCGCTCATTTAGAAATTTACTTTGTTCGTTTTACAACAATCGGAACAATTGTTGTCGGGAAATCACCATCTTTGTCTGTTGCGAACACAGGAATCACTTGAGTTGAATCAGGCAAATCTTGTTCAAAGGAGAATGTGCCATCTGGATTTAAAGGGAATGGTTCTCCACGAACTTGCAAATGAGCATCTGGCCTTGTTCCGCCATAAACAATTAAGCGAGTTTTAACCCAAAGGAAAAAGTCTTTGCCGTAATTTACTGAATCAGGAGCCACTTCAATGTTTCCGTTCCCTTGAGCTAAAAGAGCTCCACTAGAAAGCATTCCAGAAGAAAGCGATTCAGAAGAACTAGCTAAATTTAAAGAGTTAAGCCATTCTTTTGCCGTTTGGCTAGAAAAACCTGAACTCATAAAAGAACCCATGGTAGCGCCGCCCAAAGAAGCTTTCACAAAAGGATCTTCTGAAGAAGGGGCATTAGCCGTTGCATCAAACACCTGAACGGGTGTTGCTTCTAAAATAGGTGTAAACTTTTTACCAGAAACAGATCCGAGAACGGCAGAGCATGAAGTGGTTGCTGGGTTTTCAACATACCAGCTACGAGCATCAGCTGGGACTTCAACATCGCGGAATCTTTTCTGTTTTGAACGACGAACCGTTAAATCAGAAGAGATATCGAACAAACGAAGAACAATTTTACCTTTGCCTTTTGATGCGGCACGCAAACGTTCTTCTGAAATTTCCCAGAATGCATGCATCCAGTTTGGATCGCGTTGCATAAGCACTAAATATTCTGGCGAAAATGTATGGGCTAAAGAATCGCTTTTAATTTCTTTAACTTTTGCTTTTGAAGCTAAAGAAGTTTTTTTTGTAGCAGGTTTTGCTGAAACTTTTTTAGCTACAGTTTTCGTTGTTTTGGTTTCTTTTTTAGCGACAGTTTTCTTAGTCACTTTCTTTTCTGCTTTTTTGGCAACCACCTTTTCCACTTTCTTTTCTACAGGCTTTTTGGCTGTTGCAGATTTCTTTACAGCAACTTTAACCACTTTTTCTTTTGCCACTTTTGTTTTTGCTTTCGTCGCCATTTTCTTTCTCCTCAATTTAGCGCGAATTATGCGTTTTTCCCCAAGACCCGACACCTGTTAAAGTAACACGAATCCCAAAGAATGTTTCATCCCATCCAAAAGAACCTGCATCCCGCAAGCCCCATTGTAAAGACACATCAACAATTGTACCACGAGTTCCAAGAGGCAAGCCTACACCAAGCGCACCACCATACTCTGACACATCTTTAATATACCAATCTCTATACCAAGCCCCAAGACGGAACTGCATTCTCTTCCAATATTTTTCATACAATTCCTTGCTACCATCTTTCTGGTAACCAAGAGCAACAAGAAATTCAGTCTGTGTTTCTGTAATTGATGGAATATCCCAGGAACCAGCCATATTTTGAATATCCTCATCCCAAGAACGCATCATAAAATCAAACATCACATGATGATTCGCAAATAAACGATAATCAACCCCTGTAGCAAGAGTTAAAGGAACTTCTATTTTACGTTCATTTTTATAAGGACTTAAAGTATCTCTTTGTGAAAAGCGAAAATCATAAGAAAGAGAATTTACCAAAGTATAAGGTGTTGTTGCTGAAAAATAATAACTGGAATGCGGCCCTCTGTACATAGCAGAAAGTGTATAATACCCTGCTTTTTCTGTTTCAAAATCGCCTTCAACCAACTCTGTTACTTTTGAACTATTTGTTGCCCAGAAATCCTTTTTTGAAATGCCTGAATTATCTGGCCCTAAACGTAGAGAACGTTCAATAGAACCCGAAACAATATGCATTGAAGCACCTAAAGAAACACGGCGATAAAACGGCAAACGAATAGAATAAGTCGGAACAAATTCAAAAACGCTTCCGCTATAATCCAACTTTACATCTTGATTTTTTAAAGAATCTTCTGATTCCATTTCTAATGTAGAAGCGTAACGTTGGGAAATTCCTAGAGCAAAAGCCCCAAAAGACCCCATTGGAAAAGACAAATAAAGTGAAGGTAAAGTCATCGTATTAGATACATAAGAATCTTCACCCGATTCTGCTGATGTCATTTCATAATCCATTGTAGCAGAAAAAGAAACATTGTCTTCAAAAGCTAATGCCGAAGGATTCGTTAAAGAAAGACCATCACCAGTTTTTGCTCCACCAGCAAATCCTCGCCCTGCAATAGCAGCTGTCGCACCAGCCACATCTTCTTTTCCAAGAGCATCAAGCCCAAGCATTGAACCAGCTAAAGCACTAGATGAAACAACTAAAAAGAAAAGCAATATCTTTTTCATTCTTCATCTCCACGTTTAGAAGCAAGCCACAATTTCATTTGAACTCCATTTTCAAACATTGGAGCAAAATCATATTTTGCGTAATCGAAGTAATCAAAGAAGAAACGAATCGTATCACCTTTTGCATTGATATAATCGTTATAAATCGTATCTTTCGGAGCAAGAACTGGATACCCTAGACGAAGCATTACTTTTAAGTTTTCCATTTCGGCTGCTTTATTGATAAAATCACGCATACCATAAGTTACCTGCAATGAAATAGAATCTCTGTCATAGAAAACCAGATTCGGGTGTCCATTAGAAGCTATTTCAGAAATATTCAATTTATACAATTCATCGCGACGGTATTCAGTTGTATCTTCTTCTACAAAAGAAGATACAACAACCTGTATTGGCGCCCCAAGTTCCGAAACGCTACCGGCATCATTAGTCGGAATTGTAAACTGAGCAAGTACCACAGCCTGGCGAACATCCATTTTATTGCCTTTTTCCCAAGGGAATTCATCGCCATAAAATTCAGACAAAGCTTCCATGATTTTTTCGCCTGAAATTTCTAAAACCAAAGAATCTCGAGTGCCACCATACAAAGTATTTTCACCAAGCGATTCTCCATTCATAGTTAAAGCGGAACGGAATGGCGTTAAAAGCATAGAACGGTCTTCACTTTTCAACTGCAACGACGGCATATAAGAAGCGTTTCCATGTCCAGAAAAGCGGTAAACACGAGATGCAGTTTCTGCAGAAACTTTAACTTGTAAGCGCGCGCCGAAAGAGACCTCTCTCATTGCATCAACCAATTCTTTTGGCATAGCTAAGAATACAGCTGAATCTTTTTTTATTGAAATTGAATAAGTGGTATCAAAAGAATTTTCTGTTTTCCATTTTTCAAAAGAAGCATACCAGGTAGAATCAGGAATATCTAATACCTTATTCAATTCGGAAGATGTCGAATACTCTTTTAATATCCAAGAAATATTCACTTCCAAATCTTCTTCTAAAGGCAAAGAATCCTTTAAAAATTTAGAAGCATAAAAACCTTTTTCCGGGAACAAACGTAAAGCCACTTCTGAAGAATCATCCTTTTTAAAACGACGAATAAAAGCGGTATCACCTTTTGTAAAATTAAAACCAAAATCAAGATAAGAATCGTGAGAAATATCTTCAAACTTTCCTAAAGACAAAGTAACATAACCACTCATTGGTTTGCTAGAATGAAAAACTTCACTTGAAACTATTGGCAAATCAGAGATTTCAAGCACGTTTACTTTGTAACTAGATGGCATTCCTTGAGAAGAAAGCCAGGAATTAACAGACTGAGACTCTCCATCAGAATCAAAACCGCAAGCAAAAAAGCAAAAAACGGCAAAAGCGAGAGCAAGATACAGGAAAGACCTATTTTTCACGTGTTCTCCAAAAAAATCAAATACAGAACAAATATACAAACAATCTACCCTAAAGACAGGGGGATACATTGCCTAAAAAGCCTTTTCTTTTCTACATTTGCAATCGAATTTTAGAAAGAGGTTTTATATGGCTCCATTTCATGCTCATTTCAAAAATATCAATGGCGATGACACCTACCCATTAGATGAAATCATTTATCGCAGCAAAGTTGATAATAGTTTATTAGAAGTGCATCATGACAGAACGGCTTTAGCTTCTCGTTCTCCAGAAGAATGGAAAAAACTTTTTGCCGAACGCCGTATGAGTTTTAAGCCAGCTGATATGAGCGGTATCTGGAGCAAGCGCGAAATGGTGCTTCCTGAAATTCCAGAAGAAGATATCGTTACCATGCAAGAAGGCTTTAGTCCTCTTTTTGACGCTTCTCGTTTAGCTAAAGAATTAGGAATTCGTAAACTTCATGTAAAGCTCTGCGGTAATTCTCACACAGGTAGTTTCAAAGACTTGGGAATGACTGTTCTTGTAAGCCAAGTGAACCATATTCTGAAGAAAGGCAAGCACCCTATTGACGCTGTAGCTTGCGCAAGTACCGGGGACACATCTGCAGCACTTTCCGCTTATTGTGCTAAAGCTGGTATTCCAAGTATTGTATTTTTACCGGCAGGCAAAACAAGTACTGCTCAGTTAATTCAGCCTATTAGCAATGGAAGTATTGTTCTTGCATTAGACACTGATTTTGATGGTTGCATGAAAATCGTTCAGCAAGTAACCGCTGACAATCGCATTTATTTAGCCAACTCTATGAATAGTCTTCGCGTAGAAGGGCAAAAAACTATCAGCCCAGAAATTTGCCAGCAATTAAACTGGAATGTTCCAGATACAATCATTATTCCTGGCGGAAATCTTGGAAACGTTAGTGCTTTGGCAAAAGGTTTTGACGATTGTTTAGCAATGGGTTTAATCAATAAAAAGCCACGCATCATTGTAGCACAAGCTGCAAACGCAAACCCATTCTACCAAGCTTACCAACGAGGCTTTGATAAATTAGAACCAGTGCAAGCCAAGAAAACACTTGCTAGTGCTATTCAAATTGGAAACCCAGTTAGCTACCCGAAAGCAGAACGTGCTATCAAAAATTACAATGGCGTTGTTGTTGATGTTTCAGAACAAGAATTAGCGGATGCCGCTCACCGTGCCGACAAAATTGGGCTTTATTGTTGCCCACACACTGGTGTCGCACTGGGTGCTCTTGAAAAATTAATTGCTGACAAAACCATTTCTTCAGATGAAGAAGTTGTGGTTATCAGCACTGCTCATGGCTTGAAATTTACTGAATTCAAGGTAGCTTACCACGAAGGCTCTCTTGAAGGTTTAACCTCCCGTTACGCAAACCCAATTTTCAAAGCTCCGGCTGAACTTGGTGCCGTAATGGATATTCTTAAAAAAGAAATGGCAGCCCGCCGCTAATTTTTTTCTAACTAAAAAATTTAAACTCTCGTCTTAGATGAGAGTTTTTTTTCATATACAGGAGTAAAAAAAGTAAATCCTAAACTTACCCGCAGGTTGTCGTCGCTCTCAAATTTGCTGCAAAGTTTCTTGTCCGAGAACCTTGTCACTCACAAATGGTTCTTGTTCACAGTTTGTTGCGAAGGAAGGTGCTCGCAGTTTTTGTCACTTGCGCGCGAACTCGCCTGAGACTTGTCACTCGCGAAGAAACGTGTTCACGCTCCTTGTCTTTGCTATGGAACTTGCCCACGGTTTGTCATTGCGAAGCTTGAAAAGATTTTTTTGCAAAGCCTAAATGTGAGCCAGCCACGAGCCACACTTGTGGCGTGGTGGAAGCAATCTCATTGTAAGCAACATTTATTTTTGGATTACTTCGCTACGCTCGTAATGACAAAAGCCAAGATGGCCACGAGGCGCAAGGCCTCTCGCCATGACAATCCTAATCTTGTCATTGCGAACCCCAACGGGGTGAAGCAATCTCATCGCAATTTCCTGCACAAGTTCTGTAAACATTCTTTTGCAAAATTTTCTGATAACAATTCATTTGCTTAAGCGTTTATACAAGTAGAAACCTTGCTTTGTCTTTAAAGCAAAGTTCCTCCTTTTTTTA
>Ga0233378_1000007_pt1 | contig 100410 bp, 84 predicted proteins | sample ElkDunMinimDraft_7_FD_180690 | JGI IMG/M metagenome (GOLD analysis project Ga0233378, IMG submission 180690) | Fecal eukaryotic communites from dung pellets of Tule Elk in California, USA - Elk Dung E4 | ecosystem: Host-associated > Mammals > Digestive system > Large intestine > Fecal | place... | reverse complement strand
TCCTTTGTGATTATTGTTACGCAGTTGGCAGACCGCATTTCAATAATAGTCAAAGGATTTTTTCATGACCGCCAGAAGGCTTTTACGGAACTACCGGCGTAGCCGGTAGTTTTCTGTATACAAAAAAGTCTCTCAGGTAACTGAGAGAATTTTCATCAACTTGAATATTACAAGAAGTCTTCTATACCGCCACGGCATTTTGCCCAAGCTGGGTCACGTTCTTCAAGATAATCAAGCATTTTTTCATAAGTTGCAGTGTTACCAAAACCTTTCCACAAACGACGTTCGACAGATTCGCCAGAATCTTTGTCAATCGTCGTAATGGTATCGTAATAAGCCGGATTATCTTTGAACTTGGAAACAAGAACTTGTTTCAAATGTTCGCCATAAATCTTAGAAGCATATTTAAGAATAGATTCATGGAAAATCAATTCATTTTCAACAAGGCTTTCAAAATCCTTGATTGGGTCACCATAAATCAACCAGTGACGCAATGCCAATGCTACAACAAGATCACGAACAGCACTACGGAACAAGAATTTGTCTTCTAAGCGACCATTCCAAGTAATACGTGTGAGTGGGTTATCGTCATTTGCTTCGATAGATACGCCTTTACCAGGCATAATGTTACGAACTTTAATTTGCAAACGAACAAGTAACTGCCAAGCTTTTGTATAAACAATAGTTTTGCGAACAAAATCTTTTTCTTTCTTTGGAGAAACGCGCAAGAACGCACCAAAAGAACGCTGGTAAAGACTTTCTTTATCAAAAATGCAATCATAAGATTTACTTTCAGAAATCTTTGCATCCATCATAAGCAAAGTTTTAGCAAGTTCTGGACGCATGCGAACTTCAAGCTTACGAGTACGAGCTTTTAAGCGGAAACCGTCTTTATAAACGTAAGTAAAGCCTTCTTCTTGATAACGTTGCCAAATAAAGAACTGCAAGTCATCGGCTGCACGTAAATGATAACTATAAACAGGATTCTGGCGGTTATTAGCCATTGTCACTTGACGTAAGAAAGAATCAGCACCAGGGTAAGGAACAACCACTTTTACAAGAACATTTGGATTTACTGGATTTTTGCTCTTTTTTGCATATTGTTCATAAGTAAAAAGACTCTGCGCACCGTTAATAATTTTAGGGCGTTCAATCTGCAAAACTTTGCGACCATCTCTGTCTTTCAAACGAAGGTCATCACCTGTAAGAGTCATACCATTATGGAAGAATGGGAAATCAGAGGAATCCCCTTCTTTTTCCATTTCCTGGAAAGCATCAATCAAAGCAGCATTGGTATGCGTTAAATTTCCAAGATAAGTACGAATATTACTTGAAACAATCGCCATATTATGCTTTGTTTTCAAGCGTTTTCCTAAATTCATGTGGTAATCATAAATGGTGCGAATTGGGCAAAAACCAAGGAACAATTCACCATGATCACTTACCATGTGAAGCGGGTTTTCCACCATCTGGATTTCAAGTTTATCATCAGCAGAACGCAAATCCTTTGTCAAATCGTCATGTTCAGCAATAATTTCAAGTTTTGCTTGGACATCATCTTTCCAAATTTTCAATTTGCGACGCATGTCTTTTAAGGTGCGTTCTAATTCGGAATCTGTGATATCACGGCTAGCTCTTGTGCGTAAAACCGTAATTTCAAGAGTTTCCATGTAAGGTCTTGATGCCGGGGCTTCATCACTTTCTTCATCGCCATCAGCATTGATTTTTACAACATCCCATGGGTCTGCTTCTTCACTTAATGAGGCAAAAAACGGATTTTTTGGTTCACTCGTTCTGCAAAGAGCAACTCTTAATTGCTTTAAATCTTGCGTTAAATTTGTAACGACACGTTCAAGTGGAGTCGACTCATCTAAAAAGATAAAGAACTCTAAATTACCTTGAGAATACTGAAAACCGTGAAAACAGCCTTCTTCATCTAAGTTCAAATGTCTCAAAGCCTTAATCCGGTCCGTAGGGTCATTCGGGTTTAAGCTTAAGAGGCTTGCCACGAAAGAAAGCCGACGTTCCTGAGATTTCGTCAATTCCATAAGTCTATCCTTACAAAACAAAGATTTATAGGGGACATTTTCATGCCTTGCCTAAATTTACAAAATTTTATTCTTGATTAAAAATATTTACTATAGTAATATATAGATGTAAAATTTTATTTACATTTCTTTGTTGTAAATCACTTGCTTTAGACTTTTATATCTCTTTTTATTTCAGAATAATAAATCCATTCAAATCCGCTCTTTATCATTTTTTTTCACTAAATCTTTTTAAAGCATTGATAAAAATGCTATGATTGTAAGAAATGTTAAATGTTCTTAAGGAAAGGAGACCATCATGAATATTTTAGAAATGATTGCCAAGGCTAAAGAAGAAAAAGCCAAATCCTTAGAATTAAATGGACTTGATTTAAGGATTCTTCCTGATGATCTTTTTGATTTAGAATTTTTGGAAGAATTGTCTTTAGACGAAAATATGCTCGTAGAACTCCCAGAAGAAATTGGGAACTTAAAAAATTTGAAAAAACTTTCTTTAGGTTATAATGACTTAATGGAACTCCCTGATTCTATTGGTAACTTGGAAAACCTTGAAACTCTTTACGTTGGGTACAATTCTCTTGATGTTTTACCTGATTCTATCGGCAATCTTAAAAAGCTGAAAAAACTAAACATTGCTCGCAACCAACTTGTCAGTTTACCTTCTACAATTGCTAATTGGCAAGAAATGGAAAAGTTAAGTTTGCATGACAACCTTCTTTCTGTTTTGCCAGACGCTCTTTGGAAACTTTCTAACTTAAAAAAGCTTTATCTAGATAATAACAGCATTGAATCAATTTCTCCTGCTATTAAAAACATGAAATCTTTAGAAGTTCTTGTTTTAGCTGGTAACCAACTGAAAGAAGTTCCTGCAGAAATTGAAAATTTAGATTCTTTAAGAGAACTTTTACTTGATAAAAATGATATTGAAACGCTCCCTACATCACTAAAAAATTGTGCCAATTTACAAGTGATTTCTTTGACAGAAAACCCTATTTCTCCGGAACAAGTTTCTGACCTTTCTGAATGTCTGCATGTCAAAATAGACACCTAATGCAACTTTTAGCAATTTGTGCTTTTATTGCTTTTTGCTTTTTTGGTTGCTTTTTAGATAATCCGGTTGAAGAAACTCCGGAGCCTACAGAAATTGAATATTGCCATTGGCTTTTAGAAGAACTTTATTTTTGGGACATGCCCAAAAACTCAAAATCTTTTACAGACCCAGAATCGCTTTTCAATGCTGTTGATGACCCTTATACTCGTTATGTTGTTCCTGTTAAAGCTCCAGAATCAGAAGAGTCAACCAATACCAGTTTTTCGCCTGGTGAAATTGGTATAGAACTTGGTGCTATTATGGGGCAAGACTACCCTTTGATAGCTTACAGAATTTACCCAGAAAGTCCTGCTGCCAAAGCCAATATTCCTCGCTACGCTGTGCTTATGGAATTGAATGGCGTGTCTTTAAAAGGAGATTTAAATGGTTCTACATATCAAAAAACTCTTGCAGAATGTGATTCAGCGACGTTGACTTATGCAACAGCACAAGATACTATTACGGTTAAACTTTCTAAAGAAAAAATCATTTTGCCTACTGTATTTTTAGATACTTTAAATGAAAAAATTTCTTGGATTACTTTGAAAGAATTCAGAACAGAAACATTTGACAGAATTTACGGGACCGTTGGAGAATTGAAAACTATTTTAAAAAATTTAAACCCAAAAACAGAAACTCTTGTTTTTGATTTACGCAATAATCCTGGTGGTTCTTTAAAACAATGCTCTGACGCTGCAGATCTTTTTGTCAAAGAAGGTGTTTTATTTTCGGTTCAAGAAAACGTTCTTTTTTCTACTGGCAAAGCAAAGAAAAAAGAACGAATTTATAAAAGTAATTCTGACATTTTTGGAGAAAAATTAAACTTATTCCTTTACACAAATGCAAGAACAGCCTCTTGTGCAGAAGTATTTGCAATGGCACTAAAAACCGGAAATTCTAAAGCCAAAAGTTTTGGCACAAAATCTTTTGGAAAAGGCATTGCACAAACTATATGGAAAACGCCTAAAGGTGGAATTGCTTATATAACCAACATGCAAATTTTTGACCGCTTTGGAGAAACATATCATAAAGAAGGAATTTTACCTGATTTTTCTTGCGATGAAAATGTTTTAGATTGCATTGATAAAGTATTAAAAGCAGAATCAATCCAAGCCAGTAAAATTAATTTATCTACAATAAAATTAAAAGACAGCAAACAATTGTTTTATGGAGAAGCTTTTGAAGAAGGAGTTATACTCCCTTAATTTATTCAAATCGCAACGCTTCTATTGGGTCTAAACGGCTTGCTTTTTTTGCCGGATACCAGCCAAAAAAAACGCCTGTTATAAAACAAACTCCGAAACTAACTAATATACTTGTCCAAGAAATGCTCATTGGCCATTCTAAAATTTTCTGAACAAGAGAAGAGGCTAAAACGCCAAACAAAATTCCAGCAATACCGCCAAAAAGACTAATCAAAACCGATTCAAAAAGAAACTGTAATAAAATATCTCTTGACCGCGCGCCAAGAGCCATTCTAAGTCCGATTTCTCTGGTTCTTTCTGTTACAGATACATACATGATATTCATAATTCCAATGCCACCAACAAACAAACTAATGCCTGCAATTGCCGTTAAAACAAGCGAAAGAATTTGAGATGTACTAGAAACCATTTCAATCATTTCTTCTTGAGAACGAACTCTGAAAGGTTCTGTAGGCCGCGTCCAGTTTCTTCGTTCTTTTAATATGGATAAAATTTCTTCGCTAGCTAATTCTGCATAACCTTCTTCAATGGTGTTTACATATAAAGTTCTAATTTCTGTTGTGGCGTTAAATCGACGCATTACTGTTTTATATGGTGCCAAAATAACTTCGTCTTGGTCTTGCCCAAAACTCCCGATGCCTTTGGCTTTCAACACACCTATTACTTTTAAAGGAATGCCTTTATAACGAATAATTTTGCCTAATGGTTCTCCTTCAGGGAATAAATTTTTTACGATTGTCTGCCCGATAACGCAAACTTTTGCCATTTTATCTACTTGGTCATCAAACATGACACCTGATTCTATTTCATAATTTCTGATTTTTAAATAATCAGAAGAAACTCCAGAAAGTTGCACTGGCCAGTTATTGTTTCCAACAACGGCTTGCCCATTTGCACTTACTAAAGGCGAAACAGCATTTATGTAACGAGCTTTTTGTAACGCTAAAACATCTGCGTCTTCTAATGTTTCACGCGATTCATCTGCTCCTAATTGCACACCACCACGACGAGCATAATTCGGAGAAATAGTCATTGCGTTTGTTCCCATCGCAGTCATTTTTTCTCGAATAGAAATTTTTGAACCTTCGCCCATTGCAACCATCGTGATTACAGCAGCTACTCCTATAACAATCCCTAAAACAGAAAGGAACGTTCGCATTCTATTTCGAAAAAGTGCTTTAAAAGCGATTCGTGCAAGAGAAAAAAGATTCAAAGCAAAGCCTCCAAATGTTTTTCTTCTATTGAAGGCGTGTTTTCAAATGCAAGTCTTGCATTTTGAATGTTTGGATTATAAGAATCTTTTTGTAAAAGCCCATCTCGTAAAAGAAGCGTTCTCGAAGAAAATGTGGCTATATCTGGTTCATGCGTTACAAATACAATTGTTTTTCCTTTTGCATTTAATTCTTGGAAAATAGACATTATTTCATAACTGGTTTTAGTATCTAAATTCCCAGTCGCTTCATCGGCTAAAATAAGGCAAGGATCCCCAGCTAAGGCTCTTGCAATGGCTACTCTTTGTTGCTGGCCGCCAGAAAGTTGATTTGGGAAATGCGATATTCTGTTTGAAAGTCCAACAAGTGAAAGTGCTTCCATCGCTCGTTCCTTTCGCTCTTTAGGAGAAATAGTTGGATTATAAAGCAACGGAAGTTCTACATTTTCAATAGCTGTTGTTCGTGCTAACAAATTATAACTCTGAAAAACAAACCCGATTTTTCTGTTTCTAATTTTAGCAAGTTCATTTTTTGATAATGATTCAACATGTTCACCATCTAAAATATATTCGCCAACACTAGGTTTATCCATACAACCTAAAATATTAAGCATTGTCGTTTTACCAGAGCCGCTTGTCCCCATTATCGTTACAAATTCACCGGGAAAAATATCAAACGAAACACCCCGAAGCGCATGAACTATTTCTTCGCCCATAGGGAAATGCCGTTGCAAATTACAAACAGAAAGCATGGTTTGCCTATTTGGCATAATTATTTCCTTTTTTTCCCTGGAGGGCCTGGCATAAATGGACTTTTGGCTTCCACATTTTTTTGAGGCATTTTTTTATCTAAAATTTCTTCTCCGATTACTAAAGAATCACCTTCTGAAATGCCAGAAACAACTGCTGTATAAACGCCATCTGAAATACCTGTTTCAACTGAAACTGGTTTTATTTTCCCATTTTCTGAATGGAAAACAAGTCCACGATTTTTCTTAGGAATTTTCATTGCCTTAGGTTTGTCTTTTTCAGGGAAGTTTCTAGGAACAACATCTGTAGAAGAAATATTAGGTTTATACTTTAAAGCTTTTAAAGAAACACTCAAAACATTTTGTTCTTCTTGTGTAATGATTGTGCAAGTCGCAGTCATTCCTGGGAGCAATTTTAATTCTGGATTTTCGGCTTCAATCACAACTGTATACGTTACCACATTTGAAGTAGTAACTGGGTTTAAACGAACTTCTTGAACCATTCCATTAAAAGTTTCATCTATAAAAGCATCAACAAAAAATTCGACTTTTTGCCCTGCAGAAACACTACCGATATCTGCTTCATCAACAGATGCCATTACTTTCATTCTAGAAAGATCTTTTGCAAGAATAAATAATGTAGGCGCACTCATTGAGGCAGCTACTGTCTGCCCGACATCTACAGCGCGTTCTAAAACAACTCCGTTAATAGGGCTCTTTATGGTACAATAGCTTAAATTTAATCTGGCTTGAGCGACTTCATTTTTTGCCCTTTTTACAGACAGTTCTGATGTTCTAAAATCATATTCAGCGTTTTCTAATTCTACTGCGCTAGCACTCCCATTTTCTGCTAGTTTTTTAATACGATTCAAAACATTACTTTTATAAGAAAAATCATTTTCTGCTGCCTGTAAAGCAATTTCTGCTTGAGCTAAGGTGGCCTGTAATTTTGATTTGTCTAATTCGGCAAGAATTTCACCTTTTTTAACTTTATCATTAAAATCAACCCGAATTTTTGCAATATCGCCAGAAACTTGTGTCCCTATTTCTACTTGGTCAACAGGTTCTAAAGTTCCTGTCGCTGAAATCGTTGTACGAATATCTCTTAACGCAACCGTTTCATAAAGTAATTGTGTTTTAGGAACATTTTCTTCTACTACAAAAAACTTGACTAAAAGGCCAAGTACAACAACAAAAAGAAAAACAAAAAAAATCTTTAATTTCATAACTTTTTTCTTGAAAGAATCTTTAACAACAATCTAAAAATTTGTTCTGGTTATTAGAATTTTTTTTAGAAATTCTATAATATTAGAGAAGCAACCTCGTAAAAAGGTTGCTTTTATTTTCATTTTTTTTTGAAATTTATTTATTTCGCTTGCGTTTTTTATTCTAAACGATAAATTTTCACTTCTTTAATATAGAAGGTCCGTTTATTTTTCCCTAAATTCAATTCAAACCGTGCAAATGGCGTATTTATGTCTGGAGTAAATTCTATTTCAAAAGAATGACCTGTTGTCTGCACGTTAACATGTTCTTGGAAACCAACCGTTTCATAAGTGGTATAAGAACCTAAACGAGCCGTAATTTCTGTAGCAGAATCAGCCCAAATAGTAAATACACACATGTGTCTTTTACCTTTTACTAATGGAATATTTTCATGTATTAATTGAACACTATAAGAATAACGACCCGCTTCTTGAATAGAAACTTTCATAATTCTATCCGTAGCGTTTTCTTTAATTATTGAAGTATCACCTAACCCAGAGAATTGGTTCATAAGAATCCAATCTTGCGAACCTTCTGCAAAATCTCCGTTAGAAACGGTATTCACACCTTTATCCAAGGCGACATCTTCCCAGACATTTTCAACATAAGCAGAAAGTGTGTCTTGGGAATTTGTTACATAATCATAGCGCAAAGGTTCAAAACTAGGAACAAAGCGAACATTTAAAGAATCCCAAAGAGCAGCATTTTCGCTAGCATTGAAATAAATAACACCATCATCAGAAATTTCTGCTTTCTGTAAATCTAATCCATCCACAAAATTTCTGACATGGAATATCACTGATAAGTTGGCTTTGTGTTCTTCTACTTTATCAATCTGTGAATAATGGTAGCGCAAGGAAAGAAGTTGGAAATACGACAAATCGTATTCAAACGGAACATATTCTCCATCTACCAAAAGCCGACCACTTATCTGAGAACGGTCTTTTCCGCCAGGAACAAAGAAAACGCCTATTTCTTTTAAAAGACCTTCTTCTTGTAAATCGATTTCACTAAAGGCTTCTTCCACAGCAGAATGTTCTGAGAATGATATCGCAAGAGTTTCATCTGGAGCCGTTTCGTACGGCCATAACTGGAAACCTAAAACTGGATCAACGGAAACACTTACGTAGTAACTGGAATAAGAACGGAGTTGCGTTAACATTAATGAGAACGTATCCAAGAGAACAGGTTCTTCACCTGCTTTTGCAAGAGCTTGTATTTTTCCATCAGAATAATCAATAGAAAAGTCAGCTGTTAATGCCAATGCTGGATTTCCAATTTCAATTCCACTCACCTGAGAGTCAGAACTTTCCGACGAACAACCGGGCAAACATAAAGCCGCCGCACCCAACATGATTCCGGATATAGTTTGCCAAAAACGCATTACACTCCTCTTGTCACAGGGAATAGCTGGATATTGACTTGAATAATATCATCAGCTTCTCCTGCTTCTGCCGAGAAATCTAGCAATTCTTTGCGCATCAGTTGTATATGTTTTTTCAAAGCAGGGAAATCTGAACGCTTTACAGGGAATGTTAATGCAGAAATATCCCTAATTTCTGGAGGTAAGGAAGAAATTGCCTCTGCTGCTAATTTAAAACCAGCATAATGGTAATATTTTACCATTAAATCCTGAACTTCGTCATCTGTTGTAAGTAAAGGCTCTAAACGACGATAACCTTTAGCCGTTTTAACGATTAACCCTAATTCTTGAAGTAATTTCAAAGATTCTGCAACTTGAGATGATGAAAGATTCCCCATCAAGTGTCTAGAAATCCATTCAGGAGCCGGATTGAAATTTTTCAAAGAAATCATTTCAAGAATCATGGAATGATACCATTCTTTGAAAATACGGAACTGAGCTTCATCTAAACGGCGCAAACGAGAACGAGGACTCGCTTTTAAAAGCAATGTATAAAAAGTCTGTTTTTCTTTTTCAGTTTTAGCTTGATTAAAAAACACCAGATTTTCAAAATAAACTGCTCTATGACCTTCTAATCCAAGACCTGTTATCAATTTCGTTACAGTACTTTTTGTCAGATTTCGCTTACCATCAATAGCTAATTTTAAGTGTGCATGGCTGGAAAGCCCTGCTTTCTGTGAAAAATACCGTAAACTGAAAGCACTAGATGTACTTTTTTTATAATCGTAATAATCCCGTAAAAATAACCGGTAATTGGTATACTGCAAAACATCTGGTTCTGCATCTAATTTTGTCACTTTCTCACTCATGCTTATAAAATAGAAGGTTTTTGAAGTTCATGGAACGGCAAAAAATAAACTCTCGTTTACCAAAGAAACCATTCACCATTATTTTTCTGTTTCTTTCAAGTATTTTTCTTGAAAATCGCTAAAAATCAACGAATAATGGTAAAAATCTTCAAAAATCCCATTTACTTTTGCGTATTCTCGTGCAAGACCTTCTTGAACAAAAAAAGCCTTTTCTAATACAGAAATACTCTTTTTATTAGAGACAGCCACTTCAGCTTCAATTCGATTCAGTTTGAGTTCTGAAAAAAGAAATTGCAAAAAAGAAGGCAGAACTTCAGCAAGAACTCCTTTTTGACGCGCCGGTTTAGATAGCCAAAAACCTATTGCAGCACTTTCACGTTCTTCAGAAATCCAATAAAGATAAAGTGTACCAGAAAGTTTATTCTCACTATCAAATATCCCGAACAAGCCACCATTCCTTAACTCTGCCTGTAAGATATAAGATGAAATATGGTGTTTTAATTGTTCTTTCGTTTTTAAATCTTGATAGACCGGAAAATAATAGCTTTCAGAATCGTCTATCGATTCTTGTATTGCATTTTGTAAAAATATTGCATCGGCGTGTTCTAATGAACGCCATGTAAAACGATTCGTTTTTCCAAGAAATGAACGCATACTTCAATATTAGAAAAGTGTTTTAAAATTTAAATTTCGCCATTCAGGACTATTCTTTGATTTTACGAAAAGAATCTTTGTTTTTATCTTTATGTTATGCCATTAAATGAAATTCCTTTAGCCGAACGTTTGCGCCCGACAACCCTTGACGAGTTTATGGGACAAAATAAAATTTTAGGGGCTGGGAGTCTTTTAAGAAGAAGTCTTGAAACAGATTCTATCCCAAGTATGATTTTTTGGGGGCCACCGGGGTGCGGAAAAACCAGTCTTGCTAATGTTATAAAGAATCAAAGCTCAAAGAAATTCGTTTCTCTTTCTGCTGTATCAAGTGGTGTTAAAGATGTGAAAACCGTTCTTGCAGAAGCAAGAGAACCTAATTTACTTAACCCTCATGGGACAATTCTCTTTATTGATGAAATTCATCGCTTTAATAAAAGCCAACAAGATGCGCTACTTGGGGCTGTAGAAGACGGAACCGTTACATTAATCGGAGCGACTACAGAGAATCCTGGGTTTGAAGTAAACAGCGCTTTACTTTCTCGTTGCCAACTTATTTTATTTGCACCACTTCAAGAAGATGAATTAGAAAAATTACTTTTTAATGCTTTGCATAATGACCCTCGCGGGCTTTGTCGTAAAGATGTTGAACTGACAAAAGAAGTTGCAAAAAAACTTATTGCATTAGCTGATGGCGATGCTAGATTTTTACTGAATCAATTAGAATGGATTGTTGCTAGTCTTGGCGATAAAAAAGTTATTGATGAAACTTTTTTAGAAGAAGCTCAATACAAAAAACCTTTGCGCTACGATAAATCTGGCGAAGAACATTATAACCTTATTTCTGCTTTACATAAATCAGTCCGAGGAAGTGACCCAGATGCCGCTCTTTATTGGTTGCACCGCATGTTAAAAGCAGGAGAAGACCCACGTTTTATTTTACGCCGTTTGATTCGAATGGCTATGGAAGATATTGGCCTTGCTGACCCAATTGCTCTTTTATTAGCAACATCTGCCAGAGAAGCTTTTGATTTTCTTGGTGTTCCAGAAGGTTTAATTGCTTTAGATGAAATAACCGTTTACCTTTCTCTTGCTCCTAAAAGTAATAGCCTTGAAATTGCCGGAATGCAAGCCGATTCTCTTATTGAAAGAACAGGAACTTTACCTGTTCCAAGAGCATTTAGAAATTCTGTGACACAAGTTGGTAGAGCTTTACGCTATGGTGAAAATTATAAATACGATCACGATAGCCCAGGTGCCTATTCTGGACAAGATCATTTTCCGATACAATTACGGGGAACGGAACTTTATCAACCTACTTTATACGGAAAAGAAAAAGCTCTTGCAGAGCGGCTTCAACAATTAAAAGCCCGAAAAGCAGAAATCGAAAAAGAACATTAAATGATAAAAGCCTCGAAATACTTCGAGGCTTTTATGCGGATGAGAGGACTTGAACCTCCACGACCTTGCGGGCACTAGAATCTGAATCTAGCGTGTCTACCAATTCCACCACATCCGCTAGCAAGAATTTAGACTCAAATTTCTAAAAAAAAACTCTCTTTGTCAAGGGGATTTTTAGAAAGAGCGATTCAAAAGATTTCTTGAATAAACTCAAAAATCCAACTAGAGCGATTAGTCTGCCAGTAAGCCCAATCATGTTCTCCTAGAGAATCTTCCTTAAGAACGCAACGAATTTTTGGTATTTCACAAAAAGCCCTATTCCAAGAAAATGTAATACTGCTTGGATAAAGTCTGTCTTTCGCGCCTTGTAAAAAGAACCAATGACCTTCTTTTAACTTTGAATAATTTTCAAAATCAGAAGGTTCTCCTAAAAACTTTAAAAAACCACTTACAAGCAATCTACTTTTGACAACTCGCTTGCCTAACGCTGAATAAGTAAAAACCCCAAGAGCCCCATCAGAAACGCCTGCTAGAAAAAGCGTATCTATGTTTTTCTTAAATACTCTTTCTAAAGAATCCAATACGTTATCAATTCTTGGAACAGCATCAGGAGAAACCCAATGATTATTTAAACACGCCGAAGGACTGATTACTGTAACATTCTTTTTTGTTAATTCAAAAAAATCTTTGCCTGCAATTAAACCTTTATCACAACGATTACTAGACATACCACCGTGAAACCAAACTAATACTGTCGCTTTTTCTGAAGGGCTTTTAAAAACACCTGTTGGCAAAGCTACTTCTTCTGCTTTTAAAAAAGCAGACAAAAGAAAAAGGAAAAAGAAAACCTTTTTAAAAATCATTACGCTCAAATCTTTCGCCATGTCATTTTACGAATAAGCGAAACAAAAAAGGCTATAGCCACACCTAAAAAAGCGAAACACCAAAAAGCAGAAAACAATACTTGCCGAATATGATAAGCATATAAAGTGTCTGCTGATAATTTTCCATACGATGAAGAAATTTCAGAGACAACCCATTCATTTTCAGAAATTCTATAACCATGAATTTCTGAATGTGTTACCCCAAAAGAGCCATCAGGCTTTAATGTCATCGGAAACCAATACGATAAATTAGCTAAATCTTCTTCGGCTAAATAAAGGTAAAAAGAGGCAGAATCGTCACCATGAAGATTAAAACGAATGCGGTGTCTAGAATCTACAAAAGGAAGAAGTCCGCCTATACGCCATTCTTTTTCAGTCATAAAACTTGGCGTTCCAAAAAAAACATATTCATCTTCTGTTTGCAAAAAACTAGAAAACAATGGTTTAACTTGGGCAAACAAAGTAACAGAAACAAAAATACCTATACCCAAAATAAATAGTTGGAAAACATAAGGTATTCTTTTTGGTTTATTAAAAATCATCTTTTAACCCGGACATAAAGCAACAGCGTAGTAAGCAACATAACTAAAGAGAAAAGATAGAATATTAAAGAAAGTATTGCCCGACGTTCTTGCATTACCAATTCTCTTGCTTTAAAAGATAAAATTAAATCTTCTGCAAAAAGAGAAGCTCTGCTATAATCTAAACGATGCCATAACCTTGCCACTTCTCTATTCGTTTTTAATAATTGTTCTAATTCTGCATACAAATCTTCAGAAAGCTCTACCCCTTCTGGTAAAGACGGCAACTCACCAGCCTTTGCACTATCTAAAACATTAAAGATTTCAGCTTTATTAGATAAAGGTGAATGCCAAAGTTTTTCTATAAAAGCATCACATTCATTAAGCCATTGCCAGCGCTCTTTCAAGTATCGGCGTGTAATTGAAATTTTATTTAAAACTTCTCTATCAAAAGCATCTACCTGAGAGTACTCTGGCATCCAATCGCCTGCGGCACGGAACGTTTCAATAGAAGTAGAAACAGAAACCGCTATTTCACGCAAACTCATAATACCAGCTTCTATAGCCAAAGAGTCCGCACCTTTATTGTAACGAATTCTATCCATACCTAAATGCAACCGAGCATCTAAATATTTGTATTCAGAAAGCGTTTCTATGTAACGGGCATAAACTTCGCCATTTCGGTCTTGAGAGAAATAAAAAAGAATAGTCAAAGCAAATGTTGTCAAAAGAACAATGACAATCAAAGGCGCCCGAATAGACTGCCGCCACAACGAAGAAGATTCTTGTTTTATCTTTTTATTCACACCTAGAAAATACTTTTTTCTACCTTATCCCGTATGCCTAGAAATCTTTTTTTATTCTTTTCTTTTGCCTTTTTTTGCGGATGTTTTGAAAAACCTGTTGAAAAAGTAACAGATTACCACCCTAACGGGGTAAAAAAGACCTCTTTTTGGACTAAGGAAGATGGTTCGATTCGAAAACAAGCTACATGGTATAATAATGGCATTCAAGAATACGAAATCCCCTACAAAAAAAATAAACCTCATGGAGAATTCACTCGTTGGGACAGTCACGGAAACATTATCGCCAAAGGAACTTACAGCAATGGTCTTTTAAATGGAGAACTCAAAACCTTCTTTATTGACAGGCGAACCAATTCTTTATCTTACTACAAACACGGAAAAAAAACAGGCTCTTGGGTTGAATTTTATTTTTCAGGTTCAAAACGCTTTGAAAAGTATTATCAAAACGATTCTGCTATTGGAGTCTGGAAATTTTATCATGCTAATGGAAACCTAAAAGAAGAATCTTCTTGCTTTGAATATGCTGAAAATGGTTATAAAAAAATGTTTGCAGAAAACGGCAAAATGCTTGAAGAATACACTTGTTCTTTTGGCAAAAAACATGGTATTTCTAAACAATACTACCCTGGCGGAAACTTAAAAATCAAAGAACATTACCAAAAAAATATTCTACATGGAAACCGCTTTATCTATTTTGCTAATGGAACTTTACACAAAGCAGAAAATTGGAAAAATGGCGCTCGTCACGGACTCTGGACAATTCTTTCACCAAAAGGTGATACTCTTTTGAATACTTCTTTTGAAAACGGTTCGGGGAAAATACAGGGCTTTGTTCTTTTTGAAAATACCTGGACAAAAACTAGTGACACTTTATTCAACCACAATAAAATTGACAGTCTTTTAACGTGGGTTGATCTTGATAAAAAAATCCTTCACGAAGAAACTTGGAGTATGGACACTCTGATTTCTCAAAAGCTCTATTACCTTGAACCCCAAAAACAATTAGCTTCTGAAGGTTCCTTTTCTAAAGGTCTTCCGCATGGAACCTGGCTCAATTATTACCCAAATGGGCAAATAAAAGACAGCCTGAATTATAAAGAAGGCGAACGCTTTGGTCACCAAAAAAGATTTGATGAAAAGGGAAATCTCATTTTACACACAGAAGAAGCTGGCAAATATAGCCCAGTACTCTTTCATACAAGCCAAGAACGATAAACTTTTCTAAAATTACCTCTATGAGTGAAAATATAAACAGTTTAAAATCTACCTTTGAAAATGAACTTTCTTTAGTTGATTTAACCAACAAAGAAGCCGTTGACAATTTACGCGTAAAGTATCTTGGCAAAAAAGGCCTTGTTACCGATTTACTAAAACAAATGGGAACACTCCCAGCAGAAGAACGCCCCGCTTATGGTAAATTGGTAAACGAACTCAAAGCATTTGTTGCTGAAAAAATTGAACAAGCTATCACAACAGCACAAGAAGCCGAACTCAACAAAAAACTTTCTGAAGGTTATGTCGATGTTTCTTTACCAGGAAACGGCATTCCAGTCGGAAGCACCCACCCTCTTTACGACATTCGTGAAGAAATCATCGACTTCTTTGCACAAATGGGTTTTGAAGTTGATTTCGGTCGCGACATTGAAACGGACTGGTATAACTTTGAAGCTTTGAACACGCCTCCTGATCACCCGAGCCGTGACATGCAAGACACTTTTTATATGGACGAAGGTGTTGTTCTCCGCTCTCACACATCCGGAACGCAAATCCACTACATGGAAACCCACAAGCCGCCTTTCCGCATGATAGCGCCAGGCCACGTTTTCCGCGTTGATAACGACGCCACGCACGCCCCGATGTTCCAACAATGTGAAGGTCTTGTCGTAGACGAAAATATTTCATTTGCCCATCTGAAAGGTGTGTTACAACTTTTCATGAAAAAATTATTTGGCGAAAATGTCAAAACAAGATTCAGACCAAGCTTTTTCCCATTCACTGAACCATCGGCAGAAATGGACGTTTCTTGCGTATTCTGTGGAGGCAATGGTTGCAGACGCTGTAAAGGAACTGGATGGATGGAAATTGGCGGTTGCGGTTCTGTAGACCCGAATGTATTTAAAAACTGTGGCATAGATTCTGAAAAATACACTGGCTTTGCCTTTGGTTTTGGACTTGACCGCATTGCTATGCTAAGACACTCCATTCCAGAAATTTCTTTGTTAACTTCTAACGACCAACGATTCTTAGAACAATTCTAACAAGAAATCTACTTTTTATTAAAGGTGAAAAAAGATTCCCACTGGGAATCTTTTTTCGTCGACAAAGCTTTTTCTTATAAGCAATAAATTCTATCTTAAGAAACATGAGATTATTCGCTTTACTTTTCTGTTCTCTTGTGGCATTTTCATTTGCTATCAATCTACCCGTTCATAAAGAAGTTTTAGAAAATGGTCTGACCGTTTTAATACACCCAAACAAACAAGCTCCAACAGTAAGTTGCAGACTTTTTTATGTCACAGGTTCAGTTCATGAAGTTCCTGGAAAATCTGGGCTTGCTCACTTACTAGAACACGAATTATTCAAAGGAACAAAAAAAGTCGGAATTACAGACAGCGTAGCAGACGCTCGTTTTATGCAAACACAAGATTCATTACAAAATTTAATCCGCAAAGCTAAAGAAGAAAACGACACCGTTTTTTTTAAAAAATTTTCTACCGAACACGATTCTGTTTTAAACGAACACCGAAAAATTTTTGTTAAAGACGAACTCTGGGGAGCTTACCAAGCTGCCGGAGGCACCGGGCTCAATGCTTTCACAAGTGATTTAATGACAGCTTACATTGTCACTCTCCCTAAAAACAAAGTTGAATTATTTTTATGGTTAGAATCTGACCGTATGCAAAACGCTGTTTTAAGAGAATTTTATGCCGAAAGAAATGTGGTTCGAGAAGAAAGACGCATGCGTTATGATGACAGACCGACAGGTCGCTATTATGAAACTTTCAACGCCACTCTTTACGAAGCTTTTCCTTATCGTGTTCCAACAATTGGCTGGCCTTCTGACATTGAAAACTTGACAAGAGAACAAGCCGAAGAACATTACATACGCTATTACAAACCGCGAAATGCCATTTTAGTTCTTGCCGGAGATGTTGAAGTCCCTTACATTATGGGAAAAATTAAAGAATATTTTGGGACCATTCCTTCCGGAGAAGCGTTTCCACCTCTTACTATCCGCGACCCAGAACCAGCCGGAGAAAAGCGGTTTATTGTAAAAAGAAAAGATGCTCCTAACTTAATGACCATTGCTTTTAAAACTCCAGAAGTAGGTCACCCTCGTTTATTTGCTCTTGACATTGCAGAAGGCGTTTTAAACGGACGTTCCGGAAGGCTTTACAAACGTTTGGTTGAAGAAGAAAAATTAGCTGTAAGTGTCAGAGCAGCAAACAGCCCTAATAAATATGTCTCTGAATTCAGCATATCGGTTCAGTTACGGCCAGACGCTTCTTTAGAAAAAGCGGAAAAAATTATTTGGGAAGAATTAGAACGCCTTAAAAATGAACCTGTCAGCTTAAGAGAATTTCAAAAAGTCAAAAACAATTCTTACGCTTCTATTGTCCGCAGTTTAAGAGATATGGAAAATGTAGCCACAATGCTTGCTTGGTATGAAATTTTCGGCGATTACAAAATTTTCCTTTCTTGGGCTGAAAAACTAGATTCTGTTTCCGTTGAAAATGTGCAAGAAGCCGCCAAAGAAACATTTAAAAAAGAACTTTCCGTCAATGGTATTTTACTTGGGACACAAGGAGAATAATGTATGAAAAACAAAATTCTTTTGCTTTTAAATTCTCTTGTATTTTTTGCTTGTTCTTCTACAACACATCAAACACAAACTTCTACAAACATTCCTAAACAAGAACCGATTGCTATTGACACTCAAGTAGTAAACAAGAGTTCTCTCCCAAATTCCTACAAAGACATTCAATTTCCGGAATTTAAATACACGGCTCCAAATCCATTAGCGTATCGTGCAGAGATTTCAGAAAATATTATTGGATACATCATTCAAGATTCATCTCTCCCGCTTTCTTCTCTCTACGTTATTTTTGAAGAATCCACAAACCCAAAAACGAAAGAAGAAATTGCCGGCAAAGAATTACTTTCCGGAATGTTTCGCCGTGGCGGTTCTTTAAAAAATCCAGTGCAAGTCATTGATGATTCTTTGGAATTCATCAGTGCTAGTATTTCTGGAGGAATTTCTGCCAGAAAATCGTACTTTTCTGTAAATACCCTTTCTAGAAACTTTGAAGAAACCGCTTTACTTGCAAGAGAAATTTTTACAACTCCTGCCTTTGATTCGGCTAGTTTAGAAATTCAGAAAGCTGCTGCTATCACCGCTTATGAAAGGCGTTACGACACGCCTAGCGCTGTTTTATCTGCTTTAAAAACAAAAGTCAATTATGTTAATTCGCCAAGGCTCTGGGATGCCAATCTAGACGAATACAAGAATGTATCACAAAAAGATCTCGTAAAATACGGCAATGGTTTATTTAACCCTAAAAAGATTATTTTTGCTTTTTCCGGAAACATTTCAAGAGATAGTGCTGTACAATTTTTCAAATCTTATTTTGCTGACTGGAAAGTAAAAGAAAAAGTTTCTACAGATTCTGCAGAGACAATCAAACTGCTTCGCAAACCTGGGATATTCGCTGTTGAACGCCCAGTAACTCAAGCTAATATTTCATTAAACCAGCCCTTTTTAAAACGCCCACACCCAGATTATTACCCAGCAGCACTTGCTAGTTTTATTCTTGGTGGTGGCGGTTTTTCTTCTCGTTTAACAACAAGAATCCGCTCTGATGAAGGCCTTGCTTACAGCGTTTATAGTTCTGTTGGCAATAGTTATTTTGATACGACTTTAACCACAATTGCTTTACAAACTAAAGCAGAACAAGCCCCTTATGCAATTCGTTTAATTCAAGAAGAAATCCAAAAACTAGCTACAGAAGGCCCTACAGAACAAGAACTTTTACTGGCGAAAAAAACTTTAATTGAAAGTTTACCAAGCCTTTTTGCTACCCCTGAAGATATTGTTGTCAATTTTGCTGAAGATGAATTTACTGGTAAAAAAACAGACCATTACCTAGAATATGTTCGTGAAATTGAATCTGTTACTATAGAACAAATTAAAGCAATGATTGCCAAATATTTTGATTTTAATAAAATGACTATTTCTATTGTTGGCCCTAATGATTCTTGGAAAGGTTTAGAAAATGTTGTAATTTTACCTTTAGACTCTTTGGAAATTCGCCCATAAATGTTTAAAAAGAGCTTTGTAATTTTTATCATTTTTTTTGTTTCTTTCGCTTTTGCCAAAGAACCTATTTCGGCTTGCCCTGCCTTACAACAATGTCTTGGAGTAACTCCAAAATATTGCTCACCTGAAAATTCAAAACCCAATAAAAAAATCAAATACGACCAAGAATTCTGCGCCCCTTTTAAAGAACTTTCTTTAAGAGGACTTTCTTATGAAGACCCTGTTGGAAAAATAATTTACACAGAACTTTCAAGTGAATATCGAGTTATTTATGAAAGCAAAGGTTCTTTTAGTGCAACACCTGCAATGATTTCATTTTTATTTGACCACATGCCATTTACAGCTGAACTTATAAATGCTTATCAAGAATCTAGCTATAAACTTAAATACAACACGCCCGATCAAAAATCTTTTTCAGGCACAAATGGTAGAAGTTTATCAGGAGATTTCATATGGGCTTTACAAGATAGCGCAAGCGTCAAAGAAAAATTCAGATATGTTTTTTTAGGTTATGGCAAAGCCAAAGTTTTACGTTGGAGTTTATATGGAACGGCTATAGCGTTTTTAGACATGGACCCAATTTCTGAAAATAAAATTGCATACAAATTAAGAGCTGTTGTTTTTCCTGGGAATTCCATTTTAAATTCTATTATGCAAATGAATGTTTTCAAGCATGTTGTAAACGAAAAAATCAATCAAATTGTAAAAGATGTCATTTCTTCAGCAAACCAATTTGCAAAAGGAGATAAAGCTCCTATTCAAACAATTTTCAAAACAAAATCGCCACAAGAAAAACAAACTTTGGAACTTTTCAAAGAAGTCGTCAATGGAAAACCCTGGACTCTAGGCGATGCTTTAAAAAAGGATAAATCTTATGGAAAATGAAATTCAAACTTTAGATGAATTACTTGCTCAAGTAACTGAGCGCAGAAGGAATCTTTTACAAGAAGTAGTTTCTAAACGCACGAGACATTTTTGTATGGTTTTAGAAGATCTCTTTGACCCGCACAATATTTCTGCTGTTATACGTACTGCAGAAGTTTTTGGCTTGCAAGATGTTCATATTATTGAAGAAGCGAACCCCTACAAAGTCAACAAGTCTATTTTGAAAGGTTCTTTTAAATGGATGTCTCTTTACCTTTACAAGAAAAGAAACGCTTGTATGGAATCGTTAAGAGCTAAAGGTTATAAAATTGCTGTTGCAAGCACTAACACCAACAATTCCGTTCTAGATTTAGATTTAAGTACCCCAACTGCTTTTTATCTTGGAAGCGAATTTCATGGCAATCACCCAGATACTTTAGCAAACGCTGATTATGAATTCAAGCTTCCTCAATATGGGATTACAGAATCTATGAATGTCTCGGTTGCCGGAGGCGTTCTTATGACTTATCTTGATGTATTTATGCAAAAAGAAGGTCGAGAAAAATTTACTTTACCACAAAAAGAACAAGAATCTTTGCTTTATTCTTGGTTAGACAGGCATATAAATGGCATTGAAAACAACAGTCCTATAAAAAGGATTGAATAAAACGCCTTTTATGGCTATCCCTATTTTTTTTATTGTTCTCTTTTAAAAAGAAAAATTTAGATTTAGAACAAGATGAAGAAAAATTCCTCGCTCTATTTTGTTGTTGGTCTAGTTGTTTTATTAGCCATAGTCATTCTTGTTTTCGGAATGCTCTTTTTGAATGATAAAGATCCTAGAACCAAATACAATACTTTCTATTTGCGATTCCCGCAAGTTTCCACATTAGCACTAGATGACCCTGTTAAAGTGAATGGTGTTAAATTAGGCAAAGTTGAAACCATTAAACTTTCTGGCCATCGCGTTACCGTGCGAATCCAACTTCACACCGATGTCAAAATCCCAAAAGATTCTGAAATCCGCGTTCAAAACATTGGTATTATGGGTGAACGTCAGATTGGAATGATTCTTGGAGACAAAGACGAATATTTCAACCCTAATGATACTATCGTAGGTCAATTTGATGCTGGTATTGCTGAAGCTTTAGGACTTGCAGGGGAAGTTTGCGACAGCACAATGGTTCTTATACAATCCGTTAAAAATGTTTTAGACAGCACAATCGCTCACCCTGAATTTCAAGGCCGTTTCACAACAATCTTATCTAAAGCAGAAAATATTGAAGATAGACTTATTAAAGTTGTTAAAGAAACAGACCCTCAGCTCAAGAAAAGCCTTGCTAGTTTAAATGACGCAACTGGCAAAGTCAATACTCTTTTAGACGAGGTTAAACAACCTATAGACAATCTCTTTGCAGGGACCGATTCTCTTGTATCAGATGCATCAGTTCTTTTACAGAACTTAGACGACGTGACAAAACGCCTTAACGATTTAACACAGAAACTTGAAACCAAAGATAACACAGCTGGTATTTTGTTAAATGACAGACAATTGCATGACGATTTAGTCAAGACAGTGCGGTCTGCAGATAGTCTTTTCCGTATTATTTTACAAGACGGCTTAGATATCAATGTGGATATTTTCTGAGGTATTTATGATTTCGCGTTCATTAGTTGTTACGAACAAATTAGGAATCCATGCTAGACCTGCTGGAATGATTGTTGATTTAACCGCTCAAATGAAAAGTAACATTACTTTTATTTTTGAAGGCACTCGAGCAAATGCCAAAAGTATTTTAAATGTGATGATGCTCGCTGTACCTCCAGGAGCATCATTAGACATTGAAATCGATGGTGAAGACGAAGAAGAAGCATTCTGCAAGTTGGAGCAATTATTCAATGACAACTTCAACGAAGAACCAGCCTAAATCAGTGCGCTATGTTATTAACGGATTAGCTACTTCTCCTGGCTATGCCATGGGAAAAGTCCGTAAAATTTCAATTCGAGAATTTTCCATTGTAGAAGAATTTATCACAGAAGATTCTGTTGAAAATGAACTTAGACTTTTTCAACAAACAATGGAAAAAACATTTAAAGAAATTTCAAAAATTAAAGAATCTACTCTTGAACGAGTTGGACAAAACGAAGCTAGAATTTTTGATTCTCATTTAATGATGCTCAAAGACCCATCTTTGATGGGACCAATTCTTGACAGCGTAAAAAAAGAGCATAAATCTCTTCGTTGGTCTATACATGTTGTTATCACAAAACTTATTCAACAATTTGAAAGTATTGATTCTGAAATGATGCGTGAAAGAGCAATGGATTTAAGAGACCTTTACAACAGGATTCTTTCCATTCTCGATGATTCGGTCCCAACATTTTCTTCAGAACAATTTTCAGAACCTATTATTTTTGTAGGGCACGAACTTACACCAAGCACTTTAATTGGTTTGCCAGCCAATAGCGTTTTAGCGTTTGCTACAGATTCTGGCGGAAAAACCAGCCACGCTTCTATTTTAGCTCGAGCCATGCAAGTGCCATCTGTTTCTGGGTTAAGAAACATTTCTATTCTAGCTCACGATGGCGATACCATGATTGTAGATGGTACTTTAGGCATTATCATTTTAAACCCAAACGAAGAAGATATTGCCGATTACCATAACAAGCAAGATATTTATCGTTTGCAACAACGAGAACTTTTTACCATGCGCCAATTAGAACCTATGACGCGCGATGGAAAGTTCATTACTTTGCATGCAAACATTGAATTGCCTCAAGAAGCTGAAAAAGTTCAGGATTTTGGAGCTACAGGAATCGGCTTATATCGTTCTGAATTTTTATTCTTCGGTTCGTCTTTACCTACAAGACAAGAACAATGTGAAGCTTATAAACATATTTTAAATTCTCTTGCGCCAAACCCTGTTACCATACGCACTCTTGATTCTGGTGGCGATAAACTCGTTTCTGAACTTTCTTTGTCAAACGAAGCAAACCCTTTTATGGGTTGGCGTTCCATTCGCGTTTGTCTTGACCGAGAAGAACTTTTCAAAGACCAATTAAAGGCTTTATTACAAGCTAACGAAAAAGGCAATCTGCGTATATTGTTGCCAATGATTTCTGGTTTACCAGAACTTAGAAAATCAAAAGAACATATAAAAACTTGTTTAGCAGAATTAGCCGAAGAAGGTATTGAATGCCCATCTGTAGAAATCGGCATTATGATTGAAGTGCCAGCCGCTGTAATGCAAGTAGAGCAATTAGCGAAAGAAGCTGATTTCTTCAGCATAGGAACTAACGATTTAATCCAATTTACACTCGCAGTAGACCGAAGCAATGAAATGATTGCAGATATGTTCCAACCTCACCACCCTGCCATTCTGAATATGATTTACAACACAGTTATAGCCGCTCATAAAGAAGGCATTCCTGTTGCTGTTTGTGGTGAAATGAGCGCAGATCCATTCAGCATATTACTGCTTATTGGACTTGGTGTCGATGAATTATCTATGACACCATGGAGCATTATGGAAGCCAAAAAAATTATCCGCTCTATAAATTACGAAGATGTAAATGAAATTGCTTTACGCACTCTTCGCTTTGATGATGCGGCAAGTGTTGATTCATTTTTACACCAACGTTTTGCCCAAGCCTTTGCTGATTTAGGCATTACGAGCTACGTTCCTGCACAAAAAATAAATTAAGTCTTTTATAGGTTCTTATGCTGATTCAAAGGTTTTCTTTTTGCCTAATATTTTTCTTTTTACTTTCGTTTTCTTTTGCACAAGATTCTTTAGAGCAAATTTCCCCTGAACAATTTCAGAATAAAGTTCTTAGGCAAACACGCTTAGAAAAAATTTCTCAAGATTCTGCTGTATCTTCTGAACAGAGAGCCTTTGCCAAAGCGGCGTCTCTTTATTATGCTGAAAAATGGGAAACAGCTAGTGCTGAATATGAAAATCTGTTAAAAAAAGATTCTCTTGCCGGAGACATTCTTTTACGCCTTGCTGAAATTCAATTGCAACTTGGTGACTACAATAAATTAAGACAAATCCTTTTACGTTCTAGTAATTTTTTAACAACGCCATCGTGGGAAAAGAAAGCTTTACTTTTACGAACACAAGCATCTCTTTTAGATTCAACTCTTTCCGAAAAAGATAAAGTTGACTCTGCAGCACTTTTTCTAAACAAGTTTTCAAAAAGTAATGAAGCGACCGCTATTCGTTATCAATATGCAAAATATTCTGAAGCTATTGGAAATAAAAAACAAGCTAAACGCGCTTATTTAAGAGTTCTTGCCGCTGGTTATAACCCAAAAGATTCCACATTCAATGCTGTTCGTCGCTTAAGAACAGATTCCGAAGAAGAAACTGTAGAAGAAAAATGGGCTTATTCACAAATTGTTTGTAAAAATGGATCTCAAAAAGAATGCCTTGAATTGATTGATTCAGTACTCGCTTTAGATTCTTTAAATGCTCCGCAAAAAGATTCTGTTTTAGAAACTCATGAAGATTCTATTTTATTCAAACTCCCTAAAAGCCATTTTGATTTAGACACCAGAAAAAAAATATGGGAACGGAGAGCTGTTGCCCTTCGAGGAATCGAAAAATTCGATGAATCCTATAAACAGTTTCGCTTTTTAATTGATTCAGTAGAAACCAAAGCGTTATGGATTCAATCTGCAATAAAACTCTTGCGAAAAGATGAAGAAAAAAATGCCAAAGCCATTGCTGAATTAGATTCTTTATTAGAAGAAGTTAATAAGTATGGAAATGAAAATGCCAACAACCTTTGGTTACGCGGTTTTGAATTTGAACAAAAGAAAAAATATGAAAAAGCTATCGCTTGCTATAAAAAGCTATCTCATGCAAAATTCGGTTCTAATAAAAAAAGACAATGGGCTATGTTCCGCATAGGCTTAATTTATCTAAAACAAAACCAATACGAAAAAGCAATAGACGCCTTTAGCCAAGCTTCTAAGCTCCCGTTTACCTGGAGTGCAAGTGGAGCAAGAATGTTTCTTGGCGATTCTTATTTAGCCTTAGGAAACGATTCTTTAGCTAGAGAAGCTTATTTAGATTGCATAAAAGATTTTCCTTTAGGTTATTACGCTCACAGAAGTCGCACAAAACTTCTAGAAGCAAAATTATTAGAAAAAGACAAAATTCCACTTGCAACTGGCAAACCGCTTTCTGAAAACGAAACGGTTCAATGGATAAAAAAACAGCAGAAAAAAACAGGCAGTTATTCAGAAGAAACTTTCCTTCAAGTTAAAAAACTTATGGATTATGGGTTTATAGAATCTGCATACCAACTTTTCCAGAGTGAATATTCTAAAAATTCGAAACGACTTGATTTTTTATATGCTTACGGGAAACTCTTTTTAGAAGCAAACGAAGTAGCACAAGCTTACCGCTTAGCAAGAACTTTTCAAAATAAAATTGACCGAAAAGTTTTAGCCAATGCTCCAGTTTCTGTTTTACAATTCCTTTACCCATTACCTTATAAAGAACGCGTTTTTGCAAAAGCAGATTCTGCAATCGACCCTTACTTTGTCTATAGTGTAATGCGACAAGAATCTATTTTTGATTTTCAAATCACTTCACCTGTCGGCGCTTGCGGATTACTCCAAATTATGCCAGCTACAGGGAAAACTCTTGCTGAACTAGAAGGCATAAAAAATTTCACTCCGAACATGCTTTACAATGCTTACTTAAACATTCGTTTAGGCATTCGTTATCTGATAGACTTAAAACAAGAATATCAAAATGATTACATGTATGTTTTAGGAAATTACAATGCTGGGCCAAAACCAACTAAGCGCTGGCAAAAAGCAGGCGAAGGAGTTGCTTGGGATTTGCGTGCCGAAGACATCAGTTATTGGGAAACAAGAGATTACGTAAAACGCGTTATGGGTAATTATTGGATTTACCAAGAAATATGGAAAGGTAGCCTTTAAGAGGGTATATGTTATTTTTTGTTCTAACTCTTGGTGCCGCACTTTGTTTTGCAATAGGAAACATCCTGGAAAAGTCAGGCATTTCTTGTAGTGTCAAAAAAGCTTCTCTAAAGCAACCATTACAATTTTGCAAATACGTTTTAAAAAATTTCCATTGGTGGGCTGGAATCTGCTTTTCTGCTATAGCAACTATTGGCTATTACATTGCTATGGCAAAATACGATTTAAGTCTTGTGCAACCAATGATGGTTTTAAACCCAGTACTTACAGCTCTTTTTGGATTTTGGTTTTTAAAAGAATTATTAACGAAACGAATCGTGGCTGCTATTTTATGTGTTTTAACGGGCTTACTTCTTTCTTCTAAAAATGCCGCACAAAATACAGGTACACAAGATATTTTTTCTCTTTGGATTTTTTGCTTAATTGTTATAGGCATTGTTTTAATTTTCAGATCTCTTCATAAAGACCCAGAAGCTAGTGATTCTTTGATTATTGGAGCGGGCTTTGGTGTTTCTGCTGCTTTTTATAAAAGCCTCGCTATGGATTTTATGCTAGACAATGTAACGATTTCTATGTTACCATCTCTTTTAATTGATTTTAGAACTTTAGCTTACATTGTTCTTTATGGCATTGCGTTTCTTTATTCTCAAATTGCTTTTACTCGTGGGCGTGCTTTATACATTATCCCTTTCAGTGCCGCAATAGGAGCCGTTTTACCTATTCTTGCAGGAGCATTTGTTTTTGGCGAAAACTTTCCTATTTCAAAAATTATTTCGGTTTCTCTCGTTTTGATTGGTTCATTTTTATTCATTGTAAAAAGACCTTCTAAAAAAATCTCTAAATAATTTTAAAACAAAAAAAAGACAAGCGAACGTTCACTTGTCTTTTAAATTTTAGAACAAATATTACGAACTTATGAACGGTTAAAATCGTCTTCTACGCGAATAATATCGTCTTCGCCAGTATATTCACCAACTTGAATTTCAACAATTACAAGCGGGAGTTTGCCTTCATTTTGCAAACGGTGAACTTCTCCTGCCGGGATATAAGTTGATTCATTTGGGCGAACAAGGAAAACTTTATCGCCAACCGTTACAGTGGCCGCCCCACTAATCACCACCCAATGCTCAGAACGGTGCAAATGCTTTTGAAGGCTAAGACGCTTGCCAGGCTTTACCACAATGCGTTTCATTTTATAACGATCGCTTGATTCAAGCACTGAATAAGAACCCCAAGGGCGATTTACAGTTTGTGGAACTTTTGTCAAATCAGAGCCAGAAGCATTCAAAGATTCTACAACTGTTTTTACTTTTTGGCTACTTGAAAGTGGAGCAACCAAAAGTGCATCAGGAGTATCCACAATAAGCATTTCATCTAAATCAATTGTAGCAATAGTTCTTTGAGCTCCCATCACCAAAGAATTTTTGGTATTCACAGCAAGGTGTTTAGAATTCAAATTATTTCCATTTTCATCTAAAGCATATTCACCATGAAGGGCATCAAAAGAACCTAAATCAGACCAGCCAATATCACTTGGAACAACCATGACTTTATCAGATTTTTCCATAACGGCATAGTCAATAGAATCCGATGGAATTGCTTCCATATCTTCACGGGCAATGCGAATCGCACCATTTTCAGTAGCACGTTCAAATGCTTCTCGTGATGCCTGTAAAATTTCAGGCGAATACTTTTCTAATTCGGTCAAGAACGTAGAAACCTTAAAGCAGAAAATTCCACTATTCCAATAAAAGTTTCCAGCCAAAAGGTACTTTTCTGCAGTTTCGCGATTTGGTTTTTCAACAAAGCGTAAAACTTTTTCACCATTTGCTTCAATGTAACCATAACCCGTTTCTGGAGCAGTTGGTGTAATACCAAATGTGACAAGGTTTCCTGCTAAAGCAAGTTCTTTTGCGCGAGCAAGAACTTTTCTGTAAGCATCTTGTTTTCTAATAACATGATCAGAAGGCGAAACAAGAACGATATCGTCTGCATCTAAAGAAAGACAAGCAAGAGCAATAGCTGGCGCCGTATTACGACCAACAGGTTCTAACAAGAACTTCGCTGAAAAAATTTCTTCTGTTTCAAGTTGATCTTTGGCGAGAAAATATTGTTCTGCATTACTTACAATATATTGCCTATCGCAAACTGCTGCATTCATTTTAACTGTTCTTCTAAACAAAGAGGATCCGTCAAACAATGGAGCAAATTGTTTCGGCATTAAAGTGCGGCTAATTGGCCAAAGGCGCGTTCCTGAGCCACCGCAAAGAATCAAGTTAATCATTATTACTCTCCCCATGTCTGTTGCCATGCATCAAAATTCTTACCCGTTAAGACTCCATAGTAAACAGTTTGTACGGTAGGCAAGATTTGAGAAATCAGGCGGTTCCATGTTGCAAGTCCAGAAGCATCCACATAAACAATATCTCTTGGCTGCAAAGCAAATCTATCGGCTAACGCTAAAGCAAGAGCATTTTTTGCATTCAAGTGGAACACATCAATTTGAGATTCATTTGTATTACGAATCACATAAATGGATGCAGCTGAAGCCGTTGTAACTTGCAAGCCTCCCGCTGTTGCTAAAGCATCGACTAAACTCAACTGCCCTGCACGCAAATTAATTGCAGAAGTTTTAGCGACTTCCCCCATTACATAAACTTTTTGCATATCTAAAGAAGGGACCCAAAGTTGATCACCTGGCTGTAAAAGCAAACGATCTAAAGGCAACTTAGAACGGAATGCGCCGTAGTAATCTATTGTATAAGTTTTATCACCACGACGAAGTTCAATATGAGAAGCATCGGCTGTTGGGTTCAAGCCACCCACTTCTGCTAGTGCCGAAGGCAATGTCAAAGGTTCTTCTTTCAAGAAAACATAACCAGGTTTTTTCACTTCACCAGAAACAAAAGCCTTTAAACTATTGTAACCCGTTACACGAACATCAACTTGTGGGTTTGTCAAAATTTTATCAGAAAGACGCTTTGTCAATTCTTCTCTAAGTTCTTGAGCTGTCATACCGACAACAGAAAGTTCGCCGGCGTAAGGGTAAAAAAGTTTGCCATCTGTTGTCACTTTTTGACCAGCTGGTTGGTATTCACCCATAGGAGATGTTAATTCTGGGTGTTCCCAAACAACAACTTGTACCATATCTAATGGGCCAATTCTATAATCTAAAGCCGGAATAGAATCAACAAGTAAATCAGAAATATCTGACTGTGTTCCCTTCTCTGTAGAATCTTTTGAATTATTTGCCATATTCAAAGATTCTTCGAACGGGTGCAAGTAAACTTTTACCCCAGCAAATTCCGCTGAATCAGACGGTTCTGACATACGCATTTGTGGAGCAAGAAAACACCCACTACAAAATAAAGCCAAAGAAAGAAAAACAAATTTAATCAATGAACGCATTTTTCAAGACCTCAATATTTTCCATATTTATAGCCAAATCCATCGGACTTACTATGCACATATTTGTTTATCACAATTGACGGATTCAAAGTTTCCGGAGCTCCCTTAGTAAAGAGTTCCAAGCCTTCACGAATTGCATCAATAGAATGCTTATCGTATTCTACAACCAATACACCTTGATCAGAATGACGACAAACAAGCATAGCGTCTGTCACAAGCATTACAGGAGGTGTATCAACAATGATAATATCGTATTGAGAGCGTAAAGTTTCAATCAATTTTGCATACCGAGCACTTCCAAGCAATTCAGCCGGGCTTGCAGGAACTTTACCACAAACAATCAAATCCATATTTTCAACAGATGTTGGTTTCAAAGCCGTTTCTAAAGGTGTTGAACCAAGCAAGACTTCAGTTAAACCATTTTCACGTTTAAAACCAAATTCTTTATGCAAACGACCTTTACGCAAGTCAGCATCAATTAAAACAACTTTCTTACCCATGCCAGCAAAAAGAACAGCTAAGTTCACAGAAATAAAACTCTTACCAACACCAGGAATCAAACCAGAAAGAGCTATCACAGAAGCTCTGTCATTATCAAGCATCATAAATTCAAGCGATGTACGCAAAGTGCGAAGTGCTTCAACAGCTACATCATCTGGAGCCGCCAATGCAAGAGGCAATGTTCCACGAGTTCCATGTGGAACGCCTTTTGGAACTTTTGCATAAACACTAACACCAAGTTCACGTTCAATCGTTTTAGAATCTTTAATACCGCTATGCATACGCTTTCTGATTGACACAATTGCTATTGACAAACAAATTCCAAGGAACAACGCTGCCATTCGAATCAAATTCTTTTTAGGTTTAACAGGTCCAAGAGTCGGCTCAGCAAAATCAATAATCCGAACAGACCCAACTTCACCTGCTGCAACTAAACGAAGTTGCTGGATATTGTTCAACATATTCGTATAAAGCAATTTATTTAATTCTACATCACTTGTTAAGCGTAAAACTTCTTGTTGCTTTTCAGGCATTTTTTTCACTTGGCTAGTTGTCTTTGAAAGTTCTTGACGGAGCTTCATGACTTGATCATCAAGTGTTTTTACTGTTGGGTGCTCTTCATGGAAAAGACGAACCGTTGCTTGACGTTTTTGTTCAAGTTCTAAAATACTTTGTTGGAGTTTCATTTGCTTATCAAGCACAATTTTTGTTTCAGCGCCAATATCTGCTGAACCAACTTGGGAACGATATTGGTTTAAAACTTGTTCTGCTGAATCCAATTTAGAACGAACAAGAGGCAATTGTTCTTCTAAAAATTCAATGGTACTCTTAGCTTCAAGACTTCTCTGTTCTACATTCTGGCGTTGGTAAGCTCTAGCCACTTCATTTAAAATATAAGCGGCTCTGTCTGGGTAATAGTCTTGGTAAGAAAACTCAAGAATCCCTGTACGCTTTCCCTTTTCTGTTACGTCAAATACAGACATAAACTTTCCAATCGCTGCCAAGCGGAAAAGCTTTTGTACTTCAAACTTCTGCCCAGCAACCGCGTCCATTCTGCTTGCTGCAATTTTTACAGGAGCTGTGCCTAAAGAAGTTGTATAAGCTACTTCATAATCTTTTCCGACTTCACAATTAGAAAGGATTTCTTTACCTTTAAAATCAAATAACGAATAATGAGTGCTATCAAGTGCTTCAACTACCCAAGGTTCTTTTTTATCATCAGGGGTTTCAATAATATCTCTTGGAATTTCAAGGTTACTTAATTCCAAACGCCCTTGTCTATGCAAAATTCTATCAATAAAACCAACAGGTTCTACATAGTTTCTAAGCCCTAATGCTTCAACCACTGTTCCAGTAACACGACGGCTCTTTACTAATTCCACTTCTGTCTGCGTAGAAACGCCAGAAGAAAACAAAGAGCCTAAATCTCCCATTAAAGAACCACCTTTTGATTTTGATTCTATCTGGAGCAAAGCATTGACTTCGTAAACAGGACGCACCCATTCTGCTGCAAAAAAACCAGCAACACCAGCAAAAAGACAACAAACCAAAACAATCGGCCAATGCAAACCTAAAGAAACCAGTAGTTCTACTAATTCATTTTTTTCATCTTTATTGCTTTTAGCAACAGCCATAATCTTCCTTTATGAATTCTTTATTTTTTCTACCCAATCCGGCGTAAATTTCTTGATAAAATTCCAAGCAAGCACAAACGCATTTTCTGGCCTACGATAAGGGTCAGGAACATCTACCTTTGCCGACTCACCATACCTAAAAACTTTACCTTCGAGCCAAGGGTATTTTTGCAAAAGCGAATCTCGTTGACCTGCTTCCATAACAAGCACAAGATCAGCCCATTTTAACATATCCATCGTTACTTGCCTTGCTTTATGTGGCGACATATCAATGCCATTTTTTGCTGCTACTTTCATAGCAGTTTCTTCTGCAGGGTGTTCCACTAAAGCGCCCAAGCCAGCACTTTGAACATTATAATCAGGTCCAAGTGCTTGACGCAACAAGTATTCTGCCGTTGGGCTACGGCATATATTTCCGGTACACATTACCAAAATATTCTTCATATAAAGGCAAAGTTAAAAAATTACAAACAAACTCATTTCTAAACACCTTTAAAAAAACAAAAGAAATGAATCTAAGCACAAAACATAGTGAACAAAAAAGCAGTTTATGTATTGGCTCTGTTAGGCTAAACTGTACACTTGTGCCCGGCTAGCAAATTTTCCCGATTTCGTAAGCCCCTTCCAGGCTGTTTATTCACTGCGTAACCGTAGTTTTTAGGCTATTTCGGCAGGTTCCGACTTCGCAGCGTTTCCGTAGCCGTACAGAATGACTGGACAGAGCCTATGTATTGGCTCTGTAAAGCCTTTTTATATGGCTGCGGGTTAACTGCATTGTACACGACAAGGACTTCCTGTGTGTGCGGGGAAAAGTAAATGTCTCCGTTTTGTACCCATGCAACCCACTTTTTCTCGTTCTGTTTTACATATATTTTCCTGATGCACTCCGCGATTTCCGTGATGTACATTTCATGGTATCCCAAAACTCCGCTGGACATGTTTCCTCCAAGTGGAAAAAGGTTCTATTTAAATAATTTTTTGCGTATAATTTATGTCCACACTTTATAGTAGCCAAGGTCCTTCAGCACGAGCTATTGCCCCTCCCCAATCGCAGTACAAATTGAGTACAAATGTGGGGACAAGAGATGAAGTTGACTTCCTGCTATGCTCTTTGTATATTTACCCCTGTATTACAACAATCCCTGCGACAGTCGGCATAGGCCTTGCGACCCGTACGTGCATCCGCGGTGGGGTTCATCAACTTTCTTGTTGATGTTGTTGGATAGCTGATAGGAACACGACCTATTCGAGCGTGCTCGCTAAGGCGGGTACCAGGTAATGTCGGGGAAAGCCCCCGCCAACAGCAGAGCAAGAGCATCCCAAATCAAATTACAGCCCCTAAATGCGCCCGCAGAGCAGACGCATTTAAATTTTTTTTAACGCATTTGCATGTATTGTGCGAATAGAGGATTTTTATGGCACGAAAAAGTAAAAATTCCGAAATTGTGGCGGGAAATCCGCTGATTGCAACAGGCGTAGAGAAAATGATTCTGGTCATTCGTGACAAGCAGGTTTTGCTTGACAGAGATTTGGCTACGCTATACGGTGTGGAAACAAAACGCATCAAAGAACAGGTTAAGCGCAACATTGAACGTTTTCCAGAAGATTTCTGTTTCCAGCTTAGTGAATCCGAATTTTCAGATTGGAGGTCGCAAATTGCGACCTCCAATGCAGACAAGATGGGGCTACGCTATGCTCCATTCGTCTTTACAGAACAGGGGGTAGCGATGCTGTCATCTGTTCTAAAAAGCGAATCCGCTATTAGAGTAAATATCGCCATTATGCGGGCGTTTGTTCAGCTTCGTCACTACATGATGGGAAGCGAAGGTGTCGTTAACCGCCTTGTCCACGTGGAAAGCAAAGAAATTGAGCAGGATCGGCGCCTTCTTGAACATGACCATAAAATAGACTCACTTTTCGAGGCTATGGACCGCAGAGAAACTGAACTCCAAAAGGTCATGGAAAATTTCATTGATCCCTCGACTTTTAGGCATTTCTTGATTTTAAACGGGCAAAAGCTGGATGCCGATGTCGCCTATACACAGATTTACAGCATGGCGAAGAAGTCTATCATAATTATCGATGATTATATTGGGGTCAAAACACTCGACCTTTTGCGCGGAATCGCCAAAGGGGTTTCCGTAACAATCTATAGTGATGAAAATGGTTATGAATCGTTAACTGAACAGATTCAGAAAGATTTCTTGAAGGCTCGCCCTGATGTTAAATTCAACAAGAGAAAAACGAAAAAAAAGTTCCACGACCGCTACATTTTTCTAGACTACGGATTAAAAGGCGAAAAGCTTTTCCACTGCGGAGCCTCAAGCAAAGACGCTGGCAATAAAATCACCACCATCATGCAAATTGAAAATACTGAAATTTATCATATACTGATGGAAAAATTGGCAATCAATCCTCGTTTATAATACTGTATGGTTTTCCCATTTCCTTTATACGGCGGATGTTTTCGCCAGTACCTTTACTTTTTCCGTCCCAAATCATGAGAGCCTGGTCGCAATCGCAAGCCATTTGTATATCTTTAACATAATGGAATGCGCTCCCTGTAAGGCCTTTGGCGACTTCTGCACAAGAACGCACTTTTGCTCCCGTAACAAAATTGTTTCTTGGCGATTCACCACTGCAATAGATAGTTACGTTGCAGTACCCCTTGGATTCCAAATATTTTTGTACTGCCACGTCAACGCCGTAGCAATCGCCGATAAGAATTTCATCGTTGTTTTTGACGAATTGTTCAATTAATATTTTTGCTAAGTCTGGCAACTTTGAAATGGATTTTGATCCGGATATAAATTTCATAGAGCCTCCTTATAGAATTATTGATTTTATTAGCTCTAGCAAGTTAAAGTTGTCTTTTGAAAAATGATGGTCTTGCCCAGGAATGATGGAAATACGAACATTTTCGCGTTCGTATAATTTGAGGAGACCCGCCAAACGAGCCGATGGATCAAGGCTTCCGAAAACGAAAGCCATTATTTCGCCTGTGAATTCCTGAGTACATTGACATAATTTTATCGTGTTGATCATAAGCGGCGGATTGATTAACAAAAAACGGCTAACTTGCGGAAATGAAGCGTATCTCAAACATCCGATTGATGCCCCTTTTGACATTCCCATGAAATAAATTTTAGTTGCATCAGTGATTTCAAATTCCGATTGAACTATTTTGGCGAATTGTGCTATTTGGTCTATTTCAAACGATGGTGTGGATGCACATACAACTGAAAATCCAAACTTGTCTCGCAATTCGCAGGCTAGTTTCAGATACTTGTTCTGGTAACCATAAATAGAGCCGTCTTGGCCTGTTTTAATTAGAAATATTTTCTGACGGTCTCTGCTAAAAACGAAACCGTAATCAATACGAGAATTTTCGCAGGATTTGACTAAATCAAATGTTAATGTTGTACGATTCATAATGTTTCCTTTTTATGTCCTAAAATTAAACTTTCTCTATGACAAATAATGACATGATTTGGAGAATGGTGAAAAGAAAGGCGAGTAGTTATTGATTTTCCACAGCAACGCCCCTCCTGGCTGATACACGATAATTTCATTCTTTTCTCCTTCCCCTGCAGACATGCAAAAAACTACGAAACTTTAAAATTTAAAATTTGCTCATATGAGTATTAATAATATCAGCTCTGTACATAGCTATTATCAAGAGACTGGACGAAAAATTTCACAATATATAAATCATGACATTATTTGTCGCAATAAAATAGTAATTTTAGCGAATAACGCTTTTACGAAAAAACTTAAACGTTTGCAAAAATGGAGCCATGATGACTAAAATTTTATCTTGCGCACCGCAGTGGGATATCCTTGAAAAATTCTATACCGTTTTCGATAAAGGTCGCAAATGCGACTGCGTTGAACAATGGCACAAAGAAATGCCAAAGAGCAGGCTCGAACAGGAATTATTCATAACTAAAATCCACACCGAATTTTTAAATGATCGCCGTGAAAAACTGAACAAGGATTTCCGCTGGACATTCACGAATATGAAAAAGCTCATCACGATTGATCAACGAATCCGCGAGCTCAACAACGAAATCAGCCACACCTTCAACAACATAAAAAAAGATATCGCCGGACTTGTCGCGCAAAATCATAAGTGGTATAAAAAATACGAACTCGAAGCTGAAATTTGTCCCGCAAACAATTGGAGCATCGCTGGCGAACATGAATACATCAGCGATTTACTTTTCTGGTATGCCAATTGGGATTCAATCAACATCTTGGCAAATACAAACGAAGACAATCACGAAAACCACAAAGCATATAACATTCCGGCTTGTAAACAAATGATGCTTATAGACAAGTTTGTCGAAGATGGTGTTACTTGGGAACTCGATACATTGCTCTACGATACCGATGCTAGCCTATACAGTTTCTGGGATATTGTGCGGTTTCGACCGAAGCAATTTGAAGTAAGATACAAGCTGAATTTTTAGAAAAAAGCGAGGTACTATGAGAGGACGATATATTTATCAGCTGACAGCAACGATACTGCCGAATGGGCTGGGCAATGACACCGTTGACCATGATCTGGGGATTTTCACGTCGCTACGCACTGCCGAAAAAATCCTGCGAGATTATGTCGAGAGTGGAAATTTCTATTGCCCGGTCTATAGTTTTTCCATCATGTTCTTGCCCGTCAATGACGATCTGGAATATGAATCCGAGCGGCGAATCAACGTCTATTCGCCCGATGGCAAATTGCAACTTTCTGAATTCAACATGATGTCCTGTAACGGAGCGTGGAGTAAAAATCTGAAAATAGACCTTCGCGCCGTCATCGACACCGGTCCCGGCAAAAAGCCCTATTTCACGCTGTACAACCATTGGCGCCGAGGACTTGCGACCAAGTGCGCGCGCATCTCCTTTCTGGAACCCAAATACGAACTAGGGTCCTCGTATAACAAATCTGTCTGGTTCCTGGACGACAACGAAAAAGAAATGCTCATGGATTTCCTAGAAACAAAATGCAAGAGCATGTTTAGCGACAAATGTACGAACAACTGGATGAAAGTCATCGGCGCTTTTAACAACGAAGTCCAAGGAGACGAGGACAGCCGCATCCTGCCCTACGATTTGCCTATCCCCAATTACAACAAACTAGAACCGTAGTGAAAACATTCCTTATGGGCGTTCCCCTGGCGGGTCGGGCCATACTCCCGCGTCGCCAGCGGCGCGCTCACCGAGCCTTGCTAACGCAAGTCTCGTCCCTTCGGGTAACTGTCCCTAACGCGATTCCGCTGAGGCTACAGGTTGTTAAGTGGCTGGAGGCCTAACGAAAAATGGATAAAATATTCCCTACTTAGAGTAATTATATTGAATTTTTGAAGGGAAATGAGTATAGATTTAAAAGAACGGACATCAAAAAAGGATGGTTATATGAAAATATTCGTTGTGGCCTTGAATGCGGACACTCGTGGGGTCAATGAAAGATATCAAGAATTCCCGAAATCGTACAAAGAATACAAAAATATTCTTGGGGAAAAGCCCTCTGGCAATGGCTTCCATGAATGCGTTAATTTTCGAGAATATCATGATCAAGTATATGGTTATTTTCAGGCTTGGCGCAATAAATCCATTCGTAATCCTAATGAAGAATTTTTGCTTATCAGCGTTACATATAAAAAAAGAAATTCTTTTTCTAACAAAATTATAGGCATTCAAGCAGGCTGCCGTTATCAAGCGGTAGATAATATATACGGAATTCCTCGCGATGATGTTCCCCCTACATTATATAACGAATTAAAAAGAAAACTAAGTCCTTTAACATATCATTATGCATGTCCTTCTAAATATTCTTTATTGCTTTCAAAACAGATAAATGATGCGGTAAAGGTTGTCTTTGGAAAAGATGAGTGGAAGCGTCCTAGTATAAAGGAGATTGATGGAAAAAGATGGCCTGCAATTGTGAAAATAATAGACATGCACTTTTCTAGCACAAAAAGTAAAGATTGCAAAACTGAATTGATAAAATGGAATAATATAAAAAATTATCTAGAAATGCCCGATTTACAGGAAATCAGTAATTTCGATGGGTTTGTCTATGATGAAGAAAATGAAAGAAATAAGCAATTTCAGGAACTACTAGAAAAAGTGAAATCTGCAAAAACGAATCCTTATGTTGAATACAAGGGAAAACGTTTCTCTAGAAGTTCATTGGTAAAGCGGATAGCTTTGTTAAGATCCTGTGGTAAGTGTGAATATTGCAAAAAAGATCCTCCCTTTTTTGATAGATATGGAGAACCTTTTTTTGAAGTACATCATATTATGCCATTAAGCAAAGGCGGTGAGGACGATATTGATAATGTTGCCGCTTTATGCCCCAATTGTCATCGGACAATACATTTAGCAGGAGCTCCGTCAAGACACTCGATGAGGGTCCAATTAGAAAATAGAATTCCAAAAGCCAATTTAAAAATGAGTAATGTTAAAATCAAATTCTAAGAAACCATTTTCCCCGATAGGTTCTGCCATCGGGTTTTTCATTTTCACGATATTCTATTGGCGATTCTTTTTGAGGGTCGTATATTTTTAGAGTTGTTCTATTTCGCTTTGCTACGATCCAATGCCAATTTCCTGTTTTGGGACTGTATCGGACCGCTACTAAATTCAGTCCTTCAATATTATCCCACGAGGAAAAATTTTTAAAAGTATTCCTTTGGGAAAACCCATATTTTGCAAGTAATCTGAAAATATCATTCCTGCTGGTTCTAGAATCTGTCTTTACTGTTTTGGGCTCCCATTTAAATAAATCTATTGCTTTTTGGATTACAACAGTAAGTGATTTTTCTGCAATCATTGCAACACAGGCAATGCCGCATAAAGTTGAGTTTTGTGGTTGGCGGATTAAACGCATTTTGATTTTTCCTGAATAATTACTATTGTCCACTATAAATTTAAAATAATGTCTTGAATACACCCCAATATCACACATATCCCTTGGATTGTGATTTGATTTCAAAAGCGATTATCTATGGTGCAGTCCGTGCTGTTAAATGCATCGCAGGTTGTCATTTCCGTTTTGTCGCTAGATCCATTGGGGTGGCTTTGAAGCGTTTTAGCCGATCTGACAAAATTTCTAGACAACTGATTGCAAAGAACCTCGCTTGAAGCGGAGTGGGCTACACACAATACGCGATAACCTATGTCAATCATAAAAATACATCGTCCAAACGACAAATAATGTCGTAAATGAAATTATTTTAACTGGTGAAAAACTGAAAAAATTGTTTGGATTTTTTAAGTTTATACGACAGTATTTGTCGCAATAAATGCTTATTTTTGAAAAGTGTTTAAAAATGGAGAATCTATGCGTTTAGACGAAGTTGAACAAATCTGTAAAGATGAGGAAATCGTTTCAAAGCGAAAGACCGAAACTATGCAGCGCATGTACGAGCGCCAGAAAAAGCAGAACGAAGAATTTGCCTGGTCTCCAGAGAATGTTGCAAAAATAATTCACTTGAATGACAAACTTTGGGCTTTGATGCACGAAGCAGACCGTATCGGGAAATCAATTCACGATGATATTCAAAAGATGATTGACGACGGGAAAAATTACTACGATAAAATAATCCAAGTAGAAGTTGGCATATTCTATCAAAGTTCCGAAGGGCTAGCTGCCGGCGCAGATTGGCTAACTTTGTACGATTCCGTCGCACCACTAACCTATGCAAACGGTTATGACCTAGAGAATGTGGGCGATATGGATCTCAGTGTGCCGATGAATTGGAATGTCGGTGTTTTTAGTCGCCCTGAATTTGAAAATATCTATATCTGTTTTTTGATGCATTGGCATTTTAATCGCGGGCTCTATTCCCTGCAAGATGCAATCACCATGGACCCGGATAAATTTCATATTAGCACTACAATTCATAACGAACTGATTTTGGCGTAGAACCTCTTGACAATTGATTTTCAAGAATTTATACTTATAGTGAACAAGTGTGTAGTCTCGTCTTTTTTGCATGTAGACGAGAAGGAGTTTAAATGAAGAAAGAAGTAAAGGCGATTGCCGAGTCCGAATTTTCCCTAATAGACGAAAATATGCTCAAGTCGCGGATATATACTATTCGCGGGCTCAAGGTTATGCTTGACGCTGATTTGGCAGAGATTTATGGGTATAGCACCAAAAGATTCAATGAACAAGTAAAGGGTAATATTGAGCGATTTGACGAGGATTTTCGGTTTCAATTGACACGAGAAGAGTACCAGTCAATTCTAAGGTCGGAAAAACCGGCCATAGACCAGGAAAACTTGAAGTCGGAAATTCCGACTTCAAGTTGGGGTGGCGTAAGAAAGCTCCCCTACGCCTTCACTGAACAAGGTATTTATATGCTTATGACTGTTCTTAGGGGCGATTTGGCAATTTTGCAAAGCAAGGCTCTTATCCGCCTTTTCAAGCAAATGAAGGACTACATCATTGCAGAAAATCGGAATTTATTGGGTTATGACGGTATTGCCCAAATTGCCATGCAAACGGAACGGAATACCAAGGATATTGCAGTCATTCAGTCCGACCTTCAGAAGGTTATGGAAAATTTCGTTGATCCTTCGATTTTCAAGCATTTCTTGATTTTGAACGGGCAGAAGCTGGACGCTGATGTCGCCTATACGCAAATTTACGGTATGGCGAAGAAGTCCATCACTATTATCGATGACTATGTCGGTGTAAAGACGCTTGACCTGCTGCGCGGAATTGCCAAGGGCGTTTCTGTGACAATTTATAGCGATGAAAATGGTTACGAATCGCTGACTGAACAGATTAAGAAAGATTTTTTGAAGGCTCGCCCAGATGTTAAATTTGACAAGAAAAGGACGAAAGAAAAGTTCCACGACCGCTATATCTTTCTGGACTACGGATTAAGAGGAGAAAAACTTTTCCACTGCGGCGCATCAAGTAAAGATGCTGGCAACAAAATCACTACCATCATGCAGATTGAAAACACGGAAATTTATCATGTACTGATGGAAAAACGTGACGCTACTTAATTTTTAGATACCACTTTCCCCGATAGGTTCTGCCATCGGGTTTTTCTTTTTTTTCGATATTCTATTGGTGATTCTTTTTGAGGGTCGTATATTTTTAGAGTTGTTTTATTTCGTTTTGCCACTACCCAATGCCAATTTCCTGTTTTGGAATTGTATCGAACGGCCACTAAATTCAGTTCCTCAATATTATCCCAGGAAGAAAAATAAGATCGTCAACCGCTATTTTTAAGGCCATTTCCCGCATAAAAGACATTAATTGCGACGCCAAAAGGTATTTTTTTCGATTATACAGATTAACCTAGCAACAACTTTCAAAATAAAGTGCGGCCACAAGAGGAGCGTTCCAGTTAATTGCGGTTTCGTTACTTGCAAAGGATACGCGTTCATCGGTATACGAGAAACCTGGTTGTGGGCCAGGATAATGCGGAAAGCGATGCAAGTCCTGACGATCGGCATTGATTCCGCCAGCAACTAGTCCAGGAACAGGTTCATCAATTCCGTCAGAATGGCTGATTCTGTGGTGTAAAAATTTCGGAGAACTCCAAGCAGAGCCAGTTACAAAGCAACGATCAACAGGGTTTTTGCCAAAAATAAAATCAAGCATTGTCTTTGCGCAGTTCACATAAGACAAAGAAGGAGCCCAACTATTTACCAAAAAGAGCGTAAGCGCATGGTTTGCCACATCGCCATTAGAGCCCCAAACAAACCGCCGAATCGCAAGATGGTAAGCATCTTCGCTAGCAAGGCGCACAATATCATCGGCAACAGTTTTCAAAGCATTACGCGCTTTCGTCTGCAAATCAAGGTCATAAGATTGCAATGCAAGAGCTATCCAACCAAGATTTTGCGTATCACGCCAGTCTAACCCAAGCGACGGAGGGCATTTTTTCATATCGACAAGAATTAAATCTCTCAAGTTATTCAACGAACTATTTAAAACATTCTCGCTTTTTACACCTTTGCAAATTTCCCGAAAAAGCATGGCGCGCGCCCAGAAAAATTCATCGTCATAGCGTTCATCACCATAGCCGCCACTCCCTTCAGTATTATGTGGGTAAGTGACATCAGGATTTTTTAAAGCCCAGATATAAGCTCGGATAGCAGCTGTAAGGCATTGTTCTGCAAAAGTTGAATCCACATTCTGGAATACGCGATGCGCTTCTGCAAGAGCCCCAGCAAAATTAAGCGTCGATGTCGTGGACTTGCCTAAAATTTGGCGTTTCTGCGCTTCGTCAGATTCAGTTGGTGTCACAAAGCCATCCCAGCGAATGGGAGAAACCTTGAAAAATACTCCGCCATCTGTATCTTGCATCCGCAAAAAGAATTCCAGTTCAAAACGAATTTCATCAAGAAGATTTTCACGAAATAAAGGCAAGTCTAACGAATTATTTGCTGCTGAATCTATGTTAAATTCGCTTTTCCATTTTTCTGTAAATTCTGCTACAAGCAGAAGTGTTGCAACAGAAACACCACCATTTACGATATACTTGCCGTAGTCGCCGGCATCATACCAACCACCATGAGCATTCCATGTGCCTTTACGATTCATGCTCGGGTGAAATTCTATGCAATCATCTAAATGGGCTTTTGGCCGAGCCCACTTCCCGGCCTTATCTGCAGGCAATTCTACACCGCTACGTTGAAAATAAAACGACTTGAGCGTCAAAAAAAGCAAATCAGGCAAAATGTTATCTGCTATTTCAAAAGAATGGGTTTCCGCAAGAATTTTTCCGCTATCATTCACGCGAATTGTAAATTTGCCTTTCATTTTTAATGCAGAAAAATCGCCTTTCCACACCCATTCATCGGTATAAGAACAAACAGTCTTTTCAGACATTTGCCCTGAATACATGACAAAACCATTTTCTGAAACAATATCAAAAGCAGGCATCACTCCTTTTACAGATGCCAATGTGGAATCGGCCGCCAATAAGAACACTTTTGGCGAATTCGGAGCATATCCAACATGATTGTAACGGACTTTAAAATCCATGGCCTAAGAATAATTTTTTTAACACCCTAATAATTAATAGAATAAGCCAATTCCGTATACAAAAATAAACAGAAGGCTAAATGAAGACTCTAGTCAAGATTATAAATTATTGGCTAATACCATTCAAAAAGGGCTGAGAAATTAATTTATTTGTAAAAAAACTATCCAGTAAACATTTTTATTCAGCTCTCGTTTCACTATAAACAAAAACAGAATATATTACGAATAATGTTTTTGAGGTGTATATGAAAGCAAAATTCATTTTGGCATTAGGGCTTGCCTTGTTATCTACAGAGGCCTTTAGTTCCGTTTACTATGTCGCAGTCGATGGAAACGATTCTAACGCAGGGACAAAAGAAAAACCCTTTGCTTCTCTCAATAAAGCAAACAAAGTCGTTAGTGCTGGTGATACCGTATGGATTCGTGGTGGTGTTTACGATTTGCGTGATACTATTTATTTTCCGCGATACAAAATGACAGCAGCCATTATCTTAACAACAAGTGGAGAAAGCGATAATAACCGCATCCATTATTTCGCTTACCCTGGAGAACGCCCTATTTTTGATGGTGCTAACCTTCCTGTTGCAGCCGGTTATGACAAAAGTGATGGCACGCCAGAAGGCGCTATGTACACTTCGCCAATTGTGATTTCAGCGAAATACTTACACTTAAAAGGCTTTGAAGTTCGTAACACCCCGATGAAACACAATTCAAATTCAGGCATATTTCTTTATGCCAGTAAGCATATCTTTTTAGAGTATATTGACAGCCACCATAATGCAGGTCCTGGATTCTTTGCAAATGATGGTGCGCCAGATGGCGGTGGTCACATTTTCTTGAATTGTGACGCTCACGATAACTATGACCCAACTGGTTGGCAAGGCGATGGTGAAAATGCCGATGGTTTTGGCGCCCATTATCAAAAACCAGGCGAAGGAGACACTACTAAATTTATCGGGTGCCGTTCTTGGTGGAACAGCGATGATGGTTTTGACTTTATTAACCAAGAATATCCTGTTGTTGTTGAGAATTGTTATGCTATGGGAAATGGTTATAGTGATTATGGTAGAGGAGACCCTCCTAGAGGTAACGGCTATGGTATTAAAATGGGAGAAAGTACACTAGGCGGTGGCAAACATCTCATCAAGAATTCTGTTGCCTGGAAAAATAAATCTTCTGGTTTTTATGCAAACTACACTGGAGTTGGCAGCACTTGGATTAACAACACCTCTTATAAAAACGAAGACAGAGCCTTTAACATGGCATCAACACTTTTTGATTCTGAAGGAAACCGCCTTGCTGAAGTTGCTCCATTGACAGGAGACAACGCCCACGTGCTTAAGAACAACATTGCTTTCCCGAACAGTCTTTCTCAAATCGGAGAGTGTTGGGAATACATTCCTTCTCAGGGCATTAACCGTTACGTGGAATGCCCAGCAGGCGAAAATAATACTTGGAACCTGAATCTAACTTTAACCGAAAATGATTTTATGAGTGTTGATGACCCAAGTATGACAGTTACTGGGCAAGACCTTTCAAAACTTCCTGGCATTCTTGGCCCGCGTAAAGCTGATGGTAGCTTGCCCGATGTGGATTTCTTAAAATTAAAAGAAGGCAGTCAAGCCATTGATAAAGGTGAAAATATTGGATTACCTTTTGCTGGCAAAGCTCCAGATTTAGGCGCTTATGAATATGGAATGCCTGTATCAAGCAGTTCTAGCGCTAAATCAAGCAGTTCTATAGAAGAACAACCAAGCAGTTCTAGCGAAGACCCGGCAGCCATTGCAAAACTTAATAGTTCTCTTGAAACATTCCAAAATGCAACTGTATTTGATTTACAAGGGCGCTATTTAGGAACATTACAAGCAGAACAATTACGCGATAATATGGAAACCGCCCTCCGTAAAAAGTTCAAAAAGTCAGGCGCCTACATTGTGCGCTATGGCAGCAACTTGCAAAGAATAAATATTAAGTAAAAAGAGTTTTAAATGAAATTCTTTACATCAGCAACACTTCTTTTTCTTTCTATCGGATTTTTTGCTTGTAGCGACAATGATAATTCCGCCAATTCTATCCATGGCGAGAACAACGACTTAATTGTTGAAGAAACTTCGAGTTCTTCTAATTCTGCTTTAAGCTCAGCAGAACCTATTTTAAGTTCATCTATTGAAATTTTATCAAGCAATTCAATAAACATCCCTACAGATTCTTCCACAGTTCCCGTTTCACCATCTGACTCGTCTATAGTTCAAACGGAAGTTTCTGATACAACAAAAATTTCTTATTCACTTAAACCTTTTAGTGGCCCTCTTTCAAATCCACACAAGGGATTCACGGTGCCAACTGGTGGTGCTTGGACTTTTGTTCCTGAATTTGAATATGGCCCTTATGGCTCGTTGAATAACAAAGCGTGGGACCTGGTCTCTTATGGTTCTGGTTACCAACAGTGGAACAAACTAAACCCAGCAAAAGGTGTTTACGATTGGAGTGAATTGGAAAAATTGCTGAACGCACTAGCTGAACACAACATGACCTATGCTTTACGCGTATTGCCTTATACACCTTCCTTTATTAAAAGCGATTTTCCTCCTGAAGAGGAATACGACTGGACTCCGCCTTTTGTTTATGAAATGGGTGCAAAGAAAATGCAAATTAACTTACGAGGAACAGATTTCCGAGCCTATGCTCCTATCTGGGACGATACTATCTACATTCGAGCAGCCAAAGAATTTGCAAAAGCACTTGCTGAAAAATACGATGGCGACCCACGAATTGAATACATAGATGTTCGCACTTTTGGGGAATGGGGTGAATGGCATACATCCCATATACTAGGGAGCGAAATGCCTGCTGATTCCGTTTTATTTGATATGTTGGATTACTACGCATCTGTGTTCAAGAAAACCCAGCTAGTGTTACCTTCTAATGGTTTTGGAGAAGTCTATACACATGCTCTTAAACTAGGCATAACCAAGCGAGATGATGGCTTTATCGGTATTCCTGGCAGACCGGATACCTTATTGCGAGCCTATGAAGCAAATTTACCCACCATTGCAGAAAACATTGCCGGTTATCGGACAATGTTGGACTATGACGACCTTATTCCTGGAGGGAGCCAAAAGTGGACTGCGGAACGTTGGGTTGATGCTATTACAACAGCTCACTTGACTTACTATGTACTAGATCAAGACAACGATTGTGGTTACCATTTTTACAATGACAACAAAGCTCTTGCAGATTCTATGTCAAAAGTGATTGGTTATAATTTTAGAATTTCTAACGCAGAATTATTAACCATTACCGATTCAAAAAACACAACGAATACGCTAAACATTACCGTTAAAAATACTGGTGTCGCTCCTTGTTTCTTTGATATTTATATGGTCGCTGAATTTGTTGACAGTTCAGGAAACGCTCTTGAACAATTAGGCGAAACAGTTGCCATAAAGAAAGGAACTTTCAAAGATGAAATGGTAAAAGAAATTTCTTTTACTTCGACAATTCCTGCAAGGTTATCAAATGTGGCACAGATGCCAGGCGTTTTTGTAGCTCTTTCAATTTATGAAAGTGAAGAAGCTTTTAAAGCAGGAAAAAATCCAACAGTTCGCTTTGATAACGACGGCATTTTAGAAAACAAAAAATTGCTCTTGAAAGAATAAATAAAAAGAATTTACACCATCTACTTTTGCATTTAGCCCATTTATAAAGATATAACAAAGCGTAAAATGCCACAAAAATCTTTTAACAAACAGCATTTCTTTTTTGCCGTTTTCTTGTTGTTTTTTTCTTTTGCTCTAGCCACCCCGACGCTCCCGCAACAACAAGTGGTGGTGAAACTCATTCTCTTGATTACACAAGTGGCGCCATTGACACTAGAGGGAAATTTGAATTCAAATATGGCTATATCAAAGGGTCTTTCAAAGCACCATGGCAATCAGGAACATGGCTCTGCCTAGGATCATGAGAAATCTTTTGGCGGTCATAAAGACGATAAGGTAGACCGTTCCGCCGATTTTCACACTTATGCTGTAGAATGGGACGAAAGCAATTTAAACTTTTATTTTGACGATAAAAAATTTGCAAGTTATAATCGCCCGACAGAAATCAAACAACTAGAAAAACAATACATCATTATCAATTTAGCTATTGGTGGTTAGGCAGGGAACGACATAGAAGTTACTGCAGAAAACCCCGCTTATTACGAAGCCGATTGGGTTCGTGTGTGGCAAGCAAAAATTCCTAAAACGTTTCCGTAAATAAACCTGATTTATTTACGGCTAACGCCAGGGCCTTTTATTATACTATGCCCATGCCCAGCTGATTCTAATTCAAGTTTTTGATTAATGCTATCTATAACTGATTCCACATGAGTGATAATGCCTAGCATTTTCCCTTCACGTTGTTGAGCTCTAAGACAAGTCATTACATCTTCAAGAATATCATTGTCTAAAGTTCCAAAGCCTTCATCCATAAACAAAGACTCCACCCGAACATTACGACTTGCAAAATCAGCAATACCTAATGCAAGTGAAAGACTAACTAAAAATTTTTCTCCGCCCGACAAATTGGATATTATGCGAGGCTTATCAAATTCTGCATCTTCAATTTCAAAATTCAAATTGCCTTTTGCAACAAGCCTAAACCTATCTTTTACAATTTGCAAATGTTTATTTGCCAATTTAAGCAAAGATTTAAAAGTAAGACCTTGCACAAAAGTGGCAAAATCGCTACCATCTTTAACGCCAAACCAATCTCCCATTGTATTCCAGCGATTCAATTCTGCTTGCTTTTTATCTAACTCATCTTTTACTTTTTGCAATTCACTTGCTTTTTCTTTATAAACTTTTATCCGTTCACGAAGAGCTCCAGAAGATTCTTTCAATATTCCAAGTTCTTGATTTGCCTTTTCCTTTTCTTCTTGAAGCATTTGCAAAGGCGTTTCATCAGAACGTTCTGCGTTTACTTTTTCGAAATCGTCTTTTGCTGTTTCATATTTAGTGTTAGCAGAAAGAATACGTTCATCTACACTTTTCTTTTCATTTTGCAATTTTACAAATTCAGATTCTGGCAACAATGCAGCTTTAAACGCAGATTCATCAACAAAACCTTTTGCCTTAATCGCCTTCATGAAATCTTCAGCAGAAATTGCAATAGCCTGTACAATACTCTCAAGTGATTTTTCAAGAGATTCTATTTTTGTTTTCAATTCATTACAATTATTTTCTGTCAAACGGCACTCTTTATCGGCCTTTTCAAACGCTGCTAAAGCCCGAGATTTCTTTTCATTTGCAGCCTTTGAAACGTTTTCAACATCTTCTTTGCCAAATTTTTCAAACCGTAATTGTTGAAGTTCTTCTAAAGCATCAGTAGCTTCTAAAAGCTTTTTTGACTCTGTTTCAAAAGACGATTCTTTATCTTTTAAGTTTTTACAATAAGTTTTCTCGTTGTTATAAGTTAGTTCCAACTTGTTTGAAATAGTTTCAAGCAAAGTTTGGTTTTCATTAAACTTTTCTAAGCGCCTTTTTAAAGTTTCTAAAATATCAAAAGCTTTTTCTAATTCAAACTCTACCCAAGGTTTCAAAAGTAAATTAAGGGTTTCAACGGCACTTGTTTTCTGTTTTAAGATAGACTCTAAATTTTCAGTTGCTGATTTTTCTGCAAGCGTTGCACTATTCTTTTGAATTTCATAGCCAGCAATTTTATTTTCAACTTCTTGATTTTTTTGCTTTAATACATTTATCTTTTCAGCAACATTACTTACACAAGATTCATCAACCAAACTATTCTTAACCAAAGCACAAGCCGGGTGTTCTTTAGAACCACAAACCGGGCACTCTTTACCTTCTTCCAAATACTTCTGGATTACATCTGTAAGAACAAGAATATCATTTTTAAACAATTCATTTTGTTCATTTAGCAATTGTTGCTTTTTACTAAAAGCGATTTTTAAATTTTCTTCTGCAGTTTCAATCTCTTTTGCCGCAATATTTTTCTGTTCATTAGCGCATTTAAAATCAGAATCTAAATTCCCAATATTTCCAAGAATCATTTCACTTTGAATAAGAATTTCATTTAAACCAGCATCTTTTGCATTCGCTTGTTGAAACTCTTTTAATGCAGCAACTTGCTTTTCAAATTTCTGGATCTCCTCTTTTATTTTTTGCAGATCTTCTTTAGTAGAATTAAAATCTTTTTCTGCTATATTTTTCCGATTTTCTAAATCATCTTTCTTGGCTTTTGCATTTTTCAAATCTTGATCTAGTTTTCGGACATCATTCCAAAGCGGTTCATTTTTACAAACAAAATCGTCTGCAAAAAACTTTTCTTGCTCTGCTTTTAACTTTTCTTCGCTTGCTATTTTCAAACTTTCATTTGCCTTTGGAAAATCTTTTTGCAAATTATCTAAATCATTTTTAGTCTTCTTTTCAGAATCACGAAACCCTTGTAATTTTTCAAATAGTAAATGACAAGCATTTGCCTTTTCCGCCTTTAAAAATATTTCATTTTTAAAGGCAAAATTCTCTTGCTCAGTTTTAGCACTCACTAATTCTTTTTCAGCCAGATTCAACGCATTCAACGATTTATCCATTAAAGAGCGCCAATTAATCCGCTTTTCTAAATCAGCTTTTTTAAGTTCAAGATTTCTTTCATTTTCTGTATTTGCAACAAGCTGTTTTTCATCTTCAGCAATTTCTTCTGCTTTAGGCATAGAATCATTTAAAGCATCAAATTTTGTTTTCGCAATCTCTTTTTCTTTTTTCGCTTCACTTTTATAATCGCCGACTTTTTGCGCAATACGGCGATACTTTTCTGTTCCATTTAATTTTTCAAGAATCCCAGCACGTTCTTTTTCATCACTCTCTAAAAATTTGCTAAACTCCCCTTGAGCAAGCAATATGGAACGACAAAATTGAGAATAATCCAACTCAATAATTTTTGCATTAAACTTACCTAATTCCTCATGCGCACCAGTTCCGCCTTCAAACAATTTTTCATTTGGATTTTCTAAGCGAAAAACGCAACCTTGTGCTCTTTGCAAATTACCACTTGCTTTATCACGTGCCTTGCGTTGGCTCCATTCAGAAACAAAAAACCCTTTTTTACAAGAATAAGTAATGCGAGCATAACAAGACCCTTTATCAGAAGTCATAACCGCATTACCATTTCCTCCATCATAAATAACGCCTTGCCTTGGCGTTTTCCCATAAAGGGCAAGCGTAATCACATCTAGAATACTGGTTTTCCCAATACCAGTTTTACCGCTAATCACAAAAAGGCTATGATCCGATTCCTGATACGAAGGATCCGTAAAATCAATACACCATTCACCCGCAAGACTATTAATATTTTCAAATTCAATTTTTAAAATCTTCATATTACACCCCCTCTTTATTTTCTGCTTCAACTTCTTCAACAACTTTATTAAAAAGAGGCAAATACTCTTCTAAAATTTTCTGAAGGTCATCATTCATTTCTGTCACACCTTCTTTACTCATTAAAAGGCGTTTAAAAATTTCTTCATCATTCAAAACATCAACCGAATCAAGAAAATCATCTGAAAAATCATTTGCAAAAAGAGCAACGGCTCGATTCACTTTTTTACTGACAATTTCAAAAGGAGCATTTTCTAAAACAGACGCAAGCGACTCATTAATATTTACCCCTGGCGTATAATCATAAACGATTTCTATTTTCAGCGGTTTATCAAAAGTTTCATTTTTCAACTGGCGTAATTCAGCAACAATACTTTCAATAGAACCAGAAATTCGTTTAAAACCAAAATACTGAGGCGTTTCAATTTTCTCAACAACAGGTTCTTTACCCTTTTCTAAATCAATCGCTAAAACATAATGCGGGATATTCACTTCATCAAAACCAAGAACAAATGGCGAACCAGAATAACGCACTTTTGGATTTTTAGCCACCATTGTTGAATAATGAATATGGCCAAGCGCCACATAATCAAAGCCCTCTGGAAAAACAGAAACAGGAATTGTCCCTAAATTACCGACAATATCACGCAAACCATGACCTTTTGCATCTTTCCCTTCATCATTTTCTGGCCTACCTTCTAATTTAGAAGCATACAAATGCCCGGTAGCCACAATCGGAATGTTACGCCCAGCTCGTTTCTTTTTTGCCGCTTCATAAACAGCACTATACAAACCTTCAAAAGAATTTTTAGCAAAATCTTCTGCTTCATTTGTTCTAAAACGACGAAACTCCGTTTCACGCACATAAGGAACAGCCGCACTAACACCAATAACATTCCCTGACTCATTAGTCAATTCTTTAACCAAATCTTCTACAGAACGTTCCCCAAGAGAACCCACCATCTGGATATTAAAAGCTTCTAACAAATCTCGCGGAGCGTCTAGCAAAACGCCAGAATCATGGTTACCACCCACAAGAACAATATTTTTACAACAAGTATCAAGTAAAGAAGCCAAAAACTGAAAATACTGCTTACGCGCTTCAACAGAAGGCGTAGCCGTATCAAAAATATCACCTGAAACTACTAGGCAATCAGCAGACAACTCAACAATACGCTCTTTAAGCCATTTCAAAAATTGCTTTGATTCTTCTGTCCTATCCATATCGTGCATGGAATTACCCAAATGCCAATCTGCCGTATGTATCAGTTTCATTTTCACCTTCTTATAAATCTTAAAAAAATTGCCAAATATAAATATAGCCCCAGCTTTTGACAAAAAATGTCAAAAACAAAAATTCTTCACTTTTTTTTCATTTCAGCAAGAACCATCCCAGCCACAATCGCGAAAGCCCCGACAACACCCAAAAACGTAATGCGTTCAGAAAGAGCAACAACCGCTGTAATAATAGTCACTAATGGAATCGCATAAATGTAATTACTCGCCAAAACCGTTCCAAGTTGTTTCAAAACTTTATTCCAAATCAAATAACCAAACAAAGAAGAAAAAACCGTCAGACACAAAAAATTAAGACTCACAACTGGCAAAGCAAAATTACTCCAAGGAACTTTAGAATTTTCAACTAACATAATAGGTAGAGAAGTCAGCATACCATAAAAGAAAACTTTCCGCGTAATAAAAAGTGTCGAATAAACGCCATTCAACTTTTTAATCACAAGCGAATAAACAGTCCAAACTAACGCCGAACCAAAAGCCAAAAAATCGCCCAAAGGAGAAACTTTCAAAACAAACTTTCCATTCAAAACCACAAGCACCATGCCCACAAACGTCACAAGACAACCCAAAACCTGCCGTTTACAGAGACGTTCCGTTTTGTAAATAATCCCGCCAAAAATCATAATCAAAAGCGGATTCGTGCAAACAATCAGCGAAACATTACTCGAAGAAGAAAGCGTAAGCGCCGTATTCTCTGTCCAAAAATAAAGCGTGCAACCCGTAATCCCACAAACAAACAAAATCAATTCATGCTTAAAATTTTCACACCGAAACTTTCGATGACAAGCCAAAAGCAAAATCAAATACGTCACCACAAAACGAAACGTAAAAATCTGCACCGCCGAAAAATCATAGCCAAGCAAAACCTTAGTGCTAACAAAACTCGTCCCCCAAAACACAATCGTAAAAAGCGCCAAAAGGTGCCAAACAGAACTTCTCGAATTTTGACTAACAATTTTCATCGCCGAAAAAGATAGTAATTCGGGCGTTTCCTCGGCTTCGTTACGCACTACGCCAAGGTCGGGCTATACTCGCTACGCTCACCGAGCCTATCGTCTCAGGCCCCAAGGGGTCACTATCCCTAACGCAAAAGGAACAAAAACTAGTCTTTGCAAGGCAAAAAATAATATTCGTCTAAAGAAGAAAATCATCGTTAAAAATGAGAATCAATTCTATCAATTTCCCTCATTAAATCAAGGAATAACTTTTCACTTATTCGGCGATGATGGCAACGAAGCAAATAAATGCATCCTATAATGTCTTGACGAGATAATAGCCCATTCTTGAAAGATTGAAGCAAAATGCCAATAGTTCCCATAATTTGTAAACCATATCCTGCGGCTACCATTCGACCTTTAGCTTCATCCATCAAAAGAACATCGGCAGACAGCTGTTTTGCCAATACGATGGCTTCACTTTCTCCCGCATCCAGCCCCATTTGACGAATAGACTGAACTTTTTCAATATCATCAACATTGTCAATCTGTATATAATCAGAAGCTTGTAGTACCCTTATTTCTTCTTGATATTTTGGATTATTTGTCAATTCCTTAAATACTGTAAACGGAATATGAACCACACCAAAAAGACGATGCAATAAAGGCAACTGATTCATTTTCATCAAAGAAATAATTGGAGTCGTATCTGATACAACTAGCATTATTCTTTTGCCTTAGCCGCAGAATAGACTGCAATTTCTTCGTTGACAGATTGAACACTCCCATCAATATAAGGAATACCCATATCCCCATACAAATCTATTAAAGTCTCTTTTGAAATACCGAGAAGCTCTGCGGCGCGGCCATGGGAAATAGTCATATCTTGAATATAAGGCAAGAGAATCAACGCATTACGAACAAGTTCGCTACGGCACTCGTTTTCCGTAACGAACAATTCCATTTCCTTTGGGACTTTAAATGTAAGCGTTGCTAAATCCATGAGCATTTCCTATTACAGAATATAATATACAAAAAGAGAAAAAGCAACTTCACCAACTACCCTTCTTGTCAGCCCCCTGCCGATTTAAAAATCGAAACGTAAAAATCTGCACCGCCGAAAAATCATAGCCCAGCAAAACCTTAGTGCTAACAAAACTCGTGCCCCAAAACACAATCGTAAAAAGCGCCAAAAGGTGCCAAACAGAACTTCTCGAATTTTGACTAACAATTTTCATTGCCAAAAAAGATAGTAATTCGGGCGTTCCCTCGGCTTCGTTACGCACTACGCCAAGGTCGGGCTATACTCGCTACGCTCACCGAGCCTATCGTCTCAGGCCCCAAGGGGTCACTATCCCTAACGCAGAAGGAACAAAAACTAGTCTTTGCAAGGCAAAAAATAATATTCGTCTAAAAAAGACTTTTGAATTCCGATTCGTTCTATATTGCAATCACCTAGAACAGTTCCAGTTAATTTTTTCCCATTGATAATTCCTGGTAACCTATACTTTTCGCCAATCTTTTTCGATTCAAATATATCACGTCTTATGGAATATGCGAACAAACTCTCATTAAATTCTTCAATTTCATCGCTTGCAAAAGTTGCCTCTGGTAAGTCAAGTTCGCCTATTGGAAAAATTTCCTTGGGGCTGATATGGAAATATTCGCAATCCGAAATTATCTCACTAAATACTTCCTCATCCAAACACTTAAATGTTTTTTCAGTTACACTTAAATCCCTTTCCAAAGCTAAAATCAAACATCTCATATCATCGGGCTTGAATATTTTCCCGAGAAGTGTTCTAAAATGTTTATCGACAAATTGCTTCTCAGTCAAGCCATTACTAGGCCATACTGCCCAAAATACGTATTTCTCGTTCAGCAATCCCAAGAAATTCTCACGGAACTTTTTGCGGGCATCTCGCTTAAACTCTTCGCGCAAAGAAGAGCGTTTTGATGTATAGGCTTTTAGTACATACAAGAAATTAACGTTATAGACTTGCAGCAAAAGCGTATCGCGGTCAAAAAGACGGTTTTCAAAGTGACGGTTGCGCAGGTTCCAAAGAGATTGTCTATCGTTAGAACCGATTGGATTGCCGGCGTCATCTATGAGTTGATAGTTCCTCGAATCTTCCTCATTCTTTATCAACTCTTCTGTCGGGTCACTTCTAAAATAGGGATCGCGGAACTGCGACGAATCTTTATCGATACCATTTTTAGCTTCCGGTAGATATCCGCGAATAAAAAAGTTTGGCGTTACGGAGTAACCTTCGGTTAGCTCGTCGCGATAACGCAAGCCTTCGAAGGGGGTCCCATTGTCCAATAGCTCGCCAATGTTATACTGAATGATGTTTTTCGCATAGGTAAACTGTTTATATATGGAAGATCCCTCAATCTTTTGACCCTCACTATAATATTTACTGTCGCCAATAAACCAAATTTTCTGATTTTCATCAGCAAAAATGAGTTGACGATCTTTGTATAAATGGTCAATAATCTTACCGTCTTTCTGCTCTTTCAAATATTTCATGCTATTAGGCAAATTATCCCCAATTAGACGATCAATCATTGCTTCAAATACGTTGTTGTACTTGCTTGTGAGCAAGTATTCACTACTGTAATCGTTTGCGCTGAATGTTCCACCCCACTCAAAGAACACCTTCACGATATTGTAGAGCTTCAGTAACTTGTCAGCGAAATACTTGTGCTTTATGCGGCGCAATTCCACGAGGCCGCGGTGCCCCAGCAGGCGGCGAAATTCGTTCACGCGCATTGGAACATAGAATTCCGAATGTGGCATCTTGAAACCAAAAGTTTCCTCAATATAGTGCATCGCCGAAAAATAAAGCACCAGCAGGCGATCATCCAGGTCGAAAACCTTCTTCTTGTTTTCCAACTCCATATAAATTAGCTCATTACCCTGCATAAATGGTTGCGTATGCGTAACCATGCGACGCCAATCAATACGGTTATTGCCGCTGTGCTTATTCTTTGCCGTAAACACAAACAGATTCTTGTTTTCGGCATAGAACAGTTTCATCGTATTCATTACGTCTATGAGAGTTGGGGCAGACGCATCGCTATCGAAACGGCGGGCATTCGGAGAATCTATGTTCCTGTCACTCGGATGCAATTTTTGATATTGCGCAATCGAGGAGCAAACCCACATCGAAAGATTCGCAAGGAAGTTCTTGGGCGCGTTTTCAAGAGTGAAATTCTCGCAATCTTTTACATCCTTGCCAAAAGCCTTGCCACCCTCTTCCAAAAACACCTTGGGCAACACGAAAATAATTTTATTCTTCGAGTCCTTTGCGGACTTGTTATAAAAATACCCAACGCCATCAAGTGTATATCCGCCGGACTTGCTTTTTATAACAAAACCCTTCGGCAAATCCCAATTGCCACCCTTCTTTTCTAGCGGAAGGATATCTTGCAAAAATTTTTCGCTATAGGCGAACTGTTCAAAAAGGAAAATCATCGTTTTTAATAGAAATGGCTGTTTTTTGCGGTTTTTTAGACATAGATTATCTAACGTGTCTAATTTTTGCGATTTTTTAGACATAGATTGCCTAACGTGTCTAATTTTTGTGATTTTTTAGACATAGACTATCTAGCATACTTTTTCCTTTTCGGGTTATTTATCCTCTACATTTGGCTGATTTATAAACAAGTCTATTAAACGTTGATTGATATAATAATTGCTATTTCCAACTTTTTCTTTATTCAACAACCCCATTTTTACCAACTCATCAAGGTATTTTGCCGCAGTAAGGCGATAGACCTCGAGATCACGGACAATATACTCAATCTTCGTATAAGGGTGTTTGAACAAGTTGTTCAGCAGTTCATGGTTATACTTTGCACCAAAGGCCGACCGAATCTTTTGCTTGTACTCCTGCATCAGTTCTCTAATCTTCCCAACCAGGATTACGTTTTCGTTTGCGGTTTCCTCCACGCCCTTCAAAAGGAAAATAATCCACGACTCCCATTCTTTTTCATTATCGGGAGCCTTTTCCCTAATTTCTTGTATCAGTGAATAATAGCGTGCCTTATTATGGTTGATATAACGACTCAAATAAAGAATGGGAAGGTCCAAAAGGCCGTTCGTAACTAAGTACAGGATATTTATTATTCTGCCTGTTCTACCATTGCCATCATAGAATGGGTGGACGCTTTCAAACTGGTGGTGAATAATTGGCAATTTGATCAACGGGTCAAGATCAGAAACTTCAGGGTCGTTAATGAACTTTTCCAAATTGGACATCAATCGTTCAATTTCATCTTTTGACTGAGGCGGAGTATAGATTGTTTCGCCTTGCCCATTTTTCAATGCTGTACCAGGGACGGACCGAAAGCCCGCCTTATTTTGTTCTAGCACTTGCTGAATTTGCTTGATTACGGCATTCGTAAGCAAATGGTTCGACCTGATGAGGCTAAACCCTTTATGCATCGCTTCGCGATAACGCAACACCTCTTTTTGTGCGGGCTTGAAAAGGGTTTCTTGGATACCCAAATCCGCCTGATAAACTTCATCTTGCGTAGTTACGATATTCTCTACTTCGGAACTATCTTTAGCCTCTTGCAAGACCAAAGTGCTCAGCAGAATGTTCTCGTTAGGAATTGTTTGCGCGACTCCCTTTAATTCGGCCAACGCTCTTGACGCTGCAGAAAGTTGCTTGTATATCGCAACGGATTCAAACTTAAAAGGTAAAGGCAAGGATGGAATCTTATAATCTGACATCGCCTACTCCTTCTTTAACAACTCGTCCATAAACAGCTTTAAAAGGTCCTTTTTCTTGTAAAGGTCCTGGAAAGTGAAAAACTCTTCCTTGCCGTCATTTTTCACGCGGAAGAATGAGCCGTTCTTGTGTTCGTCCTTGCAGACCTCGTTCCAAAGGTAGAACATCACCTTGCCGAGGAACCGTTCCTTAGAAATGACGTTGCCGCTATCGGGCTTGATGAAGAATTCGCCGAGTTGCTTGTCTTCGGATTCGGTGAGGTCTAGAATCTTATCATTGACGGCTTCGACAAAATTTTGCCAAGAATACTTAGAACCGTCGATGTCGATTTGATAATAGGCGGCATCCTTGCCATCAAAACTAATCGGCACATACTCCCAGTCAAAGCGGCGTTTGAAAGCACTATCCATAGGGACCAGCGACTGATCGCTGGTGTTCATAGTGGCGAGAATATTCAAGTTTGGTGGGAGTCTGAGCTTGCCTTCGCCGACTTCGTCTTTGTATTGATTCCAGACAGATTTTAATCCGGCATCCTTATTCTTGAGCCAATCGGCGAAATCGTAATCTGCATCAATGGAATATTGCGAGAAGCCTTTATCGGAGCCATCGCTAACGCGGTCAAGCAACTGGAAAATATCGCCGAAAATTTGGGCACAGTTTCCGCGGTTGATTTCTTCTATAACAAGATAGACCTGGTTCTCAACTGTTGACACACTACCCGCATCGAAATACTGTTTCCAAGCCGCAGCGTAAGCCTTTGCGAAAACCTGTGGAACAAAGGAATAAGTGATGCTGTTAGATTCTTTCTTGGGCTTGTAAGCACCTACGAACTGCGCGTAATCGTAATCCGGGAAGAACGTGGTGCGGAACTTACGAGATTCATCAACATCTTTTAAGCCATAGCCTTTTTCGGGGTCATCTATCTTGAAAGACTTGCCTGTACCAGGAGCACCGAAGAAGATTTTTTGGTGAGGTAAGACCTTTTCTTCTAAAACAGGCTTTTGTTTTATTTCGTGTTCTTTAGAATCAGGACTTTTTTGTGGCAGAACTTCATTATTGTCTTCAAATTTGCCTTGAGCAAAAATAAATTCGTCATCACTTTTATATATGGAAAATGTTGAGCCATCTGATTCGTTTTTACAACATTCTTTTAAAAAGTAGTTTAGATTTGGCAAGGTCAACTGGAAATCGCTAGAAGCATTCCATTGCGAGCTCAGATAGTATTCTTGACCGTTTATAATAAACGGTGTTTCAAACCAACGAGGAGTTCTTCGTGCATTTCTTTCCAGCATCGATTCTTTTGATGCTTTTAAAAAGAGCCCCGTTAGTTTATGGCCGCTTCCATCATCTAATCTTACTAGTCTTTCATTTTCCTTACCTGAATTTGGTGCTGTTTCCGAAGCATAACGGAATAAAGAGACAACTAAACCTTTTTCTTGTAAGTAAGAGAACGCCTCAAAAATAAGAGGGGCGAGATTCTTTCGTGAATAGATTGTAGTATTATTCATATTTCTCTTTACCCCCTAAACACGCTCTTCCTGTGATATTCCAAGTACGCCATTCTTGCTTCATCTATAGGAAGAAGCTGAATATACGAATCATTCTTTAATCCTATACGTTGAGTGTTTTTAGGCGTTAACCATTGAGAAATCAATACATGCTTATCATCTGTAAATGTAATGAAGCCTTGATCGAACAATCTGTCAAAAAGTGGTGACAGAATAAATCCATTTTTAGGGTCGATTTTTTCTTTCTCGTCGCAAACTGCCCATGGTTTTATATGACTTGCGACAAGCAGACGCTCATCATTGATCATTGTAATTGGACAAAATGGACATTCTTCAAGCAATGCATTACGGTATTTTTCTTGGCCAATGCGTCCGTTATCTTTATTTTGTTTCTTTCCGCCAGCATCGTATTTTACAGTTTTTTCCTTAACATAATCGGCGTTTCTCCCATAGTTGAAAACAAGGGGGCCATTTTTCTTTGTTTCAATCGCTTCAAAATCAACAAATAATTTTAGGTAATAGCAAAATGTGCCATCAGTTGCTTCGACTCTCATTGCGGATATATAACTAACAAGAGGCAATGACAATTCTCTAATTAAGTAATAGCCTTCGTCACTGGAATTAATATATCCACGCGGGCCATCAATCTGCTCTTGATCCTGAACGTGGAAATAAATTACATCTTCCAATGATTGCACTTTTTTATACCGTTCTAGCCACAAATCGGTAAAAAGAGATTTTCCACGATAATCGTATGAAGGATTTAAATACTCAGCCTTAATGGTTTCCATGTACGAAAGCAAATCTTGCTTTAAAAGAAAACATTTAGCAAAAAAACCAGCCTCACCAAAAAAGTTTCTCATGGAAAGCTTAGAACCAAAATACAGCTTAGCCTCGCCATTCCCGGTTCCAATTTTATTTTTCGTCAGGACAAAACAATCTGGAATCGTGATTACGCTGTCATAGACATCTGCAAAAGTGTATTGTCCTGCGATTTTCATATTACACTCCGTATTTTGTAATATCCATCTGTTTTAATAAGGCAATTAAAACATCAACAACGATACTATTACCGGCCTGCTGATATGTTGCCGTATCAGAAACAACTATTTTGAAGGAGTCCTTGAAGCCCATTAGGCGAAGGCATTCACGAGGGGTCAACTTGCGAATACGGCCTTTGTGGGTTACGTAGTTGTCTACGCCTGCACGATGCATCTTGTGCATCGACTGCAGAAGCGGTCTAGCAATGTCCAAATCCGTTTTAGTTGATGTTTTGAAATTCTTAGTACCACCAGCTAAAACATATTTTTTGACTTTGTCAGACAGGTAGTATTTTTCTTCAACATCCTTTACATCAAAAATGAATTCATCAAACGCTTCATCAGAAGGCGTCAATTTAGAATCTGGATGATACACAAAGTCGCCATGCCAGTTGAACTGCTGATTCCTCTTTTGACACAACGCCACATCACCGTTTATTTGCGTATAGCACTTTTCACGATTCTTTTGGCTGGTGACGAATTTAATGCCTTTTTCCTTCAAAAAATATTTCGTATCAATGTAGTCTTCGAGGAAGTCGTACATTTTGTATTCAAGAGGAATCGGAGCAGGGAATTCAAATTTTGTCTTTTTATTCTTAAAGCCAAGGCAATACACGCGTTCTCGATGCTGAGGAATGCCATAATCCTTACTGTTTAGAACTCTAAAATAAACAGTGTAGCCTAACTCTTCAAAAATATCATGCATAACATGCCAGGTACGGCCTTTATCATGGCTAAGCAAGCCCTTAACATTTTCAAACAAGAAAACCTTAGGAGATGTTTCTTTTACGACTCTTGCAAATTCATAAAAAAGTGTCCCACGAGCATCTTCAAAACCAAGGCGTTTACCCACCATAGAAAAAGCTTGGCACGGAGCTCCACCAATAATGAAATCTACTTTTCCGGCGTAGGGTTTAGCATCAAAATCTCTGATGTCCGTAAACCAATCTTTTTCTTTAATATCATAATTTGCAAAGTAGCTTTTCTTGCAATTAGGCTCAATATCGCCAGCAAAGGCTATCTTATGCTTTAGCCCCAGGCGCTGAAAAGCATGTTCAATGGCCCCAATGCCACTAAACATAGTTCCGATACGAATGGTCTTTTTTGGCTTTGAAAACTCCAAATCTTTCCAATTCGTACCAGCTGAAATAGGGGTCTGCTGAACATCTCCATATTCTAATGCTTCAACACGTTTCTTAACGATCTTCTTTACTCGAGAGATCTTCTTGTTAGTTTCTTGAATATCTTTTTTTACTGTTGGCATGGAATAATAATATATAAATTTAATGTCATTAAATGTCGCATCAAGAAATTTCTTCTATTTCCGGCTGTCCTTGACGAGCATAATATGAGGAGAATCTTGAAACAATGTCTTTACAGAAAGATGGGGATATTTGTAATAGAGGTGAAGAAAATAGATTTTTTACTTGCCTCGGCTTCACAGAATGAATCCGTCGGAAATTAACAAACCCTCCCGAAAAAAAACCTGTTTTTGGCAAATAATGGTAAAATAACGCATATGTATTTTTTTTCAATTTTTCCTGATTTTCTTCTGCATTTTTTTTACAACGATTGCTAAATACATCTTCAAGATCTTCAATTTCTAGAAGCTGAATTCTCTCTGTTTTTTTATTGGCTAAATCACATGCAGGAGATATCACCAATAGATAGGTATTGGATTTTAAACACTGTACAATGCCCCCTGTCTGAAGTTCTTCTTTATTAGGGGGATATATATATACTTCTTCAGGATAATACTTTTCTTCATCTTCGTCCAAAATTTGTTGTATATGGTTTAGTGTATAGCGAAGTAAAGCCTTTTCCGTTTTTGAGGGATCACGTTCTGCATAAGTAAACCAATTTCCCTTTTTTATAGATGGCAAAAGATTCGTTTGAAATATATATTTCAAATGCGATTCGAGTAATCCACGATGGCCTAAAATGTTTATGAGTCCGGTTTTGCCAAGACTAATACATTCATCTAATATTTCTTGTACACCTCTTTGATCCTTACAATACCATTGATAGCAATCACAATCAATCTCATCAGGCGTGTTTGTGTATACAAACACCGGTATTCGCAAGCAAGTTTCATTTATCTTTTTTATAAAATCGTTTCCCTTCGTAGGATCCTGTCCAAATCGCATATCAACAATGGCTATGTCAAATTTTTCAGGCTCCGATTCTAATAGTTTTATGCCCTTTTCAACATTGTCTATTGAAATTAATTTGACAATTGACTCATATTCAGGAAGATTTACGTATTCTTCAAAATCTTTTTGTACTTGTGGTGTGTCGTCAATAAGCAAAATATTCATCATCTTTAATCCTTTTTCTGCAAAAGAAAATTTGCGCCATTATCAAAATGTTTTGCCATCAGCCGAAAGCCCATTCGCTCTGCCGCCTCCCCAGCAATTGCTAACCCTAAACCGCTACCATCTGTTTTTGTAGAAAAATACGGTTCAAAAATAACCTGGCTTTCTATATACTCATCATCTATTCCAGGACCATTATCTCGAAAGTCTATCAGTTCTATCTCATTATTTTTAGTCGAAAGATGTATATTTATCGACTTCTGTGTCATTTTTCTGCTATTTAACCAATAGATGCTATTTTCTATAAGATTAGCAAAAACTGCGTATAAATCTTGTTGCCAACATTCTATATACGCTTTTTCATCTCCATTAATATTCACATTTATACTTTGCAATTCTTCGTGGAAAATGTCAAGGACCTCTTTTATTGACGCTATTACATATACTTTTTTCTTTTTTCCTCGTTTTCCCATTGCTAACGGATCAATTTTTTGAAAAAGCTTCACAAGCATTTCAGACTGTAAGGGTATTTGTTGTACTTTTTCGGAAATTTTTTTTAGAAGGTCTGAACGCACATCACTTGTAAGTGATGCTTTCTCATCAAGAACTTTATTAGCACAACCAGAATTTACTAGGTCATCGTAATAACGATTAAATAAAGGTATTTGATTTTTAAAAAAAGCCAAAGGTTTTCTTGCTTCGTGTAAGACTACGTTAACTATTTTCCCAACTGTTGCTTGGCCTTGATAAATGGCGACAGTTTCTTTTATTGATAGAAGCATTTCATTTTTTTCTTTTTCAGCATCATCTATTATGGACAAAATAGAATTTTTTGCAGTTTCAGAAATTTTTTCATGCTTAAAAACAACATCCACATTTTTTCGAAGTGAATCAAAAGACATCATCCTTTCAAGATCGCGCTCAATTTTCGCTTGTTTTCTACCAATGCCATTCATAAACCTGAAGTTATAACGCCTTTCTTCTAACTTTGAGATGACAAATCCTGTTATTTTTTTTAACGCATCATAAGCGTTATTTTCCCTCAAGCCATCTCGGGCACTTTTTTCTATTAATCCCGATCGATCTTCCGTTTCCACGTTAACGATACCAATTACTTGATCAGAACCAATTTTCCGTGTTGGATTTTGAATTCTCTTTCTGTTTAATTCCAACCAGTCAAATTGGGGATCTCCCAAAGGTCTTATTCTAAAACCATTTCTATATACGCCAATACCATTGTTTTTATCCAAGAGTAATCGAGCTTCTTTCTTGCCAAAATACTGTCCGCTAGAATCAACTAACCCACGATTGATCAGCCCATCAATTGACTCTTTGTCTCGATCAAAGACTCTTATGTCAAATGATACTGAACCGCAACCAGTATCGCCAAAATCAACCGCAATTGGTTCTTCAGCAGAATTCCTAATTTTTTGCGTTCTATATTTTAAAAGGCCTATCCCTTTTTCATTTATTTCACCAAAGATTCGATAATCAAACAAATCAAACAAGGGGAAAGGATCCATTTCTTTTTCGAAACAACCGTTATTGTACGAAAAACCCTTAATGGACAAAAATATTTGGAAATTGTCCTTGTCGTTTTTCTTTATTGGAGAAATGATTTTTCTCAATTCCGTTTGCAACCGTGTAAATTCATCATTTCCCCATTGATTTAAATAACTTAAACTTCCTATTATACTGATGCAGGTACCATACTCTCCATGCACTTTGTTTGTTTCTATAGAGATATCTACATCTGATAAATAAATCGCTTTTTCAAATTCCGTCCAATCAATTACAACCTTAGTTCTTTCATCATTTGACACAGATGTCGTCTCTAAGGTCATCATTTCGCCTAAAATAGATGCTGAATATCGCCCAATACCCTTGCGTCCCTGAACGAGCCGCCCCAATGAAGTCTCTTTGTTTCTTTTTTTGTTATCTGTAGACGGGACCATCCAATAATTCAAGACAACGTCTCGAGTCATGCCAACACCATTGTCTTTTATAACAATTTCAATAGTATTGTTTTCTTCATTCCTTTTAAAATTTACAAAAACCTTCGTCGCATCAGCATCATATGCGTTTTTTACCAATTCAACAATGGCAGCATAAGGATCTTGTATTAGCTCTCTACCTATTGTAAGAATGTGACGGCCTGCAGGGCGAATTTTGAAGGTCTCACTACTCATCCCATACCTCCATTAGTTTTGCGGCGATTTTTTGCGCCAAAAGAACGGGAACGGCATTGCCGATTTGTTTAAAAGCATCTGTACGACTTGGTTTTCCAGACGTACTTTCAAAATAATAATCATCAGGAAACGTTTGCAAACGAGCAGCTTCTCGCGGAGTAATAGATCGGTTTTGCTCTATATCTGGATGGATATAGTAATGGCCATCCTTTGCAATATGAGCTACTACTGTTTGCGAAGCTCTTTTGTTAGCCGCAACAACCTTAAATCTATCCAAAAAAGTTGTTTGGTTTGCATGAGTTTTCAATTCGGCTGGTAACTGGCTGTAATTCAGGCGTTGACGTTCTTCATTCCATAGCGTCACAACATGTCTGTATATTTCCAAATCTCTTTCGCAATTAGGTCTTGCGCAATGATAAGTGATAGGATATGTTGAATGAATATGAGCGTCATCTAGCCACTGACTATGGCGTTCTCGTGGCGAATAATAACGGAAATTTCCTTCTCCCGCTTGAATCCTCGGCAACCCAGAAAAAACTGCACCTACAGTATAATTTGCAAGAACAACATCCGGAGCTGGATATTCAAATTCCTCATCAGTTCTTTTTCCAATCAGAATTATACGCTTTCTTTTTTGCAGGACGCCATAATCATCTGCAGAAAGAACTTTATATTCCGTTTGATAACCAACCTGTCTGAATTTTTGGCGCATCAATTCAAAATACGAACAACCGTCTTCATCTTTTGCGCTCAACAAACCTAGCACATTTTCAAAAACAAAATACCTCGGCTGATATCTATTCAAAAAACGAGCATAATACTGATATAAATAATTTCGCGCGTCATTTTTCATTCCATTGGGGTCACGAGCTCGACCAACAAGAGAGTAGGCCTGGCATGGTGGTCCGCCAACAATAAGGTCAATATTATCTTCGCCCTTCAACGCATCAATTTTCTTAAAAATTGTCTGCAAGGTATTATCACCAATTTCCTTGCATATTACGGAATCAAGCCGTTCCTTTGGAACATGGGCATAAAGCTCATCACGAGTAATTTTGCCCCTGAGATATTGGGCATACACTTCGCCTTGCCCATTATTTTCCAAATAGTGAAATGCTTCGCGAGTCTTAAGTGTATAACAAGCTGCTTCCCAAAGCTCTACGTGGGCAACAGGCTCAAAACCTTCCCGAACAAAACCTTCGGAAAGACCACCAGCACCAGCGAAGAGGTCTAAAAACTTCATTTTACCTTCACTCCCAAAGATATCAATTTTTCTTTAACCGCATAGCAGTCGTCCATCATTTTTTTGACCGCAATAGGAATAGAATTAGAGGTGGGCAGAGTATATTTCTTTACATAAGAAATCGCTTTAAGAAGGCTCGTTCTTTCAGCATTATTGCCAATTCCATGAGCTTCGGCTAATTGCATAATTGCCGTCCAGTATTGAGGCCCTGGTTTGAAAAAATCCACTAATGCCTTCAAACCATCGTTATCCTTCTTATCCTTGGAGGCGTCAAGTTCTTGCTTTTTCACCATACTCAATGGAATCAGTTCATCCAAAAAGCCCTCTTTTAACGAATATGGTTTTTCCTTAAATTGTTCCCATGTAGAAGCTTTCTTACAATACTCAGAAACAATCATCCCATTGCAATCACAAATGAAGTCGTTCGTGAATTTTGTAGCTCGTTCAACCTCTTTCATAAAGCCGGGACCTATTTTTTGCCATTGCCAAATTTTTTCCCAGTCAATGCTCATGTCTTTTGGAATACAACTGATGATTTTTGCGATGGCATATGGAACAATATCCATTTTAAATCCGCCAGCTTTATACCAAAAGCCCGTCGGTTTCTTTGCACTGTCTTTGTTCTTTTCAAGATATTCATCTACCGTTCTGAAAATTATCGCCGAAGCAATACTTTTATGGAAGAAGAATTCGTTGAAAAGATTTTTATTTTTCCCAAAAAGTTCGCGAATGCTTTGATTAAATTCTTTTATAACAAAATTCTTTCCCTTTGCAACAATATTCGGTTTTTGAGCAACAGTAGTCAAATACATTGCCAGCTGTTCTTTTGTAATAATCTGTTCTTTGGGATATTTAGCCAAAAATCTTTTTAAGTTTTCACCATGTAGCTTAAGCTGTTCCTGCTTATATTTTTTACGAGCTCGTTCGTAATACCATGCCGTCGGAATAGGATACCTTTTTGGTGGAGCAAGATACGTTTTTGACATTCTCTCCATTTTTATATGGAAGGGATCATTGGAGAAAAGGTCGGCGGCAGTCACCTTGTTTTGGCTATTAGCATATTTTGCAATATCTTGAACCATTTTGTCATAAAAGCTAATGCCATCTTCATTTTCGGTCTCCCGATTTTCAACAACCGTAAGCTTCATTGGAACAAAGATTCCTTCTAACGATGGATTCGCATTGCCTTTCTTTAAAACAGCCTCTGCTAATGAAGCTGTTGTTTGACCACCATTGATGATTTGCAAATCATCAATTTCTGTAATATACAACTGAGTATCTTGTTTAGTAAATTCAATGTTTGCGGCTGTTGCCGCAATTCCGTTATTGTAGGTAAAGAAATTTTGCGGTTCGTTATTTATCGTTCTTCTTATTCCACTGTTTACGCTTTTGGCACCACCTGTACCTAAAAATGCACGAACATTGCCTTCAAGAACTTTGCTGCCATAGTCAATATAAATGTCTGCCAACAGTTTTCCCGGAATAATTGCTATATACGCCTGATACCCTAAATCATTGCCCAAGTTTCCCTTTATGCAAGGAATTCCTTCCACATTATAGTCTTTCTCGAAGTCTATATGGACCGTTTCCGTCAAATTATTTTTCTCTTGGTCATAAATGCGTTCAATATGCCACAAATCTATCTCTAAGGGCATATCATTAAAATTATCTTTCTTTATTTTCTTTGTGCTTTTAGTCTTTTTTCTGCCATTCACCTTAGGCGCTTTCATCAAATCTTGATTCATCAACTTTGTGTCTAATTCTTTGTTTGTCAGAATCAAAAATTTTATTTTAAGAATTTTTTCAGGGTCATCATTATTTGGATTGTTTATTTTGCCTCTAATGAAAGATGCAACATCAAGCATTTCATCTGAGTCATCAAAATAGTCGTTAATTTTTCCATTGCATGTTTCATCTAGAAAATAAAACATTCTCCAATACAGTTCATCAACTCTAGTTGATGTGAGTTTTGTAGTCTCAATAGAATCTTCAAAATCACTAATGAACAATATCAACGTGTGATCAGCGTCATCTATACTATAGCCATCTATACGCATTTTCCTGTTATTAGAACAGGTTTTATCACCACAATTTACTCTTTGTGGAGACTGCAGATCATCATAATCAGTCAGCAAGTCTAATATATGATTGATGAACTCATCTTCCGTGTCTGTTCCATTAATGGCGGAATCATCGCGCAGCCTTTGAAGAAATTCTTTCTTGTAATCTTGGATGTCATTCATAAGGAATATTCCATTCAGATGATTTCTTTATTTTTTATTGCAATAAGCGATATTTCGTATTTAGCAGACACTATTCCAGAAGGTACGTTCGACGGGATTAATCGAGGAAAAAGATCGTCAACATTAAAGCGGCGTATATTTTTTAATGCAAACATAAAGCTATCATAGGCCATATTGTATACATATCCGCTACTTTCTATTTTAGACAAAAACAATTCTTTAGCATCTTGTGCTTTAATAGATTCGCATACATCCCAAATGAGCTGATTCAGCGTTATGCCCGTATAGGAAGGGCTCATTTTTTCGAGCAAAGCAATCGCTAGTTCGCCAGGGATATTTGAGTCTAGTTGTTCCAACGACGAGATTGAAACTGTATCTTTGTTAAAAGATATTGCCTTTGCTTCATACCATTTATCTTCATAGGAAAAATCTTTACGGGTACAATCCTGACCACTCCAACCATCTATTGCTTTTTCTATACCATATTTTTCAAAAAGAAAGTTCTTCAAAAGAAGCAATTCTCCTATGAGTCCCATTATTTTTTCTTCAGAAAGGATCTCGTTTCTCGGAGAAAAGAACATCTTCTTCCAAAGAGAAAAACGGTCAATAACGGCGTTGTAGCCTAATGAGGCCGATTCCAAACCGCGCGTCTTTTCCACCATGTCTTCGCAAAATTTGAAAAACAAGTCATTTAGTTCTTTATCGCACAAAGAGAATCGAATTGTACAATATTTATCATTCTTATATTGATAGACTTCTATATATTTCGTCCCCTGTACGCGTCGTGCAGTAAAATTCGACCTGTATTCGATAGACATTCGGCCTATTTCATCAATTCCAATATGCCAATCCAAGATATGGTCGGCATCAACTCGCGAAAAGAACGAAGGCCTGTTAAACTCTGAAAATCTTGATTTGTAATCCATTTTAAACCTCCTCAAGTTCCTCATCAAAGTGTCTATCATAATAGTTGTAGGATTTATTCGCCTTGTATTTCGTAAAGCTCATTGAAGACCATTCTTCATTTCTTGGGAAGCCAATCATAAACGCAGAAAAAGGACATGAATGCATATCTTTTTTCAACTTAGAGAAATTCACATTATCTTTCTGTCCATCTTCCAAATTCAAATCCATCAAATAAATCATGAGTAATGGCTTGCGGTCTTTTACATACTCAAACCAAGCATCGGTTGGCAATGTCTTCATCTTTTTTTCAGGATCATGTTCTTTGCGGAACATTTCTTCTGCTTCCTTAATAATATCCTTTGCAGCCCTTCCGTTATAATCAACAATTCCAACTTTGCCGTCACCTGGACCACACAATTTGCCTCTAGAACCAATATTAATTTTATTCCGTTCGGAATCGAATTTGCACTTGTTTCTTATCACTCTGTGTATTTCAATTCCGTCTATATTCACTACAGGAGATTCGTCTGAACCATCCATAAACGCCACATCAAAAAAGTTTATGGCGGAATCCGAGCATTCTTTGATAAAGCTTGCAATTTGCTTTGGTGCAAAATCCAGGCAATAAGGAGAAATAGAAATCGTTCTCATCAATTCCTTCACCAAATCCTTAGGTACATTTTGGAGCATGTAGCGTCCCTTATAATTATCGCTCTCTTTACGTTCTAAATGCAAACCAAGATTTTTACATTGTTTCACAAGATTCAATACAGCGTCATAATTATCTTTTTGCTTGTTTGCGTCGGCTTCAAGGTATTGTGATTCAACACTGCCTCCAAAAAGACCGTTAGTATTATAAACATCCGTCGTATTCCTCATCTTATTATATGAGGTAATTTGGAGTTCGTTAGAATTATTTCTAACACGAATACCAAAATCTTTTGGTTTTAGGTTATTGTCTCGCATAACCTCCATATCTAACTTTAGCCGTTCTGTTGCATCCGCAATTTCTGCATACCAATCCGCAGAACTTTCTGCTGTCCAGATTCTAAATAAATCTTCATAGTTTTTGCGGTATCCGAACCATCGACCCATTTGCATCAAAACATCATATGTACTGGTATTTCTATAGAAATAGCTAGTAATGAGCCCTTCTAACGTCAATCCTCGAGAAAGAGCCAAGCCTCCAATTGCAATCACACGCAAAGATTCATTTTTAGGGTATATCAGTTTTTCGGAGCTCTTAGAACTGTTCACCACCCTTATCTTTATATTTTCTATAGATTCAAACATTTTCTTGGAAACGTCTTTCCAAGAAAATTCTACAGAAGAATAAATTGATTCAAAAATGCCTCGAATTCTCTTTATAACAGGGTCCTTTAAACTCCCTGCATTAAATTTGATCGCACGATATGCATTTGCGTGAATTTCTTCAACCTGTTCCTTAATATACTTTTGCACATCAACAAAACGAGAAATGTTAACAAGCATCGATCGATGTTCAATAACATCTCCGCGTAAATCTCGCAATACATTGGCTATATAAAATGCGTATATTGAATCCGTAAGGCTCTCAGGAAGTTCCCCACGCCAGTCTTTCTTGTGTTTAAAGTAAAATTGTTTTCCATCTTCAATTTCACAGCCGGCATCATTTATAAAAACAAGCTGATTATGGAACATTCCATCATTTGAGAAGATTTTTGTCGGCCCGACATAATTATTTGGAGTTGGCAAAGCTACAATGAAATCTTCTGGGAATAAATCTTGCGTTTCCATTTTTTCCGTGGATTCAGGGTCAATGAAAACATTCGCAAAGGGTGTCGCCGTAAACCCAACATAATTTGATTTTGTAAATACATTTGCCAATTCTCTTATCAGCTTATTTATTGTCGTTGGGTCTTCTTTATTTTTGCTTGTGTTAATTGATGCGTTATCCGCTTCGTCATCAATCATAAGCATTGGTTCATCGATTTTTCCTGTTCTAGGATCTGCATTCAATTTAATGAGCCACTCAGTCAGATTCCGTAACGTCGTCGGATTTTTCTTTATTACAAAAACTACAGCCTGATTATTATTAGCCAAGCTGTCCGCTATCGTATTCACGCCACCCGTAAAATCACGCAAACGCGAAGTTAGAGCTTTTGCAAATAGAGGCTGTCCATCTAGACCTACGCCAACACGGACATCGTCCTTACTAGACATATCTATTCCGATAAAGCCTTCTTCAACACGTTCCTGTGTTTGACGGCGTAAGGATTCTATAGTTCCTGTGAGCAGAATAAATACTTTATAGCCGGCATCGGCAGCCTTGCACATCAGCCCAATATAAGTAGATGTTTTTCCCGACTGGACATCACCAATAATCAGGCCTCGTTTCAAGAAGTTGCTTTCAGATTTCGGATTGCCAACGCAATTCATTAACTTTTCATCAAGAGTCTCGTCACCCAAAGTATTCACAACATTGGGACTAAAATGTTTTATGTCTATCAAATAATCTTTATATCTATTCCAAAATTTTGGCTCGATGCTTGATTTTATTTCATCGTACCATTTTTCCTGTTCATAATCATTCAAAATACTTTGGCCAGGAGAGCACTTAACTTGATATTGATATTGCAAATCTCTTTTTACGGTCTCAAATTCTTCGGAATTGAGGCTGACTTTTGTAAATAAAGCGGATTGATTAATAACTTCGCTTATTTTTTCCTCAGTCAAATCACCTTCCGTTTGGCTCATTTCTATAAAGGATTTTGCAACACGAAGAATGTTGTTGACTTTCTTAAAATCAATCGGCATTAACACATCTCCAAAATTTTTTGTTTAAGCTCAGGATGCTTACAAAAGGGTTCCGACTTAAAAATATTTTCTATGGCTTGTTCTTTTGATAACGAGACGTTTAATTTCATGACTACAGACAACATCATTCTTGCATTGTTAACAATCTCAGCAATTCTTTCGTCGTTATCAGTTTCATCAATGACATTTTTGGATTTGTCAAGATAAATTTGGTGAAACGGAATATTCCTCTCAATTTCTGCAAGGACAATATCAAGATAGAACTTCGCATCTTCATTAAGATGACTTTCTAATAACTTAAAAATCTTTGACTCTCGATTAATCGAATATGTAAATTGACCCCGATTTTCTGTTCGATTCCAAATATATTCCAAATTTTCGTCAACTTTTGCAATGCGCCCACGATATTGCTGTTTCTTTATAGAAGCGTCCATCGCTTCATCTACAGCTCTAGTTAGCCGCTGGCGAATACTCGCAGGGATTTTTGCATTTTGCTTTTTTATGTCTATTCCCCAAACATCATCTAATGTATTTGGAATATCAACTTTAATGCGAGCATATTTTGTCAGTTCATCGCGATGACGATTAAACCAAGTTCCCCAAATTATCAATCTTTCATTTCTATATATGTAGAAGCCCTGTTTCGTTCTATAATTTTCAACTCCTCCAGATTTTCTTTCATCATCTTTCGACAAATCTTTTTGGAAAGGCAATATATACGGTTGAATTGAGATCATTCGCTCAATCCCCTCACTATCTTTTACGGGGATAGATATACTCTTTTTTATCGAAGTTTTAGGATGATTTTCCAAAAACGGGTCCAATGGTTCTAATTGAAAGTTGTTTATCTTTATTGAAAGACGGTCTTTTTTGTCTTTAGACAAATAGCGATGGAATATAAGAGAAAGATAGTCAGCAACATCATTTTGTTGACGAACAATCTCGCTGTATTCTTCACCAGCCTCTTTTCTTATAAAATCAAAATCTTGCCAAACTACAACTGTTCCAGTTTTTATTTGATTTAAATAATCAATGAATGGAATTTTAGCGATATCATTTTCTGAACAATCAATCATCAACCATTCATGTTTTTCATCAATGACATCTAAATCCCAAACATAGGCAGAAATATTCCCATTTTTTTTACTTGCCACACTCAATCGGCGACATTGTGAATGAGACGCCGATTTCAAGCCCATACCAAAGCGTCCCAAATCATCTTCAGACCGTTGCTTTCCCTTTAATGTGCTGCCATACTTCATCGCATCAAAAAGCTCTTCCTTGGTCATGCCATTTCCATTATCGCAGATGGCGATGCACACTTCATCCGGAGAAACTGGAAATTTAATTTCTATCTCTGTCGCTTTAGCTGTAATACTGTTATCCACAATATCTGCAATTGCAGATTCTAAAGAATATCCCATACAACGCATGGAGTTGGACAACTCTTGCGCTGAAGGTTCATTCTTCGTCAGATTTAGCTTATCAGTCATAACATTCTAAAATTACTCTTTTATTCATTCTAAAGATACATATTCTTTACTGTTTTCCTCATATTTTAACAATTTCAGCAGTTATCATATTACCCCTATTTATTACCTTTGATAAATTAAATACCAAAAAATCATTAAAAACCTTTACTTTTATATGTTGTTTGTATTATACCTTATAGTTGTATCAACTATGAAGCTTATATGGCTATGTCCATTTTGCAAATTCATGTTGACGAAACCCACAAAAGAATTACTCCGCTAAATATTTCTTTTTGCATAAAATATCTCTTTGTGCAAATTGTCGCAATATAGTTGCGAAAATTGCCCCGTTTATTCAAACTTTTTTCCAAAAAAAAACAACCATAACGTTTGGCTTTAAAATTTCTTTTTTTTGCGATTATAACTCAAGAATTTCTTTTGTAGAAAGTCCAGAACATTGAGCAATCATACTACTATCCCTATACCATCATCGTTCTTTAAAAATTTGGGAATTTCTACAAATGTAATGGTTTGTTTTTCACAAAAACAACCTAGAGAATTTCCCTATTTAGATTTTGCTATTTTCTGTTTGATTATGAAAAGGATTGAAGTAGTTGCAGGCATTATCAAAAGTGGCGAAAAGATTTTTGCGACAGAGCGCGGTTATGGCGAATTCAAAGGGTTCTGGGAATTTCCTGGCGGTAAAATAGAAGCTAACGAAACTCGCGAACAAGCACTTGTCCGCGAATTAAAAGAAGAACTTGCTGTTGAAATAAAAGTTGAAAATTTTCTCTGCACCATAAACTACGATTACCCCTCTTTTCATTTAACAATGCATTGCTTTTATTGCTCTATTATCAAAGGCGAATTAACTTTATTAGAACACCAATCAGCTAAATGGTTAAAAACAAACGAATTAGATTCTGTTAAATGGTTACCTGCCGATATTGAAGTGATTGAATTTTTAAAAGCACATTAACTTTTACTAGAATTTTCCAAAGCTAAAGCCTGCATAAAATCCAGGCCACCACCTTGCTTTATATTTTGCGTTACCAAAATCATCGTGGTAATCACCAAATGGTTTAAGAAGCAAATTATCTAAATAACCTAAAGAGGTAAAGTTCAGCGTTGCGCCTACAGAAAGGCCGATTCCTTTACACAATTGATACACATAACCTAAGCGACCACGATGGTGAAACCCTGCTTCTGAAGTGTTGTGTTCACTATATTTTCTGTTTACTTGTAAGAATGTGTATTCTAATTCAAAGTGGCTTCCGTATTTTCCAAATTGCGTTCCAAGGCCAATTCCGTCTTCATTGTATTTTTCAAAATCTTTAAAGCCAGAACCTTTTTCAAAAAAGCCCGCATACTCAATGTTTGTGTATAAATAAGCCGTTCCTAAATGAAGCGACGCTCCCAAAGCCCCCATTTCATTTACATAAGGGTTTATATTCCATACGCCGTTTCCAACAATATTTATTAAGCCTATTGGTGTTTTTTCACAAGTCCCACAAATATTAAGAACGCCCCACTGCCTACCTTGTGTTTTGCCGGCTACATTCATTACACCAACTTGAAAACTTTTTTCTTTGCCGGCTATATTTAGCACACCCACTTGAGCTCCGTTTTCTTTTGCTCCAATATTTAATGGTGCAAGTTGTAAAGCACTATTTTCACCTGAAATATTTATGCCTCCCGAAGCCTGAACATTACTTTTTTTTGCAATATTCATGCCTGCTACAATTTGCACATTTGTTGTATGAGCTATGTTCAAACCAGCAGCAATCTGAGCTCCAGAAAGCGTATCATCGATAACATTCATCGCAGCACTTATTTGAGTTCCAGAAGATTTGTCTTTTGCAATATTTGCAACAGAACTGAGTTGCAAGCCATCAAAGCTTTTCGCATAATTCACTACTGGCGCTAATTGGGCTCCTTCAAAATGATTTAAGCCAAAATTAACTACTGACGAAAGTTGTAAACCATGCATTTCTTTGTGAGCAATATTTGCAAAAATACTGAGTTGAGTCCCTATCATATAATCACTCGCATTAGCCACAAAAAATCCGAATTGAAAACCTTTTCTCGGGTTTTCTTCAAAATCCAAAAAATTAAAAGTGAATTGGAATTTGCCATTTTCCTCTAAAGAATCTATTGAACTCAAAACAGAATCTCTGCTTGAATTAAGGTTGCCTCGAAACGTTGCTTGTTCAGAAGAAACGTCTTTAAAATTTTCTGCAACTATTTTTTTGTGCTTACCATTTTCTAGCAAAACAGAAGTGCTTTTATAAACTGAATTTTGTTGTACACTAACTGTGTAGTGCCCAGATGGTAAGCCTAAACTTATTAGTTGCCCTTGCTTTTTATGAAGTTCTGCCACCAATTCGGCATTTGTATCGCGAATATATAATCGTCCAGAAATATTTTCCGCCAAATCAAGTCTTGCACTTGTTGTGCGTAAATCCGTCATGACCACATCACCTGTTCCAACAAGGTTCATATCGCGACTTGGGTGTTGAGTGCCGCCGATTGTAGATTCTGTTTTTTGCAAAGTTTCGTTGAATGCAAATTGATAAGCTTCTGACAAAGTCACTCGCCCATCGTTACTTAAATCACCAGCACCACGCAAGCCGCTGACTAAAGAATGAGTAAAAAATGAGCCCTTAATTTTGTCACTTTCTTGGCTGGATTCGTCTTGAGTAGAACTTGTGATAAAAGCATAACCTTTCATGTCACTACTTTTATCAACAATAAATGCGGGTATTGCGCGCCCACCCTTTACTCGCGTTATAGCTCCAGAACCACAAGCGTCTATAACAGCAATTTTTACATCAGCATGAAGTGAATCAATTCTATGGCGCAATTCTTTCCATGTATAAATTTCATTTCCTAATTGAAGACCTTTTTCATTGGCATGCCCACTATAATAAACAAGAACCTCATTACGGCCATTTGTGTTTTTGTTTTGCAATATTTTTTGATCAAGATTTGAAAATTCTTTTTGCAATTTTTCCACAGAAGGTTCACTAACAACTATCACATTTTCTGCTAAAACACCTCCCATTTCTTTTAAAACTTTAGTGAAAGCTTTTGCATCACTTTCTGCATAGCGTAAAACAAGGCGCTCAGAGCCTCCATTATTAGCACTTACTGCCACAACAAATCGATTAATAAGAGAATGTTCCGGCATTGCATTTACATTCGCTGAAAAAGTGAACATAAAAACAGCTAATAATTTCACAGACAAATTCACTTTATTTAAAAACATTATTTTCCTCCCTTCCTGAGAGTAAATTCAACAATATGAAGATTCGTATTTTTCATCAATTCATCAATACTATTTTTTTCAACAGAAAATTCATTTTTTGATGTTACAAAAAAGAATTTTTCAAAATGAGGTGCATTATCTAATTTATAGGCAAAAGGGAGTGAATTCATTTTACCAGGCAATAAAGCGATTGCTTTTTCGGCGTTTCCCATGTGTTGCGTAAGATTTCCGTTTCCATCCATACTAAAAAGAATTCCAAAACATTTTTCAGGTACAGAATAGCGCACTTGTATTTCATCGTCTTCTTTGACTTCATCAAAATTTTCCAACTGAACAATTCCTGCTTCTGTTTTTTTCCAAATTTCTAGGCGAGCATCAAATCCTTTTATGCGATTTTCTGAATTGAGTGCCACTTGCAATTTTCCCATTGCATTTTCATCTACTGACCGTTCTAAAACAAAAGTGATTAGTGAAAAAGAAAGGGCGACTGCTAAAATCAAAATTGCCGCTGTTGCTAGTTTTACAAAATTAAACTCTGTTCGTTTTTTTGTTTCTGGTAATTTCTCTGCCAATTTTGAAAACGGTAATTGGTCTAAAACAGCCTTATTGTTTTCTCGTAATTCTTGTATGCGTCTTTTTAAAAACGTATCTTTCTTTTCAAGAGTTTGAATTTCTTGCATTTCTTTATTTGGCAAATCACCAGTCAGAAAGCGTTCTAATTTCCAATCAGGAATCATTCCTTTACCTCCAGATTTTTTATTTTCGCTTTCAAAGCGCGCAAACGTTTACGCACACCACTTACTGAAAGTGAAACTTCTCTAGCTGTTTCTTCAAGCGTCAAGCCATCTACATAATGCAAAACAGCAATAGTTCGGCTTGATTCAGGTTCTTTTGAAAAAAGACGTGCCAAAATATTTTTAGTTTCATACTCACTTTGTTCGTCTTCTGCACAAGCAATTTTCAAAAGCAATTCCGAAGAATCCTTGTCAAGGCCATGTCGATGCTTGTCCCGAATACGGTTTAAACAAAGTCTTGTTGCTGTATTCCACAAAAGACTGCTTGGCTTTTTTAAATCAAGTGTATTTGCCGAAGAAAAAATCCTGACAAAAACATCTTGCATTAAATCGCTTGCATCAGCATTATCACGAAGGAGTTGCAAACACCGCCTATACACCATAGGCGCATAAGTTTCGTAAATCTTCGCAAATTCTGGCTTTTTCAAGCTCTCAGTCTTTTTCACGCTTATTAAACACCTAAAGAGGTAAAAAGTGTCACTTAAAAAAAATAATTTTTTACTCCCCTTATTTTTTTGCAATCAATAAAAGCATTCCGTTTTATAGAATGCTGATTTTTTTGTTAAAAAAAATTAATGGAATGTTGAAGAGAACATTATATTTATGGCGTATTCAGACATGTCTCCGAATCCATTAACTTCATCTGCTTTACCATAAGTAAATGCCGCGGAAACTCCTAATCCCCATTCTGGACTAACCCACCATTCCTTACCTAAAGCAATTTGAAAGCCAAAACCAGTATCAGACATTTGACTATCATTTATATCAAATTCAGTAATTCCAACACTTCCGCTAAAGAAAATATTAATAGGATTTATGTAATAAGTCACTCCGATTCCCATAAGAAACATAAACAAATCTACTTCTTGGTTAAAAGATTCCCTTTCACCAGAATACTCTATAACCGATTCTATCTCAGAAGAGAGGTTTCCAATACCAGAAATAGTTGCATGCAAAGCAAAAGATGGAAGAATCGTTCCTCCTATTTTTATGTCAAATTCAGAAGAAACTCCTTTAGAATCTATAGAAAAAATAAATGAATTTCCACTTTCGCTAATCTCAGAAGCGCTATACGCAAAATCTTGATAACCATATCCTAAACTCATGTTTAAGAAAAAACCATCATGTGTATGCGGAGCAGAAAAAACTGTTGCGACCATTACCAACAAAACAAGAATTATTTTTTTCATTTATACTTTCCTACTTTATTCATCACGGATTCAAAATTTATAAAAATATTACAACAAAATTAAAAATACCGAACATAAATCACTATAAAAATATAGATTCCTTATAAATTCACTCTCGGGAGTTTTCGCATGGGAAAAAAAATCTTTCACTTTGCTGTTATTTCTTCAGCAATTATTGCTCTTGCTTCTAGCATGAGTTTTGCTCAAACCGCAGAAATCGCCGATTGGGCTGGTTTCCGTAAAGCTGCAACCTCTTTTACTTTTGATGATGGTGCTCCAAGTCATGTAAGTGACGGTGCGCCGACATTTGATAAATATGGTTATAAAGCTACTTTCCATTTGGTCACAAATTGGAACCCTAACTGGAGCGGGTTTCAGACTTTGGCAAATAATGGTCATGAAATTGCAAGCCATAGTTCTTCACACCCCACAACGATGAATGGCGAAGAAGCTTCTTCAAAACAAGCTATTGAAAGACAAATCACACAAAATTACGGCTGCCTTACAGTTGCTTACCCAAACTGTAATGTCCCTAACGAAAGCAGTGTTTTACAAAATTACATTGCTGGCCGTATTTGTAATGGCTCTTGGCAAGGTCTTTCTGACAACATGGGCAAAAATGGCCCTAGCAACTGGGCTAAAGTTCCGGCTATCATGACTGGTGACCAAGGGAGTATTAATTCTACAAATTCCTTTACTGGTGAAATGCAAAAAGTCATCCAAAGTGGTGGCTGGGTAATGTTTTTAACTCACGGGTTCTCCGGCAAAAACAATGGCTCTGCTACTTATTCTCCAACAGATCTTAGTGCCATTGAAGGCGCTCTCCAATGGGCAAAACAAAATGATAAAGACATCTGGGTAGCTCCGTTCCGTAATGTGGCTATGTATATCAAAGAACGTAATGCGTCTAAAATTGAGCCTCAAGATGGCGGAGAAGCCGGCACAATGTCTTTTAAACTTTCTCATAACATAGCAGACAATGTTTCAAAATACGATTACCCACTTTCTATCCGCGTTCAGACAAATTGGACAAATGTCAAAGTTTCTCAAAACAATGCCGATATTGAATCCAAAGTAGAAAATGGTTATGTTTATTTTGACGCTGTTCCAAACGCAGGCACTATCGTTGTAAAAAACGCAGACGCCGCTACTGAACCTCCTGTAGATACACCACCTACCTGTGATGCTCTTACATTAGACTGTTACAGCGCTGAAGAACTTTGCTCTATGGGCGTTGCAGAACATTGTGCAAATCCTATCGCACAAATTCCAAACAATGCTCCTTTAGCCGTTTATAAATCTTCAGACAATTACATTGTCGTTTCTGGTGCTCAAGGTAAAGCAATTGCTGTATTCAACAACCTTGGTCAAATCGTTCGTACAACTCGCGGCCTTGGTTTTGAACAAAAAGTTTATGCTGGCGCAAAAGGGGCTTATATTGTAAAAGTCGGAAACAAAACATTCAATATCCGTCTTTAATTTTTCTCTGTATAAAAAAACTACCTACTTGCCGTAGGTAGTTTTTTTATTTGTTTTTCATTTATTCGTCAGCAGAAAAAGATTTATCTCTACTCAAATTTTTCCCGCGTTTTACAAGAGCTAAAATTAAAACAAGTGCAAAAACGGCAGCCAAAGCTAATGCAACAAAATAAGGTAAACCAAACCCAACAGGAGCACCTTTTAAATTTTCTGGAGACACCCACAAAATATAAGCCAAAACAATAAACGTCATAAAATATGTTGGGAAAAGAGCTATCCAGAAATTTTTCTTTTTACTTATCAAATAAACAGTTGTCACACATAAACTGCAAACCGCCATTACCTGGTTAGACCAACTAAAATAATTCCACAAAATATTAAATCCATTCGGGTTCAAGTTGCTCCAAAGAATCAAAACAAAACACAATGCAAAAATAGGCAAAGTTAAAAGCAAACGATTTTTTGCTTTTGATTGGTCAAAACGGAACAATTCAGAAATAGTCAACCTTAAACTACGTAAAGAAGTATCACCACTTGTGATCGCCAAAACAACAACTCCAATTATAACCATCCAAGAAACAAACTTTAACGGAATAACAGTAGAAACAAGTTCATTCAAAACGCCAACACCAGAGACGCCCGAAAGTAATGCAGGGTTTTGTTGGTAAATAAACATTCCACCAGCAGCCCAAATCATTCCAATCAAACCTTCAAGAATCATCATGCCATAAAAAGTCTGTCGTCCTGTTCTTTCTGTTTTTTCTGTTCTGGCAACAATAGGGCTTTGCGTGCTATGAAAGCCACTGATAATCCCACAAGCAATCGTTACAAATAACATTGGAATTATCGGCTGGCCTTCTGGGTGTTTATGAAATTCAGAAGCCATATTTAAAAGATTAATTTCTTCTAAAAGGAAAAATTTCGGTAGAAGAGCTATAAAAATGGCAACAGAAGCAAATATCAACATCCCGCCAAAAATCGGATAAATTTTCCCAATCACTTTATCAATCGGAAAAAATGTGCTGATAAAGTAATAAAGAAAAATCAGACCAACCATTACCCAGAAAAATGTCTTTGAAGATAAATCGCCCACAACAACAGGCATGTTCAAAAGGCTTGCCGGCGTATTGGTAAATACAGCTCCAACAAATAACAAAGCTATTGCAATAAACAACATAACAATTTTAGAAGGTACATTTCCTAAAAATTTTTCTGCAAGTGCCGGGACATTTTTTCCATTATTTCGCATGCTTATCATTCCAGAAAAATAATCGTGTAAAGCGCCACCTAAAACGTTTCCTATTGGGAGTGCTAAGAAAACAATCGGGCCAAATTTAATCCCTAAAATAACACCAATGACAGGGCCAATACCAGCAATGTTCAACAATTGAATTAACATGTTTTTCCAATGTGGTAAAACAAGCCTGTCAACACCATCTGGATTTTTTATCGCAGGCACTTCTCTGTCATCTGGAGCGAAAACTCGCTCAACAAAACGACCATAAAAGAAATAACCTAAAACTAAAATAAGAATTCCTATGAAAAATGTTATCATGATTTTCTCTGTATTTTAAGTGATTTATTTTTTGTTAAAATGTTTTCGCAAAAGTTTTATTTCTTCTGCATAACCAGGGAGTTCATTTGGTGTTTCTAAATAAAATGGCAAATGTGAAAGTTTTGGATGATTGATTACATTCACCAAAGCAGAAAGGCCAATAAAACCACCTCCAATTACTTCGTGTCTATCTTTATGACTGCCTAATGGATTTTTAGAATCATTTAAATGTATTGCTTTTAAGCGCGAAAGCCCTATCACTTTATCAAATTCTTCAAGAACAGAATCCAAAGCATTTACAATATCATAACCTGCGTCATGAACATGGCACGTATCAAGACAAACACCTAATTTGTCATTCAATTCCACTCGTTTTATAATTTCAGCAAGTTCTTCAAAGTTTCTACCTACTTCAGAACCTTTTCCAGCCATAGTTTCTAAAAGAACTAATGTCTTTTGCTCTTTTGAAAGAATTCCATTCAAAGCGTCAACAATAAAAGTAATGCCTGTTTCTACGCCTTGTTTAACATGGCTTCCTGGGTGAAAATTAAGCATACCTTGTTCAATGTATTCCATCCTTGCAAGGTCTTCAGCAAAAATTCTTTTTGCAAATTCACGAATTCCAGAATCAGCAGAACAAAGATTTAATGTGTAAGGCGCGTGTGCTAAAACTCTTGCAAAATTATTTTCTTTTAAAAGTTTATTCAAAGCTTCTGCATCAGCAATATTCATTGGTTTAACATCACCACCTCTTGGGTTTCGCGTAAAAAACTGAAATGTATTTGCGCCAATGGATAAAGCTTCTTTACCCATAGCTTCATAACCGCGAACAGACGACAAATGGCAACCAATATTAAGCACAATTCCTCACTAAATTTTCTAAAATAAATTAGTAAAAGAAAAAGATTGATAAATTTGACAATATGAAAGACAATTCAAAAATACCGCCTATTCCAAAATCAGAAAAAGGTTTCTGGTGGCTAAGCAATGGCTTTGATGTTTCCGGGCCATTTTTACCAAGTGCTTTAGCTGAACAAATCAGACAAAACAATCTCACCGAAGAAACTCTTGTTTATAGACCTGGTTACCTGACTTGGAAAAAAGCAAAAGACGCCAGAGAACTTGACGCCTTATGGTTTTAAATATTTATTGTTAAATGATTAGAATAATTTCGTAATGTCTTTCCATTGTCCTGCTTCTCCATGCATCAAATAAGCAGAACTACCTTCAATACTTTGAATCATGGCTTTTAGTTTTTCAATGGTAGAAGCTTCATCAAATCCAATTTGATTTTTCACAGAAGCATCAATGACAATTCCAAAATTCACTGGTGTCTGAACACACAAACGCAAAAATTCAACAAAGTTTTCTTGTGAAACAATGGTTCTTGTCGGGGTAACATGTTCTACATTTTCTGGGTCACGAACAGTTACTTGCATTGGAAATAATTTAGGCGCTCCAGCTTGTGCCGCATTCAGATAAAAAGTTTTTCCCACCATCATACTAAGTGTTTCACCCATTTCACGGACTTCAATAATTACATCACTTTGGTCTGAAACGCCTTCAGCAGTAATCTTTGGAGCAGAAGAACACCCTATAAAAGCAAAAACTCCGGCTAAAAACAAAAGACTTAAAACCAACTTTTTCATAGAAACTCCTTCAAAAATTTCAACTATTTAAATTTACTTTTTTTTATCCAAAACAAATAAGGCTTTTTCAATCAATTCCGGCGAGAGATTAAAAATTTCACTCAAAACAGTTCCTTGCTGTTCTCTTTCAATTTTTTCCATCCGAGAACCATCTTTATCGCGAATCATTAAATTGCCTTTTTGAAAATAATACTGAATCCCGCGTTCTCTATCTAAACGATTCAATACGGGGTAAGTCATCATTTCTCGGTCAAAACTTTCTTGCCAATATTTACGGAATTCCGTTTCTGAAACGCCACACATTTCAAATTCGAACCGCAATTTCATGTTCCCTTGTAAAGACCCGGTCCAAAGTTCAAGCAAATCTTTTTGCCGAACAAGGCGTACCGCATTAGGAACTAAAGGGTAAACGGTTACATTTTCCCCAACTAAAAATGCCCTTGGAATTTCAAGCGGATCAAAAATCAAATAACCGGGGTCAAATAAAAACTCTTTACCTTCATAAGGCAAATAAAGCGCACAATGAATATTGCGTTCTTTTCTTTTATGACCCATCCAAAGTTTTGGTGAAAGCCCTAATTCCAAAAGTTCTTGATACACAAACCAAGTCATACTAAAACAAGTGCCGCCACCCATCCAAGCGTCAACGTCATTTTGAAAAGAATCGTCTAATAAAAGAGCCGAAGACGAAGAACCCGTTTCTGCATAACGGATAATTTTTGTCAGATTTTCGTAAGTAACCGTTGAAAAGCGATTACACATTTCAAGGATTTTTTCCCATGTTGTATCCATACTTTAAACATAGCAAATCCAACAAAAGACTCGTTTTATTCTTGAATTTTTGCTATCTTCTAGCACGATGTTAGGTATTGAACAAAAAAAAGGTGATGCAAACATTTTAAGCGGCAAGTTAATTGCTTATGCTAGAATTTTGCCTTCTACAGATGCAGAACCTGCACCTGCGCCATTCCAAAGCATGGTCCGTAACGGGCTTTTAGTTATTGAAGGCGATTTCAGAGATACAAATACAGTGCGCCAACTTCTTCAAAAAGAACTTGGCAATAATTTCGATGAAAAAATTGACAACTTAATTGAACGCATTCAAGAAGAAGGCGGCGATTTACCCGAAGGCTTTGACCCAGAAATGATTCGGGAACGCATCAATGAACTTTCTAATATGGAAGTTATTCCAATACCTGCAAAAATCACGCATAAAGAATCTGAAGAAGAAATTCTTAAAGACGATGGTGATATTTTTTACATCGGAGAATTTCAGGGTGTTGGGCAAGCGCATTTTTGTCTAACCAGTTTGCCAATTTACTACCAAGCCAAATATAAAGAACAAGTTAAAGTAACAGAACAACGCTACTTAGAAGAACTACTTTCACAAATTGAATCTCAAGAAATTCTTGATACCAATTCTTTGAAAGAAAATTCTGACTTGTTCCCAAATGACGCTTCTTTAAATTCTTTTATCGGTAATTTACAAGAGCTATTTGACACAAGAATCATTCCTTTTATACTTTCTCAAGTAACGGAATCTGACTTCCAAAAAGCAATTACTCAATTCAACCATTTTATGCAGCCATATTCTGGCAAAGACGATTTGGAACAAGTTTGCAAAACTCTAGAATTGCTCCGTCAGAACTCAGCGAATACAACTGAACGCAAACGCCTTGAATTACTCTGCAATAAAATCAGCGCTATTTACCACGAAAACTTCAGGAAAGTCCCAGCAATCATTGAAGAATTAAACGCTTTGGCAGAATAATCTTACTTACCAATACAAAAATCTGAAAATATTGATTGTAAAATATCTTCTGAAGAAATTTCGCCTGTAATAGAAAGCAATGCATGGCGAACTGTTTGCATTTCAAACGCAATCAATTCTACCGCCGGGTTATTTCTTAACAATTCAATCGCTCGGTTTACTCCAACCAAAGCGTCTTCCAAACAAAGGCGTTCTCTCTCGCTTGTAATCCAAAAATCTTCTGTTGGCAATTCTTTTTCTGCGTATAATTTTTCATTCAAAAGATTTCTTAATTCATCTAACCCTTCGCGAGTTTTTGAAGAAACACAAAATTCATTTTCTACTTTCAGAATATCAGATTTTGAATAAACTAAAAGTTCATTTTCTTCAGATTTTAACTTTCCTTCTGCAGGGTCAACCAAATGAATTTTTAAATCGGCTTCAGCAAGAATTGCTTTGCTTTTTTCCATTGAAAGAGCGTCTAATTCTGAAACCGGCGCATTTCCAATCCCTGCGGTATCTACCAAGCGAATTTCTCCACTAGGTAGCATTAAACGCACTTCGACAAAATCTCTTGTTGTGCCAGCCACATTGCTAACCAAAAGGCGGTCTTCTGCAAGCAAAGCATTGATTAAACTAGACTTTCCTGCATTAGGTGCACCATAAACAACAGCCATTGGCAAGCGATTGACAGTAGTAGCATTTTTAAATCGAGTCAATAACGAATCAATAGTTTTTTGTATTTCAAGCAAACGATTTTCCCAACCATCAAAATCAGGGTCTGCTTCTTCTTCTGCAAAATCCACATCAAGTTCAAGCAATGCCGAAAAAGACAAAACCGATTTTGCAAGTTCTTTTACTTGTTTTGAAAAACGTCCAGAAAGGAGCCGCCTTGCATTTTCAAGTGCTGCAGTAGATGTACTATGAATCACATCACCAACAGAAGCTGCTTGCACTAAGTCCAATTTTCCATTTAAAAAAGCACGCTTAGTAAATTCACCAGGTTCTGCTAAACGCACTTCAGAAAAAGTAAGAATCGCTTGCAGAATTTCTCTTACTATTAAAGGGTTTCCATGCGGGAAAATTTCTATTGAATCTTCACCTGTATAAGACGCAGGGCCACAATAAAATATGTACAAAAGAGAATCTATTTGCTTTTTAGTTTCAGGGTGTTTTAAAACGCCATAACACGCTTTTCTCGGTTCTACATTTTCACAGCCAAACAAAGATTTTACAATTTCTTTTGACTTTGGCCCACTCACACGTAAAGCGGCTACAGCAGAAACTCCCGCCGGAGTCATCGGAGCTACAATAGTAACTGATTTTTCTTGTTCCTGAAACATACACCAAATATACTTACATTTTCTATTTCCATTTTAAATCTATATTGTAAGAAACTTTTTCTAGAAGGCTTTTATGTTTACTTTGATTTCTTCTCCACTTGGTTCTGTTGAACGTTTAATCATTCAAAAACAAAATGGCGCCGAACTTGAAATTTTAACTGGCTGGGGAGCCGGTTTAAACGCTTGGAGAATTCCTACAGAAAAGTCAACCCTTAATTTACTTTATGGCTATCAAACCGAAGAATCTTTCTGGAAAATTCAAAACGATACAAGTGCCGGCGTTCGCCTTGCACCTTGGGCTGGTCGCACAAACAACGCCATTTGGAACTGGAAAGGCGAAACTTTCAAACTCGACAACAATGTCTCTTGGGCAAAACACGCTTTACACGGATTAGTCCATCAAAAAAAATGGCTTTTAAAATCTTTTACAAGTGACACCGAAAAAGCGATTCTCACTCTCGCTTACGATTGGACAGGCAATCACGACGGTTTCCCGTTTCCATTTCATGCTGAAACCATTTTCACTTTTACAGGGCATTCTTTTAGCGTAAAAACAAAAACAACGAATTGCGGCTCAAAAGAAATGCCTTATTCCGAAGGCTTTCACCCTTACTTCTCTCTCGGCGAAAAAATTGACAACTTAACTTTAAAAATCCCAACTTCTGAAAAAGTTCTTGTAGATTCTACAGACATTCCTACTGGCAAGCGCGAAACTGAAACTCGTTTTAACGACTCGCTCCTTGGAGATACATTTATCAATGACTGTTTTGCCATTCAAAACCTTGTAGAAAAATCAGAAACCATTCTAAAAAGTTCTAGCGCAACTCTTTCTGTCTGGCAAAATTCAAATGCAAAAGAATATCGTTTTATCCAAATTTATACAGCTCCAAACAGAGAAAGTATTGCCATAGAACCTATGACTCATGAGCCAGATGTTTTAAACCATCATCGCGAATTAACCGTTCTACAACCTGACGAAATACTTGAATTAGAATGGGGCGCTAGCGTGGCCATTCACCAATAAAACGATAAGCTCCTGGTTTAAGTGCTTTTGTTGGCTTTCCACTTGCTTTCTTGAACAAGCTATGTTCTTTACCAAAACCTGCTTCACGTTCTTGTTCTACTTCAATAAATTCTAACGCTTTGGCAAAAATTTCTTCTTCGTTTTCACTATAAAAGTCAGGTTCAAATCCTTTACGGTGAAAGGCTTCTCCATTCTTATCTAAAAATTCAGCAACCGTTACAGAATACAAACCTTCAGCAGGAGTAAGCCCAAGATATTGCATAATCCCTTTGCCATAAGTCTGCATGCCAACAATTGGTGATTTTTTATTTTGCACAACAGCCGCAAGCATCATTTCTGAACAACTGGCACTTGCAGTATCAGCCAAGAAAACATAATAACGTTCCACTCCGATTCCTTCCGTCGTTGCAAGAATCGGTTCTAAACCTTTCACTTGTTTTTCTTCTTTTTCGTTCCAATCAGTTGCTTGCATAATCACTAAAGTATCGTTTTTATGCAAAAGTTCAGAAGCCATATCCATACAAATTTCTACATCTCCTCCAAGGTTTCCTCGTAAATCAATAATCGTTGCTTTCGCTCCATGTGTTTGTTCTAAAGCAGCAATCCATTCTTTATAAGTGCTACCACCAATTGTTTCTGAAGAAAATTCAGTCACATGAATAACCGGCACTCCTTCAACAGAATCAACAAAAACTGTCGGAAGAGTAAATTCTTCTAGCACAAGAGATAACGAAATAGTATCTTCATCGCGAAGTAATGTAAGGTTTATTTCATCGCCAATTTCACCTGTTGCTAAACGTTCAAAAGTTCCCTTTTGTTTAATCGGAATTTCATCGACGGCTAAAATCAAATCCCCGACTTCTACTTGAGCTATATCAGCAGGACTTTCTTTATAAACTCTTGTTACAAAAAGAGAATCATTCAATTCAAGTCCTGTTCCAACCTCTGTTGGCATACCAAACATCATTTCAATAAAAAGCTGAAGCAAGTCTGGCGGAATATAATAAGTAAAAGAATCTGAAAGCATAGAATACATGTATTGAACATTCCCGTATTCTTCATCTTCAACATAAGCGTAATAATAAGTCAAAGGATCTTCTAATTCTTCTTCTGCCCAATAATACTGCCTTTGCAAAATATCATAGTTAAAGAAAAACTCTTGATCCGCTAAAGAAAGAGAATCTTGAATTTCTGTTTCTTCATCAACAGAAACCGTTCTTGTTGTATTTGAAGTACAAGCAAAAAAGAAACTTGCCAAAAAAAGGATTACAAAAAAACGCATGGGCATAAAAAACCTTTTAAAAACTGCATAAAAGAAAGATAATCTTTTTTTCTTAAACTTTCCTTTTCTCCAAACCTTTTATACCAAAGAAAAAATGACTATTTTTTGCACCGTGATAAATGACAAGCTTTTTTTTAAAATTATCTTCCCTATTGAACAGCAAAGATTCATTGAAATCCCTGAAGGCCGTTCTATAATTGGTCGCGGACTTAGTGCAGACATCCGATTAAATGACGAACTAGTTTCCAGAGAACATTGTGAAATTTTCAATAATTCACAAGTCATTCATCTTAGAGATTTACACAGTACTAATGGTTCTTTCATCAATTTCACAGAACAAAGTGAAGCCGTTTTGCAAAATGGCGACCAACTTCAAATCGGGGCAACTATTTTAAAAGTCGTTATCCAAGCTTCTGCGGACATTACAGAAACATTCAGTGCTCACAATATTTTTTCATTAGAACATTTTATTTCTTGTTCTAAAAGTTTTTTAAAATTTGCGGCCAGAAACAATACTTCTATTTCTGTAATTGATTTAATTATCAATCCAAATGCAAATATTTCTCTTCCAAAAACTCTTGCCCTAAAATTTTTCTCTTTGATAAACAATGTAAAATCGCGCACCCATCTGCTTTATTCTCCAACACCTTTACATTTCAAAATTCTTTTATCCGGAATTTCTGAAAAAGAAACAGAAACTGAAGCCGCTACTTTTGCCGATGCTTTAAATGAACACAATTTTTTTTGGAACGACTCTCAAGTTTCTTTAGAATGTTCCTATAAAATTCAATATTTTAATTCAATCAAAACCGATTTAGAGCAAGTGCAAATTTTAAAAAGCCTAGAGGAATCATGTTAAACAATAAAATTTCAACTTTAGGCACAGCAAGCATTCCAAAGCTCATTCTTTCTTTTTCAATACCTGCCATCATCAGCATGATTATCGAATCCCTATACAACATAGTGGACCGTTATTTTGTCGGGCAAGGCGTTGGTTATTTGGGCATTGCAGGCATTACACTTTGTTTCCCTATTTCGCTTTTTATCATGGCTCTTTCTATGGTAATCGGCGTTGGGGCAAATACTCTTTTTTCAATTCGTCTCGGTGAAAAGAAATACGAACAAGCAAGAATCATTTTAAACAACGCTTTGACATTGTTGATTTTAATGGCTCTTTTTTCTTTTACTTTCGGCCAGATTTTTATGGAGCCATTACTCCGTTCTTTTGGAGCCAGTGAAGAAACTTTGCCTTATGCTACTTCTTACATGCGAATCATTTTATGCGGAGCTATTTTCCAAACCATTACGCCAGCCATGAACCACTTTATCCGTTCTATGGGGCACCCAAAAACCGCAATGATTCGCTCTATAATTGGAGCCATTTTTAACATATTCTTTGACTGGCTTTTCATTATGAAATTCAATATGGGAATAGAAGGGGCAGCATGGGCTACCATTCTTTCTCAGTTTATTGTTGCAATTTTCGTTCTCAGTTTCTTCTTTAAAAAGAATACTCCTATAAAATTGGGTATTCGTTACATGAAACTCAAATTACCATATGTACGAAAAATTTTCTTTCTTGGCACACCGCCAAGCATTATGCAAATCTGTAACAGTTTAATGAATGTCGTTTTAAACAACAGCCTCGCTTATTACGGCATGAAAAGTACATACCAAAGTGGCGATTTAGCTATTTCTGCATTCGGAATAATCAATAGCGTAGCCATGTTGCTGGTTATGCCTTTAATAGCCTTTGTGCAAGGTGTCCAACCTTTAATTGGTTACAACTTCGGTGCTAAAAAATTTGCTCGCGTTCGCTATTTAGTCAAAATTCCTTTACTTTACGGCACATCCATTATGGTTCTCGTTTGGTTTTCTGTACAAACATTTGCAGAAAATTTGGTTATTCCTTTTGCTGCAGGCAATCAAGATTTAATAAACCTAGCCACTTCTGGCATGCGACTCTGGCTTTTTGGCATTCCGATGATAGCTATTGGCGCTCTTTCTGCAAACTTTTTCCAAGGCACCGGAAAACCAGGGCAAGCTATTTTCCAGAATCTCACTCGACAAGTTCTCTTGCTCATTCCAATGCTTTTGCTTATGGGATATATTTTTGGACTAAAAGGAATTTTTCTTGCCGCCCCAATTTCTGACACAGGAGCAGCACTCCTTGGGTTATTCCTTTTACGAAAAGAATTGAAAAAAATGCCTCATCAAGATTTTTAATTTCTTACATCTTAAAAAAAAAGTTAATTTTCTTACAGTCACTTTTTATGAAAGAAGATTATGGAAGAAAAACAAGAACAATCTAATTCTGAAGGCAATCGTTGGCAACGCCGAAAAGAACAACGACCTACAGAAATTATTCAAGCAGCAAAAAAACTTTTTGTTTCTCAAGGTTTTGCCGCCACTAAAGTTGCCGATATTGCAAAAGAAGCTGGTATTCAACCAGGCACGCTTTATGTGTATTTTGAAAACAAAGAAGCTCTTTTTAAAGCTGTTATTGAAGAATCCATTAAGCCTCTTTTAAATTACGCTGACGGCATTATTGACAATTTTACTGATTCGCCTCAAGAACTTATCCGCACTCTCGTTCAACGTTGGTGGGATACTCTTGAAAGCGATGCTTGCCGAGGCATTCCAAAGCTATTAACCTCTGAATCTCAAAATTTCCCAGAATTAGCAGCCTTTTACACAAGAGAATGTATCGACCCTGCCAAAAGAATGATTTATCGTGTTTTAGAATACGCTTTAAATAAAAAAGAAATTCGACTTTTAAACATGGAAATGGCTTCAAGAGTCATATTCTTCATTCTCCACCAGTTGTTAGTAAATGCTCATTCATTTGCTGAATACGACCCTTCTCCTGTCAGCACAAAAGCCATGTTAAATACAGTCGCTGACTTTATTATTCGGTCTGTTCTTAAAACGGAAACCAATTAAATGCGGGAAAACTATTCCCAACAGTTGTCAAAGCTGATTGAAAAACTTCAAAAAGAAGGCAAAGTCCCGCATCTCTTGTTGCATGCTTGTTGTGCCCCTTGCAGCAGTCATTGCCTTGAATATTTATCCAAATATTTTCGAATCACCGTTTTTTACTACAACCCAAACATTTCGCCAAAAGAAGAATACGCTCTTCGTATTGAAGAAATCAAGCGCTTTGTCAAAGAATTCAAAGCAGAAAATGAAATCACTCTCATTGAAGGCAAATACGAACCAGAGCGTTATTTTAAAACCATTAAAGGTTTTGAAGAAGAACCAGAAGGTGGCAAGCGTTGTGAGCTATGCTTTAAACTCCGCCTTTCAGAATCAGCTAAACTCGCAAAAGAATTAAACGCCGATTACTACACAACAACTCTTTCTATTAGCCCACTTAAAAACGCAGAACTTTTAAACCAAATTGGTAAAGAAGAAGGAGATGCGGTTGGTATAACTCATCTACCTTCAGACTTCAAGAAAAAAGGTGGCTACGCGCGTTCTATAGAACTTTCAAAAGAATACAACCTTTACAGACAAAACTTCTGTGGCTGTGTTTACTCTATGCAAGAAGCCAAAGAACGAGAAGTAAAAAAAATCGCAACAGAGGAATTATGATTTTTGCTTTAATCGGTTCAATCGCTCTAGGGATTCAAATTTTACTTTACCTTCTTATGGTATTAGGCGTTCCAATAGCATCTATCACTCTTGACGGCAAATACAAAGTTCTTCCAAAAGAATTCCGTGGGGCTTACTTAGCATCAATCGTTACACAAATCCTTATACTTTTAACATTACTCCAGAGTGGCTCTATTTTATCTTTACCATTCCCAGGAATCATCACAAGAATTTTAGCCGTTCTCTTCGCTTTATTTTTAACATTCAATGCAATTAAAATTTTTGCCGCAGGTCAAAGCCCCGAACGAAAAATAATTTTCCCATTAACAGCCATTACCGCTTTATCCTTTTTTGCAACAATTTCAACTGTCCCCATATCACCATAAAAAGCTACATTACCAACATGAAAAAAGTTTTTGTTACAGGCGTTGCCGGCCAATTAGGTCACGATTTAATCATAGAACTATCTCAAAACAACATTGCATCTATCGGAAGCGACTTACCCACAGAATACACTGGTTTAAAAGACCACGAAGCCATTTTAAAAATGCCTTACCGTTCTATGGATATTACAGACAAAGCCGCTGTTGAAAAAATCCTTTTAGAAGAAACCCCAGATGTAGTCATTCACTGCGCCGCCTGGACTGCAGTCGATTTAGCCGAAGCACCAGAACACCAAGAAAAAGTCCATAAAATCAACGCCGAAGGCACAAAAAACATAGCCGAAACTTGCAAAAAACTCAACTGTAAAATGATTTACATAAGCACAGACTATGTTTTCAACGGACAAGGCGAAACTCCTTGGGAACCCGATTGCAAAGATTACGCCCCATTAAACGTTTACGGACAAAGCAAACTCGACGGAGAACTCGCCGTAAGTTCACTCCTTGAAAAATTCTTCATTGTTCGCATCGCTTGGGTTTTCGGCAAAAACGGCAAAAACTTTATCAAAACCATGTTGCAAGTCGCAAAAAAACACGACACAGTCCGCGTTGTAAACGACCAAATCGGCACACCAACTTACACAAGCGACTTAGCCAAACTTCTCGTTGAAATGGCAAATAGCGAAAAATACGGCTACTACCACGCCACAAACGAAGGCGGTTACATCAGTTGGTTTGACTTCACAAAAGAAATCTACAAGCAAGCTGGACTTTCTACAACCGTACTTCCGGTAACCACCGCAGAATACGGCATAAGCAAAGCCGCCCGCCCATTCAACAGCCGGCTAGAAAAATCCAAGCTCTCAGAAGCAGGCTTTTCAAGACTCCCCACTTGGCAAGACGCTCTATCCCGCTACTTAAAAGAAATCGAAATTCAAACAAATTAAACTTCTTTAAATTTATATAAAAGGGAAAAGCCTTTCCCTAGTTCGCACGTTGTTGCTCACTACCCTTTCTGTATTTTTTTCAATAAATGAACTCATTTTCTAAGCAATAAAAGCCTCAGCAAGCCTATTTATTGCAAAGCGAATTTTGCCATCGCACGCAGATGCTCTTGTCTCTTACAACGGAATAAGCCCACGACTTGTTCGCGCTTCTTGCCTGAGAACCTTGTCACTCGCGAGACGTGTAGAATACACGGCGCGGCAATCTACTCGCTAGTTCTACACTTGTCCGCAAGTTTTCTTGCGAATCTTGTCATTGCGATGGAACGTAGTGACAGAAGCAATCCCATTGCCAACAGATCGCCACACTGCGTTCGCGATGACAATCCAGAACTTGCTTGCGGTTCTTGTCATTGCGATGAGTGAAACGACAGAAGCAATCCCATCCCAAGCAACATTTGTTTTTGGATTACTTCGCTACGCTCGTAAAGACAAAAGCCAAGATGGCCACGAGGCACAAGGCCTCTCGCCATGACAACCCTGAACTTGCCCACGAATCTTGTCATTGCGATGGAGTGAAACGACAGAAGCAATCCCATTGCCAACAGATCGCCACACTGCGTTCGCGATGACAACCCGTACTACGTTCGCCATGACAACTTGTTTTTAAATGGCCGCACAGATTGAGATGACCGAGCAAATAGGGACAACTGCGCAAGCATCAATCCCGGAGGCAACGAAAATAGCGCAGCCATGGTAATTATTAATTTCATCTATTCCCTCATAAAATCATTCTATAAAATAACATATCCCTTTAGATTCCTTGTTCTAAAAATAGTTCACTCACAAAAAAAACTCGGAAACATAAAGCTTCCGAGTTTTTCATTTATGACAAAAAATTTACTTCTTGCTTCTATGACTATTCTTAATCCATTCCGTCTTATGAACTTCAGGAATATCGTCAAGCAACTTCAAAGTATGCGGTTCCTGGGTTTTATCCAAAACTTCTTCTGGAGTTCCCTGGTTCACAATTTTGCCGTCGTGCATAATAAAAATACGGTCACTTACATAGTTTGCAAGACCAATATCGTGAGTCACGAAAACAATGGTCATTTGAAGTTCTTGTTTAAGCTTCATCAAATAATCAAGAATGTTTGCACGAACGCAAGCATCCACCATCGAAGTTGGTTCATCAGCAATAAGCACTTTTGGACGCAAAGCAAAAATACGAGCCAAAAGCATACGTTGCATCTGACCACCAGACAATTCAAAAGGATACTTCCCTTCAATATCTGAAGGTTTTACGTTCACAGCTAAAAGACCAGCATCTACACGAGCTTTCACTTCTTCTTTACTTGGCTTATCCTTCAAAATATTTAAGGAATCTTCCAATTGAGAACGAATAGAGAAGAACTGGTTAAAGCAACTGAACGGATCTTGGAACACCGATTGAACTTCATTCCAGTGATTTTTCAAGTTCTTAATCTGGTGATCTCTGTAAAGGAATGTTCCACGAGATGGCTGATAAAGACCAAGCATAATCTTTGCAAGAACACTCTTACCGCAACCAGAACCGCCCACAATAGAAATGATTTCTCCATCGTAAATATCAAAAGAAACATTGTCTACTGCTGTTTTAAGATTTTTGCCTGCACCAAAAGTTTTGCTTACATTCTGGGCAGAAAAAACAACGGACTTATTATTTGGCATAATCGCACCTCACCTGACGATCACCGACAATGCGGAGTTCTTGGGTATTCTTTTTACAATCTGCACATGCACGAGCACAACGGTCAGCAAAACGGCAACCAACAATAGCCTTTTTAAGTGAAGGTGGAGCTCCTTCAATAGCTACAGGTTTGCGTGTACGCTGGCTCTGTTCTGTACTGAGCATAGCTCCCATCAAAGCCTGAGTATAAGGGTGACGAGGGTCTTTAACAACTTGTTCTGCTGTTCCTTTTTCAACAATTTCACCTGCATACATAATTGCAATGTTATCAGCTACGTGATAAAGCAAAGGCAATTCGTGTGTAATGAAAATCATTGTTGAGAAAATACCCTTATCAAGAAGGTCAAAAATCATCTTGATAACTTCTTTCTGAGTACTTACGTCCAAAGCAGAAGTTGGTTCATCAGCAATCACCATTTGCGGGTTAAGCAAAGTAGAAATGCCAATAACAGAACGTTGGCGTTCACCAGCAGTCAACTGAATTGGATAAGAATTCAAAACGCGGTTCGTGTCCATTCCAAACAAGTCAAAACGTTCACGAAGACGGTCATAAATTTCGTTCTTATTGATGTTTCCTGCGGTTTGGTGAGCTGCAATAACGTCAGCCGCAATGTCTTTGATTTTACGCACAGGGTTCAAAGCGTTAAACGCACCTTGCGGAATCATAGAAACTTTTTGTGCAAGCACATTAGAACGGATATCTTCAATAGAACGGTTCATCAAAGATTCCATTTTATCACCATTCTTTACGCGAACATCACCAGATGTTGGGAAAAGAGGTGGAATACACATGCCCATAAGTCCGCTCACAAGCGTAGACTTACCACAACCAGATTCACCAGCAATGCCAAGAATTTCACCTTGCTTCATTGAAAAAGAAACATCGGTAACTGCATGAGTCTTGTCGCCAAAACGGCCAAGATAATGAAGACTCAAATGATCTACTTCAAAAATATTTTCTGACATATCGTTACCTCTTACTTACGGAGACGTGGGTTAAAGACGCCTTCCATAGAAGTATTGATCAAATACAATGCAAACACGGTAAGCGTAATAATGATAGTCGCTGGGAGGAATGCAATCCAGATACCATCAGAAAGAGCACCGTTATCTTTTGCCTGGTTCAAAATAATACCAAGAGAGGTTGAATCTAAAGGACCAAGACCAATCATGGAAATAGATGCTTCGGAAAGAATACCCGAAGAAACCTGCATAATGAACACCATGAATACATAAGAAAGCAAATACGGGAGCACGTGTTTGATAACAATCGTTAGTGAACTTGCACCATTGATACGGGCAAGAGAAATATGGTCACGGCTACGAAGTGATGAAGCCTGAGCGCGAACAGCACGAGCAGACCAACTCCAAGTAGTAAGACCAATAATCAAGCCAATCAAGGTTAAAGAACGGCCATCTTTTACAGCAGAGCTGATGAGAACGAGAATAACAAAAGATGGGATAACGATAAAGAGGTTTGTGAGCATGTTCAAAACTTCATCAATCCAACCACCGCGGAAACCGCCGAAAAGACCAATGAAAACCCCGAGAACAGTAGCAATAATACCTGCTACAAATCCTACATAAAGAGATGAACGCAAACCACTAATCAACAAAGACATGTAATCGCGACCAAGATGGTCCGTTCCAAGCAAGTGTTCTGCAGAAGACGGAGCATAAGGGCCAGCAACAATATCACGAGCATTTGTATCGACGTTATAAACAATCGGTCCAAAGAATGCAATGATAAGAGTCAACAAGAAGAGGCTGATTCCGACAACGAACATCGGCGACTTCATCAAATTTTTCAGAAGTTTCAACATAATTATTTACCTCCCATCTGGAGACCAGCTTTTACGCGTGGGTCAAACAAGGCAATCAAAACGTCTACTGCGAAGTTAGCAAGAAGCACGCAAGTAGAAATCATCAAAGTACAACCTTGAATTGTAGCGTAGTCGTTTTGCTGGATAGCGGTAAGCATTGCCATACCAAGACCTGGGTAAGAGAAAATCATTTCTGTAATGAGAGCTCCACCCACCATGGAACCAAGAGACTGAGCAAGACCAGTCAACTGTGGAAGCATAGCATTGCGGAATACATAGCTAATAATTTTTCCTTCGCGAAGTCCAAGCCACTTTGCATATTTCATGTAGTCAGTTCCAAGTTCATAAATGGACATGGAACGCATACCTGTTGCTTGACCAGAAAGCAAAATTGGGAACACTGAGAAGAATGGTAAAACATAGTACCAACCAATGCTCTTGAAGAATTCCCAAGAGAAGCCTGGCACAATATCTTGACCGTAAGCACCCATTGCCGGGAACCAACCAAGAGTAATAGAGAAGAGTGCTACAAGTAACATACCGAACACGAAGAACGGTACACCATTCAAGAACATAGCAAGAGGGAAGAATACTTTATCAAAGATACCGCGCTTGTAAGCAGCAAAAGCACCAAGCAAGTTACCTACAATCCAGCCAAGAATAATTGTCGGGAACTGGATAGCAAGAGTCCAAGGCAAGGATTCTTTGATAATTTCAATAACTGGCTTCGGGTATTGGCTATAAGACAAACCAAAGTCACCTTTAAAGACGTTCTTGATATAAACGAAGAACTGAGAAATTCCAGAAGCCAATTTTGGTTCACCTTTCATCTTCTGGCGTTCAGTAAAGACTGTATCTAACTTAGAAACAGCAACACCAGCTGAATCAAGAACAGGAGCACCTGTAGAATCTAAAACAGGAACAGATTTTGTTACGATATTGCCATTAGCGTCAACCTGTGGAACGGTTTCCATAACAGGCTTATCGCCATCCATTTCTGGAATGGAATCGTAAGCAACAGAACCATCTTCATTAAGTTCTGCCATACCAAAAGAAACAAGAAGACCTTCTTTTTTCTTTTTGGCTTCTTCTGGAGAAAGACCTTGTGCGGCCTTACCCATAATGATATCCACCGGATTGTTTTCTCCAAGACGTGGAAGAGTAAAGTTAATCGCAATGGCCACAATAAAGGTTAGGAGATACCAAAAACCCTTCTGCAGGACATAGCGTAGAGTAGGATATTGTTTTAACATGGTTCTTCCTTATTTTTTAAGCTGGAGGTTCCAGAGAATTTTAATACCGGATGCAATCCATGGAAGCTGTGGAGGAGCGTATGGATTCTTTTCGGTAGGCCAATTTGTCCAAACCCGATCGCTGAATTCATAGAATTGTTCTGGCAAGTAAGCAAGCGGAATAGCTGGCTGATCTTCCATAAATACACGGTTCAAAGTACGATAAGCTTCTTTCTTTTGTTCGTTATCAGTCATAAGAGGGATAAGATTCAAGAGGCTATCTACTTCTGGACGGTATTCAGGAGATCCTGGCTTGTTATAACGTCCAATGTTTGTACCAGCCCATGCACCAATTGGTTGCCAATCGCGAGCCACACCCATCACTTCATTGAAACGGCTCCATGGAAGAGATGGAGAAACGTCAGCAGATGGTTTATGCATAACAAGGTCAAAGTTACCTGTACCCATTGCTGGCCAATACTGACCGCCATCTACAAAACCTTCACGGACATCAATACCGGCAGCACGCATTCCTTCAACAGCAATTGTTACAATAGCTTCCCAGTCAGTCCAGCCAGCCGGGCAAGTAATAAAGAGTGTTGGGAGTTTTTTGCCGTCTTTAGTTTCCATGTGAGAAAGAGAACCATCTTTATTGAATACTGATTTATAACCAGCTTCTTCAATCATTTTCTTAACAGCATTAACGCGTTCAGCACCACGAAGGTTCAACTTTACGCCATAAGTATCAACGTCTTCTTCGTTGATATATTCGCCTTCAAGAGAGGTTGGCATAATCAAACCAGAGCGGATTTCTGCAGTATATTTAGAAACTGCAAATTGCTTGATAGCAACATAGTCAATAGCTGTTGCAAGAGCTCTACGGAACACTTTGTTATTCAAAGGTTCTTTAGTGGTATTGATGAAAAGCATTGGCATTGCACCAGGAACAAAGTAAGGAGCCTGGTCATACCATGTATGAATACCAGAAATTGCTTTTCTTTCGATACGAGGGATAAAGCTCATAGAAGCATCCAAGTTACCTTCGCGCATAGCAATTGTACTATGTTCGTTAGACTTGTAAATTGGGTGAACTATATACTTTGGAGCTGGCAATTTACCTTCGTGTAAAGCAGCGTTTCCCCAGTAATCATCACGGCGTTGGAGAATAATCTTTGTTGAAGAATAATCCTTTAAGTTATATGGACCAGAAACAACTGGTGGCTTTCCATCTAAAGGGTTCTTGTCAAGCATAAGCTTTTTCACTTCTGCTACATCACCATGCTGTTTTTCTAATTCAGCAAACACGTGAGAAGGAACAATGCGAATTGCTTGCAACAAATCCATCACAGAAAGTGGGTTATTACGTTTGTCTTTAGCAACCATAAATGAAAGACGTTCACCTTTCATTTTCTTAGGAGCTGTAGTATCTGCAGAAGCTTCATAAAGAGTATCTACATGGATATCTGCGATTTGTTCAACAGTACTTACAGAGCCCTTTGTAAAGATATACTTAACGTCATTAGAATTAACCGGTTTACCATCACTCCAACGAGCTGCTGGATTCAAATCAACCACAATACTATCATTATTAGATAATTCAGGAACAAGAGTTCCAAGAAGTGGCTCTAATGCACCGTTTAATGTATTATAAGTAATAAGCGGTTCATACATTAAATTAAAGCGACCGCCTACTGGCCATGTAGCCATCCAACTTTCAGCAAGTGGGTTAAAAGATTGAGGGGTACCCCATTGCTGACCAGATAAATAAAGAGTTTCCTCTCTAGGGAGAGTCGCTCCATCTGAAACGTTTTGCGTTTGATCACAACCCGTTAAAAAAGCAAAACATGCCGGAACTGCCAAAGCGGATCTAGCAATAGTCTTGAAACCAACCATTTTATCCTCATTTTTCTGGCAAAATCTGCCAAGATGAAAAGTCGTGTTCAATATATGTTTTTTTTTGAAAAAATGAATTAACTAAAGAAAAAAAGTGTTTAAAATAGTGCTTAGCAGACTTTTGTTTATAAATATTTACTTTTCCCTATAAAAGATTCCAGTCTTTGCACAAAAAATTATTTTCCCAAATTGCCCAAATCTCTGCATAGTTTTTTTTGAAGTAACATTTTTTGCAAGACAATAGTTCAAACGACACCTCTTTAACGTACAAAATAATTTCTTTACTTGTTGGAGAATGCCCGGATTCATTAGCAAATAAAAAAGTAGAATGACATTTTTGACGTGAAAATTCCTAAACCTTTTTTACAAAATCTTTATTGACTTGCAACAGGCGCTTGCTTATATTTTTCTTACATAGATTCCCCACTCTTTTATGAATAAATTAAAAATCACAATTATTACTTTATTTGTACTAGCAAGCTCAGCGCCAGCTCAAACAAGTTCTTCTTTTCAACAAATTATTCCAAGTTCATCAAGTTACGCAGGTTCCTCATCTTCAGAAGAATCAAGTTCCTCAAGTGAATTTGGTCTATGTCAGTCACTCCCATTTGGTTACATTCCCAGCGACCCGAAGAGCACCTGCTTTGAAAGCAATGGCA